>Ga0233431_1002270_pt1 | contig 27633 bp, 26 predicted proteins | sample SI_118_April2016_FD_179867 | JGI IMG/M metagenome (GOLD analysis project Ga0233431, IMG submission 179867) | Seawater microbial communities from Saanich Inlet, British Columbia, Canada - SI_118_April2016_200_MG | ecosystem: Environmental > Aquatic > Marine > Inlet | place: Canada: British...
AGCAGGCAAACTGTGTTGAATTTATCAACAGGACTGAGGACAAGTATGAGAGCTTAATGGGTGATAGGGGTGTTAAATTTTCAGGTGGACAGAGACAACGGATCGCAATCGCAAGGGAATTGTTCAAAGATCCTGAAATTATGATGTTTGATGAAGCGACCTCGTCGTTGGACTCGACTTCAGAGAATTATATGCAAGAAAGTATTAAATCAATGCACGGAACCAAGACCTTGCTGATAATTGCGCATAGACTATCAACTGTAAAGAATTGTGACTATATTTATGTTCTGGAATGGGGGGGCATCGTTGAAAAAGGAACCTTTGAAGAACTGTATGGGTCGAAGAACTCTCGCTTCTTTCGAATGTGTCAGATGCAGAATTTGTAGCGGACACCTCATCATTCTTAGACAGGATCTACAGAATTATCAAACTTTTAGATTTTTATTGCTACTTTTTAAAGCGCGATTAAGCGTCTCTGTTTCGTCCCACCGGGACGTAGGCTCCTATATGCCGATGGCCAGAAACAGAGAAAGCGATAGAACCACTCAATCCTGTCCAAAAATCAAGAGATTTACGATCCCGTTAGAGGGAGTGAAAATATGAGCGAAACTTTTCAGCCGGAAACAGATTCCCCAAAGCGGCAGGTCAAAGATGAAATTGAACTCATTGACTATTTATCGGTTTTATGGAAATGGAAATACCTCATCCTGGGAGGAACCATAGGGGTTGTTCTGCTTGCCGGCATTATAAGCTATTCCCTATTTGAATTAAGTCCAAAAGTCTATCGTGCCCGAATGATCATGGAGCCGTATTTCAAAAAGGTCCAAGAAAAAAGGGCCAGGGCAATCGAGCCGGTTTCCGCTTCCAATCTCAAAAGACTGATTGAAGGAGAGCTCCGATATGATATATTGGATTTTGTGAAGATTTCCACTGACACAGGAGGCCCTACTCCCTTTAAGCTAAAGGCATGGGTAGCCCAACGAGAAATGCTGGCTTTAGACTATGAAGGATTGGATGCTGACAAAGTGATACAGAGGTTGAATCGTGTGGGCGAGTTTCTGGAAAACTGGTATGATGTATACTGGAAAAATGTGGTTCATAGCCAGTATGCGGATAGGATTTCTGAAAAGAAAAAGGAATTGGCAAGGCTGAGAGCGACAGAACAGGTGCAGAAGGACAAATATGATCATTTAATCCTGGATAAAGAAAAGAGAGTGGCAGAACTCACGAATGAAGAAAAAGAGATCAAAAATAAATTGCCCAGCATTCGGCGTAAGATTTCGGGATTGAGATCAAGAAATGAGGTTACAAAAGAAAATATAGAGTTGCTTGAAACGCAAAAATCAATATTGAGTAGTATGAAAAATGAAGATAGAATATTGATCTACACCAATCTCCTTCAGCACGCCCTTGATTTGGAAGACAGGTATTATGCAAGGATCGATGATTTGAATCGACAAATGGATTCAGAAAATAAACGACTACGAAAAATAAGAGAAGAGAAAGATGAGACTCAACAGTGGTTGAACACCTTCGAGAACATTGAAGACAGCCTTACAAGGATGTATTTTCTTCAACCAATTTTAAATTTGAAATATACGGTTTCAACAGAAACGGAGGATACAGAAACCGTAAAGAGCGTTGTTCAAACAATGCCAGTGGTTGAACCAAAATTGTATCAGATCAGAAGCAATATAGATGCAGTTTCCAAGCAAATAGAAGTCCTGGAGAGAGAAGCAGGCGATGTAGAATCCGTAAAGATCGTTCAAGAACCCTATGCATATCTTGTCACCAAAAATACGACTGCACGTAACATGGCTTTGGCGACGATAATGGGGTTTTTTGTGATGTTGTTTCTAGTGTTTTTTATCGAATACCTTAAGAAGTACAGAGATAGATTCAGGAGGTAAGATCGAGAGCCCCCTGTGTCAGTAAAAAAGTCCACTTTGTGTTCACTGTGCCTCAGTGGTGAAACACCTAATTGCATAGGCCAAAGAATCCTGTAAATCCACTCTAACTCACTCTTTGTGACGCTTCCGCAGAATTATCCTCTCAAATGAAAATCGGTGCGATTATTCAAGCACGCATGAGTTCTCAGCGATTGCCTGGAAAGGTTCTCCAGCATGTATGTGGAAAGCCGATGCTCCAATATTTGCTGGAAGGGATAGATCATTGCAAGGGTTTGGATGCAACTGTTGTTGCCACATCAGTCGCAGACAGCGATACGCCTATAGAAAATTATTGTAACGAAATTGGGGTGTCCTGCGTTCGAGGATCTCTTGAAAATGTAGCTGGAAGATTTGTAGAACTTCTTGACAAGTTTAAATTTGAAGCGTTTGTGCGACTGAATGGAGACAGCCCACTTTTAGATTATCGTCTTGTGGATATGGCTGTGAGTATGTTCAGGGCAGGAAGTCATGATTTGGTGTCGAATGTTCTCAAACGTACCTTCCCAAAAGGACAATCGGTAGAGGTTGTTAGAACTAAAATCTTCTTGGCTACGTACCCGTTGATTAGAACTGTTAAAGATCGAGAACATGTGACTTCCTATTTCTATAGTCGTGTAAATGATTTCTCGATATGTAATTTTGAATCAGGAAAGGGGTATGGTCATAGCCAGCTGTCAGTAGACACTCCTGAGGACATGCTTCAGATCGTTGAGCTTGTGGACCGCATGGAGAAACCGCATTGGAAATACACGTTTGAGGATCTTATCGCACTGCTTCGATGATTTTAGAACAGCGCTGGATCGCGCAAGTTTATGCAGAAACTTAGAGTGGGAATAATCGGATTGGGGATCGGAGAGAAACAGATCCCGGCCTTTAATGGGCATCCGGCCTCTCAAGTCACAGCCGTATGCGACCTTTCCAGTAAGAAGCTTTCTACTTCCAAAAAGTATTGCTCAGATGCTAAGCAAACCCAAAACGCAGATGAAATATTAGAAGACCCCAACATTGATGTCGTTTCCATTGCTTCTTACGATCACTACCATTTCGAACAGGTTATCAGGGCTTTACAGAATAAGAAGCATGTTTTTGTAGAGAAACCGCTTTGTCTCCATTATAAACAGGCCTTGGCGATAAGGAAAACGACTGAACAATACCCGGGGTTGAAAATATCTTCAAACTTAAATCTGCGTACTTGCCCGAGATTTATACGCCTTCGGGAAGCTGTCCGTTTGGGTGAACTTGGCAGAATCTTCTATCTTGAGGGGGACTACCTGTGGGGAAGAATTCATAAATTGAAAGATGGGTGGCGGAAGGATATTCCTGACTATTCAATTATTTTAGGCGCTGCTGTACATATGATAGACCTTGTTATGTGGGTTATGGGGGATAAACCCATTGAAGTTCAAGGTTATGGCAATCAGATGGCGACTGAAGGGAGCGCCCTGCGATACAATGATTTCGGTGTGGTGCTGTTAAAGTTTGAAAATGGCACGATTGCAAAAATTACGGCAAACGGAGGTTGTGTGTACCCACATTTTCACAGAGTCGCTGCATATGGTACAGCGAAGACATTTCTGCACGATTTATCCGGTGGTATATGGCTGGATTCCAGTGACCCGAAGGCAACACCGATAGATATTGCAGAGGCGTACCCGGGTGTAACAGAAAAGGGAAAGGTTATTACCTCATTTATTGATTCGATCGTGGATGAATCGGCGGAACCCCTTGTGAGCGGCGAGGATGTTTTTGATACAATGTCCGTGTGCTTTGCAGCGGAGAGATCGATTGCAGCGGGGAGGCCTGTTGAGGTCGAATATATCTGAGCTTTGATAGGATAACAGGATGGACAAGATGTTTGAAAGAACTCACTGCAACATATATTTTAATCTGCCAAATCATGCGAGTGTAACCGTATAGCTGTTCAAAAGTGGATGTTTTCAAAGATCTCCAGGAGATTTATCTTTTTTATCCAGTTCATCCCATCAGAAATAAGCGAACTTTTCAAAAGGAGAAAGTGTGAGAAAGATACCATTTGGAAGGCCAATTATTGGCGAGGAAGAAAAGAGAGCAGTTATGGATGTGCTCGAAGGACCCATTCTGGTTCACGGGCCTCGGTCAAAGGCATTTGAGGACGATTTTGCCACTTTTACAAGGGCTTCGCACGCTGTCTCCGTTTCTTCGTGTACATCTGCCTTGCACCTTGTGTATTTTGACTTAGGCATCGGTCCGGGTGACGAAGTCATTGCACCTGCCCAGACACATAGTGCGACAGCCCATGCCGTGGAATTCACCGGTGCCAAACCTGTGTTCGTGGATGCTGAAATGAAGACCGGGAATATCGATATTGATCAGATTGAAGGCAAAATCACTGAAAATACAAAAGCAATTTCAGTGGTCCATTTCCTTGGCATGCCTGTAGCCATGGATAAGGTGATGGAAATAGCAAATAGACATCAACTATTTGTTGTTGAGGATTGTGCTTTGGCTATAGGCGCTCATTATAGAGGCCTACACGTCGGTTTGTACGGAGATGCAGGGTGCTTTTCTTTTTATCCGGTCAAACACATGACCACAGCGGAAGGTGGGATGCTTATTACGAAGCACGGTGATTTGGCTGAACGAATCATCCGTAAACGCGCTTTTGGTGTGGACAGGGCTCACGGAGAGCGGGAGGTCCCGGGAGTTTATGACGTCAACATGCTTGGATATAACTACCGTTTAAATGAGATTCAGGCGGCAATGGGGATTGAACAACTCAAGCGAATGGATGGTTTTTTGAAACAGCGTGAGATAAATTATCGAGTATTGGAAAAGGGTTTACGCGAGATGGATGAGGTTACTTTATTTGAATCAACGAACGGAGAATTTAGCAGTAGTTATTATTGCCTCTCTGCCGTTTTGTCTGTGCCGCTAAGGGAGAAACGTTTCGAAATCGTTCAATATTTAAAGTCTAGAGGCGTAGGAACAAGCGTATACTATCCAAGGCCTGTACCTCACATGACATACTACAGGGAAAAGTATGAATACGAAAAGGAAAGCTATCCCAACGCCTCGGCCATCAGCTATGGGTCGATTTCTCTCCCTGTAGGCCCTCATTTGGGCGTTGAAGATATGGAATACATCACAGAAATCATTAAAAGTGCAATTTGTGAGGTGAAATGAATATGACCCCTATAAAAGATAAACGTATCGTTCTCTTAGGCGGAGCCGGATTTATTGGGCACAATCTGGCTTTGTGTCTCAAAGAACTGGGCGCGGAGGTATGCATTATTGACGGTTTGCAGGTAAATAATTTGCTGGCATTCACTTCCAATGAAAACTCCGTTCAAAATCGGGAATTGTATCTTGATATCCTGAATCAGAGACTCCAGTTGTTACGTAAGGCAGGAATACCCATATATATTCAGGATGTTCGGGACTACCACGCTTTATCTAAGCTTATGGACAAGATCACGCCTCAAGTGGTGATCCAATTGGCTGCTGTAGCGCATGCCAATAAATCAAACAAGGATCCGTACAGCACTTTTGATCACAGCTTCCGGACTTTAGAAAACGCTTTAGATTGTTCCCGGGGCCGAGTGGAACACTTTATCTATTTCTCTTCAAGTATGATTTATGGACATTTTATGGGGGGGATGGTGACTGAAGAAACCCCTTGCGAACCGCTGGGCATTTATGGCGCACTCAAGTTTGGGGGCGAAAAACTCGTTATCGCCTATCAGCAGGCCTTTGATTTGCCCTATACCATCATCCGCCCTTCAGCCCTATACGGGGAGCGTTGCGTTAGCCGCCGCGTGGGCCAAATTTTCATTGAAAATGCACTTCAGGAGACTGAAATTACCATTACGGGGGATGGTTCCGATCGACTGGATTTCACTTATATCAACGATATGGTGAGCGGTATTGTCAAGGTTGTTGAGAATGAAAACTCCAGAAACGAGATTTTCAATCTTACATTCGGCGATTCCAGGTCCCTTGCTGATATGGCGGATATCATCAAAGCGCAGTTTCCTAAAGTACAGATTAGATATATCCCAAAAGATAAACTTACACCAAATCGCGGGACCCTCTCCGTCGAAAAGGCCAAAAAACTGATTGGATATGAACCCGGCTGGCCGCTTGAGAAAGGTTTTTTGCGATATATTGATTGGTATAAAAAATCGTTGGAAGCGGCTGGCGGAAAAGGAAGGATCGAACTTATTTACGGATAATTTTTTGATGAATATGGGAGAAAGTGATCGGCAGAGCGCTGCCTTCCAAGCTCTGCTTTTTTTTTGGACCTATGGATAGGGGGGCATTTATGCCTGATAGGATTCAATTGATTTTTGACGACTGGCTTTCTGCGGAATTCGGACACCATGTGCTTAAGTTGCTTATAAATCATCCCGGAGAAGCAAAAGATGAGGAGATCCGCCAAGCCCTTGGTGAGACTCTGATGCAGGACCACGTTTTTATTTATTCAAAGATTCCGGTCGATGCTTTAGCTTGCGCTAATATATTACAAAAATACGGTTTTCGCCTTGTGGATACGAATATTATTTTCGAAAAGCAAATAGCCAATAAAGATCAACCAAGTAACCTAAACGCGATTCGTTTTGCGCGGCCGAAAGACAAAGATGAAGTTGGCAGAATTGCCCTCCACAATTTTGTCTTTTCACGCTTTCATTTGGATCCAAAGATTGCAATGGAAACAGCCAACGAAATTAAGGCCGCATGGGCCAAAAATTTTTTTTCTCGGAAGCGTGGAGATGTTATGGTTGTCTCTGATGGCGAAACCCGACTTTCTGGTTTCCTGCAACTCGTTTTTGATAACAAAACTTTAATTGTTGATCTTATTGCAGTGGATCGGGAGAAAAGAAGAGAAAATATAGCGAATAACATGATTAACTTCGCACAAAAAAAAATAGATGGTTTTGAGTTTATCAGGCTCGGAACACAGGTAGCGAACTTCTCTTCAATGCGCCTTTGCGAAAATTCGGGCTTTCGTATTAGAGACGCTTTCTATGTGTTTCATTATCACAATTAGGATTGAGCTAAAATGAAAATTGGCGATCATGATACCGGGGAAAAGGTCCTCGTTATTGCGGAGATTGGGAACAATCACGAAGGAAGTTATACCCTTGCAGAAGAAATGATTGGTCTTGCCGCAGCTGCCGGCGCAAGCGCTGTAAAATTTCAGACCATCGTTCCAAACAGACTTGTATCATCCAGACAGAAGCATCGAATTCAACAGCTTGAAAAATTTCGCTTGGGCTATGATGAATTCTCAAGATTGAGCCGTGTCGCCAAACATGAGAACGTGATGTTTCTTTCCACTCCCTTTGATTGTGAAAGCGCCTATTTTCTTGAAAGCCTTACCCCGGCCTACAAAATCGCTTCGGGTGACAATAATTTTTATCCTTTGATTGAGGTGGTGGCAAAAACAGGAAAACCGATTCTTCTTTCGACAGGTCTTTCAGATTTCTCTCAGGTTTCCTACACTAGGGATTTTATTTTCGAAATCTGGAAAAAGAGCAACATTAATGGGGAGTTGGCCTTGATGCACTGCGTCACAGCTTATCCCACCCCTCCGAATGAGGCTAACCTTCTTGCCATCCGAACGCTAAAAAACCTGGGGATGACGGTAGGTTATTCCGACCACGTACTTGGAATAGAGGCTGCGGTCTTATCGGTCGCAGTCGGCGCCAGAATCGTAGAGAAGCATTTTACTTTAGACAAAGAATATTCCGAGTTCAGAGATCATCAGCTTTCCGCTGATCCGGAGGAGTTTAAATTAATGGTGGAACGAATTCAGTCAACCGAAGAACTAATAGGCTCGGGCAAAAAGGCACTGCAAGGATGCGAAAAAGGTTTCGTTGAAGTAGCGAGGAGATCCATTGTGGCAGCTAGAAATATGGAAAAAGGGGAGATGATAACTTGGAATGATATTAGCTGGGTTCGACCAGGTGGTGGGATGATTCCTGGGAATGAGAGCCTATTGGTGGGGAAAAGAGTATTGGAATCTGTGGCAAAAGGTGAGCCTTATACACTTGATAGAGTGAAATAGTGGACTTATGTGTGGAATAGCTGGATATTTTGGCGATGCGAAAATTGGCCGTGGGAAAGTTAATTCATGTTTGTCCTTAATGGGTAGACGAGGGCCGGATGCCTCGGGTATCTATCAACATAACTTCTATTCCCGTAAAAAGGTGTGCCTTTTGCACTCGAGGCTTTCGATAATCGATCTAAACGAGCGTGCCAACCAGCCCTTTAAAATTGGAACCAAAGTAATTGCTTGCAATGGAGAGCTGTATAACTATGTTGAACTCAAGCAGGAGCTCATCTCTTGCGGACATAATTTCATAACCACAAGTGATACAGAGGTATTATTACAGGCAATTATCGAATTTGGATGGGAAAAAGGGCTTGATAAATGTGAGGGGATGTGGGCCTTTTCGGTATATGATGAAAATGATGGCTCGCTATTGCTGAGTAGGGATAGATTTGGTGAAAAGCCTCTCTATCTTTTTGCTAACTCGACGGGGGTATATTTTGGTTCGGAGGTTAAGTTCATTAGGGCTTTGATGGATCGGCCATTGGACATTAATTACAATCACCTCTATCGATACATGGTTAACGGTTATAAGTCACTCTATAAGACTAAAGAAACATTTTTTCAAGGGGTTTTTGAACTTCAGCCAGGCTCAGTATTGGAGATTGATTGTTTCGGTAATGAAACGCGAAGGCGGTACTGGCAGCCAAATTTTGAGCAAGACGAGTCTTTGACTTATGACCAGGTTGTGGATGGGGTAAGGCATGCTCTGGAGCGGGCAGTCAAATTGCGACTCCGTTCTGATGTACCCTTGGCATTTTGTATGAGTGGGGGCATTGATTCAAATACATTGATCAGCATTGCGAAACGTGTACTCGGTCATGATGTGCACGGTTTCACAATCGTGAATGAAGATGAGCGTTATGAGGAACAATTTTTTGTTGATTACGCTGTGAATGAACTGGATATTAGGCACACTGCGGTTCCCATTACAACCAAAGGGTTCCTGGAAAAATTGAAAAAATTGGTAAATCAACACGATGCTCCTGTTTATACTATAAGCTACTACGTTCATTGGTTGCTTATGGCTTGTCTGGCAGATCAAGGATACCGCATTTCAATCAGTGGGACGGCGGCCGATGAACTATTGACCGGGTATTATGACCATCATAATCTATATTTGTATGAAATTAGGAACACGCTTCTGTTCGAACCGGCCCTTGCCGGCTGGAAGGAGAATATAGCTCCGATCGTCCGTAACCCATACCTACAGGATCCATATTTGTACCTTGAAGATTCTGGCATTCGCGACCATATTTTCTTAAAAAACAGAGAGTTCGCCGATTACTTAAAGGTAGATTGGTGGGAGGACTTCAGTGAGTCTAAGTACAGCCGTTCGCTTCTGAGAAACAGAATGCTTAACGAGATGTTTCATGAATCGGTTCCTGTCATTTTGCATGAGGATGACCTCAACGCCATGTATTACTCTATTGAAAATCGATCGCCATATTTAGATCGTGAATTATTTGAATTTTGTTATCGTATTCCTTCAAAACACTTAGTCAGGAATGGCTTGGCGAAAGTGATTTTGCGTGATGCCATGAAAGGTATAGTCCCGGATAAGATCCTTGCGAACCCCCGAAAAGTCGGTTTTAATGCGCCGGTTTTTTCTTTTCTTGATGTTAATGATGAGAAAATCAGGAATTATCTTCTGGATCAGAGCCCAATCTTTGATCATGTTCAGCGAGACAAAATTGAAGATCTAATATCCAAATCGTTTCTTCCGAACAGCGAAAGCAAATTTCTTTTCAATTTCCTTAATGCGAGGGTGTTTTTGGAGGAATTTTCAGAGTGAAATACTGTAAGAAATGCGTTCTTCCAGACACCAGGCCCAATCTCGTCCTAGATGAAGAAGGTGTCTGTAATGCCTGTAGGTCCCATGACACCAAAGTGGAAATTGAATGGTCTGCGCGCGAGCGAGCATTCAATAATGTGGTTGAATATGCAAAATTCCGTAGCACCGGATATGATTGCATTATTCCGGTGAGTGGTGGTAAGGACAGCACGTGGCAAGTGGTTAAATGCCTTGAGTACGGAATGAACCCGCTGGCGATAACGTGGAAAACTCCGGCGCGAACTGAGATAGGAGCTAAGAATCTATCAAATTTGGTAAACCTTGGAGTGGATCACATTGACTATCAAATAAATCCCAAAGTTGAGAAGAAGTTCATGCGCCAAGCGCTTTTGCGTTACGGGAGTACGGCCATTCCTATGCATCTGGCACTCTTTAACATTCCTCTTAAAATTGCTGTGAAATTCAATATCCCATTAGTGGTTTGGGGGGAGAATTCCGCCTTTGAATATGGTAGTTCGACAGAGGTCAGTACGGGTTTCACCCTGGACGACAATTGGCTGAAAACATACGGTGTTACCTTTGGCACAACTGCGAAAAATTGGATATGCAATGAATTAACCGTGAGGGATCTGACGCCATATTTCGGACCGGACGCTGCAGAGATAAAAGAGTGTAAGATCCAAGCTGTATTTCTCGGTTATTTTTTTCAATGGGATCCGGAAACCAGCTTGAAAGTTGCGCGGAAGCACGGCTTTCAGGTGAGCCCAAGTGGTCCAAAGACCGGCTATTATGACTACGCTGATATTGACGATGATTTTATTTCGATTCACCATTATTTGAAATGGTATAAATTCGGTTTTACGCGTTTATTCGACAACCTTTCTCTTGAAATTAGAAATGGCAGAGTAAGTCGGGAAGATGCTTTGGAGATCCTTCAAAGAATCGGTGAGCAGAAGCCCGTTGAAGACATCCAAAAGATTTGTGAGTTTATGGAAATTTCTGAAGATAGATTTTACGAAATAATCGAGAATTTTCGTAATCACCATATTTGGTATAAGAACGATGGAATCTGGAAAATAAGGAATTTCATTGTCCAAGATTGGAAATGGATATGATTCTTAATGAAAAGTTACCTCCAAGGGAGTTCAAGGTTGGGGTAAATAGTCAAATTATTATAAAGGATTGTGGTACTATTAGTCTTGACGCTGATGAACAGGTTACTTTGGTTACCAGTAAGGGTAAGGAGTACGATATTGCCAGAAAGGATTGGGGATATTATGCGACGCCGTCTGTAAATGGCAGACTAAAAAACCAGGGGTTCAAAACGGCTTTGGTGAGAAATCATTATGGTAAATACTATGTAATGATTGTTGACGAGGAAAAATTGAACGCTTTTAAAGCTTACTTAGCGCAAGAGAAGAACGAGCTGGAGCAGTGGTTGGATGAGCTTTAATTCCTGTCAGTTATGTGGTTCCTCCAATTTGGTTTTACTCCAAATCATAGACGAAAAGCCGGAGCGGGAAACAGACTTCGGTATCCCGCCTGGAAAATACCGCAGATCGATATACAGATGTGTTGAATGTTCAGTTTATAATAATTTCAATAATTTTGATCTAACGGGACTTTATTCCCATTCCTATAATAACGCTACTTATAAAAATGATATTTTGAACAAGTATAATCAAATCATGGGATTTCCATATGAAAAATCTGATAATAGGCAGAGGGTTTCCAGGATAGTCCAGTACTTTAAAAAGAATGGAAGAGTAATGACGGGGTTAAAGGTTCTGGACATAGGTAGTGGTCTTTGCGTCTTTCTTGGTGAATTATTAAAGCATGGTATTGAAGCCCATTGTGTTGATCCCGATTTTATCTCAGTTGAGCATGCTCTAAATAATGTACATGTGAAATCGGCAATTAAAGGGGGTTTTGAAAACTACCCAATGGATCAAAAATTTGACCTCATTTCTTTCAATAAAGTTCTGGAACATGTTCTAAATCCTATTGATTTATTACTAAAAGCCAAATCGTTGTTAGATCATAATGGGTTTATCTATATTGAACTTCCAGATGGTGAAAATGCTTCCGGAAATGGCGGATATTTAGACAGAGAGGAATTCTATATTGAACACTATACAGCCTTCGACAAGGAATCTGTTCAATTGTTGATAGAAAAAGCAGGGTTGAATTGTCAAAATGTCAATGAGATACACGAGCCAAGTGATAAGTATACTCTAAATCTTTTTTTAAACAAAAAGTCCGGTGAATCAGTAAGTTAAAAAAATTGGAAGAATATTTGTGCCCCGGGATTTAAACACGTATGGGCCGAAGTGTGGGTTAAAAAATATAAAATGTGGTTTGAAAACCGATGGGATTTCAGGAAATTTTCACTGTTTAATTTCCCCATTTTTCAAATATTAAACACATCGATTATATAATAGGAAATTAGTTTATGCTACATTTATCAATAGGTAAAATCGATGAATATCGTTGGTTTTTTAGTTTTATAAGGCCGAAACTGAAATTTTTACTTAGAAAACTAATAAAAAGAAGTGCAAAACGAGGTGGTGAGGAATCCTTCAGTCGTAGTTTCGAAAACTTTCTTATAAGTAATACAGCTGCTTGGCGAGGGTTTGACTGGGAGAATCAGTCAAAAGAGAACGCTCCTTGTGTTATGATTGAATGCCTTGTTTCCCACCCAGGATATTGGATTACAAACATTATTATAGGGAAATATATAATGCGAATTTTAGAGCTCCCCGGTGTGGCTCTTCTAGACCGCAAGAACAAGAAACTTGAGCTATTGCTAGAATCATATGGGATTACCGAATTCCACTATTTACATAATGGAGAAAAGCGCGCGCGCGATACGATGCGATTCATTTTAAAAGCTATAAAACTGAGCAGAAAAATCAAAAGTATCGATGATTTTTTGAAACTGAAATACGAAGGAGTTTATGTTGGAAAGATAGTCTATGACGACTATTTGAGGCAGACAAGACTGGGAACAATAAAAAAAGTATCACTATTTATGATGTATAGATTGGTAGAAACTCTAAGATATCAGGATGATATAGAAAAAATGTTTATCTCTGGAGATTTTCCCATAATGATTCAGTCCGAAAGACAGTTTATTCCCGCAATGATTTTGTGTCAGGTTGCGTTGAAGCATAAGACGGTGATTCATTCTCGTTCTGGCGGCCCTACTAGCTTTATCATGCGCAGATTCGATGATATCAAACAAGCTTATAGTAACAATTTTAGATTTAGTCGTACACTTTTTGAGTACGTGTATAAGAATTATCGAAATGAAGCAGTTCTGAAAGGAAGAGAATACCTCCGGAAAAGATTTGATGGAGATCGCATATTGAATGATATTCCTGAAGCATCTTATTCATTTAAAAAGGGGGAAAGAATCATTTCGAAAAGTGATATTTGTGATCGATTAGGATGGGATGTTGAGAAACCTATTGTTGCTATCATGGCAAATGATTTGACGGATGGCGTGTTTACAAATAACTGGAATTTGTTTAGAGACCTGCTTACATGGCTTAGATGTACATTAAAAGCCGCGAAAAAAATAGAGAACGTCAACTGGGTATTGAAACCTCATCCATCTGATGTAAGAAAAAATGTGAAAACCACCACGATAAGAGAATACGTAAAACTGGCAAAAGATTGCAAACACATCAAGCTTCTTCCAGATGATGTGGGTCCTAATTCATTGATAGGGTTTATAGACACGGTATTAACTGTTCATGGGAGCGCTGGAATTGAGTATTCAAGCTTTGGTATCCCATGTATTCTTGCCGGAGAGGCTTTATGTTCAGATCGTGGGTTTACTCATGAGCCACAGAGTCAAGAAGAATATTTTGATCTCCTGAAAAACATCCGTTTCATAAAACCATTAAACAAAATGCAGATAGAAAAAGCACAAGTTTTTGCCTACATTGATTATCTTTTGGCAAAGGTACCGTGTAATTTGATTCCTGACTACAGTGTTTTTTCAGACTATGAAGAACAAGGGCTTTGGGAAGGTGCCGAGAAAATGGTTATGAAGTTAGACCCTGAAAATGAAACGTTATACAGAATGCTTCAAATACATTTGAAGAGAAAAGACCGACATATTCTAAATTATGATTGGATAGGTTTGGAAAAAACAGGCTTTTAAAAAGGTAATTATGGCGTTTTCAATCCTAAATGTAATTCCAAAAATTCTAAGGAAGTGTTTAAGTCTCATTATATGAATATTACAAAATTGAAAAAAATAGAAAAAATTCCTATTGAATCAGAACCTTCATCAAAAATTAAAGTTTATATCATAGCTACATCTAATATTAGGAAAATATTTAACCTTCAACCGAAATTTTATCAGCTTCTAAACAATTATTCATCAGATTTAATTTTTGTTAAGGTGGCGAAAATATTTACATCCAAATGGGGTCGGAATGATATTGTTAATGAAGATGAAGATAATGAATTGCGATCAAAATTCAAAATACTTGAGCCAAAAAGTATTTATGAATTTAAAAAAATTGTAGAATGCAAAAATTTGATTGTGATCGTTAATTTTTCTGAAAAATGGAATGATTGGTACCTTTGGTACTATCTCAGGAAGTATTTTATTCCGATTATTTACATCTTTCCACTATCTACAATTGTATCATTTCCACCTAAAGTTGTTCTAGGAAATAGTCTTTTTGATCGCATTGTTAGAAGATTAAAAGGATTAGGGAAAAATGCCATTGAGGTTTTAGTAAAACGATATTTAATTAGATTGGATACAACTTTTGTGTCTGATAAAATTAATTATGACAAGATGAAGAAAGATATAAAGTACAATGAAACTATACTCATTAATAGCAGTTTTTATGATAGTATTTTGTTAAGTGATTATGAAATAACGAATGAGTATATTGTATTTATAGATTCCATGTTGCCGTATCACGGTGATCAGATTAAATATGGTTATGAAAGTATTGATAGGCAGTTGTATTATCGTAGTTTAAAGAAAATATTGGATAAGGTGGAATTATTATTGGGCAAGGAAGTTGTGGTTTGCTTGCACCCAAAATTCAACGATAAATACTTGTGCCGAGACTTTGGGAAACGAAAAGCCTTTAAATATCGTACAGATGAGTTTGTTGCAAAGGCTGAACTCGTACTTTTTCATGAATCAAGCGCTATCAATAGTGCTATCGTCTATGGGAAAAAAGTTGTTCAATTAACAGGGGCAAAGTTCAATAATTTTGTTCGAAAATGCTGTGAAGCTTATCAGACGCTTATTCCATTTAAGACAATTGACATTTTTGAATGGCGGGAAGATTATGTCAAAGAAACCATTACCAAGGTGAAGGTGGACTGGGAGCAATACAATTCTTTCTTGGCAAACTATATCATAGCTTCCGGGCAAAAGGATTTACCCTCCTGTGCCCAGATAGTAGATCATCTTAATCGTAAATATTTTATCAGTAATAGCGAGGAAAAATGAAATTCCTGGATAAGAATATTTCAGTGACACGTGACATCTATGATGATCATATTGCGGAAAAATAAATTGGTTTCAAGACGCCCCCCGTTTACAAATACGGTGACTACTTGACTATTTAAAATGTTACCGACCTTTTTCAATCAGGTTTAGACAATATGAAGTTAAGTATGTATGATGGACCGGAACAGATTCCTGTTTTTAATGAAATAAATTATTCTGGTATTGGAGGTCATTAATGGGAATTGAAATATGGAAAACTATCGAGTCATTCAAATATTCAAGTTGTGTTGAATGTGTCGAAGACCTACTATTTCGTGACTACAGAGTAAGTGAATGGATTCAGGATATTGTAAGACAGCCCGATTTTACAAATGACATCATCTCTTACCCTGTAAAACTTTCTCGAATAAGTGTTTCCTCACTCGGTTTCGAATCACAAACCACCTTGGAAAAGATCTACAATATGATTAATGATAAGGGGTTAGAATTAGTTCCACCTGAGGTCGCTATCAATTGTAGATTCCATTACGATGAACAACCAGTGGGCGAGTGGTTACGGTGTGCAACACCGATGGATGCTATGATTGACAGCGATGGTGTTCCACATCTGCCAAAACTTGGAAAAGCCCTTGGACTTTTTTTTATTGAAACTTACTGGTCCTATAAAGATGCTGTATTTCACCCTCACAATGAATTTGTTGTTGTAATTCCCCGATGAAACCAGGATTTCTTACACCAATCACGATTAATGACCTGATACTTGCCAATCGTGCTGTTGTAGCACCTATGTGCCAGTATTCGGCTGTTGATGGTTTTCCATCCCCGTGGCATTTCGGTCATTTCCATCAGCTTGCGATGTCTGGCGCTGGAATGCTTATGCTCGAATGTACAGCTATCACAATGTCGGGACGAATCACCCATCATGATCTGGCTATATCCAGTGATGAGCACTTCATCCAACTCTCTAAACTAGTCAAGCATCTACGATATGTATCTGACATCGTTATCGGCCTGCAGATCTCTCATGCTGGACGAAAAGGCTCAGCCTATCCACCTTGGGAGAATAATGGGCAATCTTTAGCAGAAGAGGATGGCTCATGGCAGACAGTTTCATCATCTCCAATAGCTCGCACTGAGGGCTGGCCAACTCCTCGCCTGTTATCTCAATCTGAACTTCTTCAGCTTGTCTCGGAGTTTGGACGTGCTGCATCACGAGCGCAATCAGCAGGTTTTGATGGCATCGAAATTCATATGGCTCACGGTTATCTGCTTCATCAATTTCTCTCCCCAATCTCAAACAGACGTACCGACAACTATGGTGTTTCCCTAAACGGTCGATGTTTGTTTCCACTTGAGGTTGCTGAAAAAGTTCGACAGCAGTGGCCAAAAAATAAAATTCTTGGCGCCAGACTGACTGGCGATGACTGGCTGGATGACGGTTGGAATATTGATGATTGTATTTACTTGACTCACCGATTAAAAGAGATTGGCTTCGATTACGTCTGTATATCAAGCGGAGGAATTTTGCCAAAAACAAACCTTAAATCTAGTCCTGGTTATCAAGTTCACCTTGCAGAAAAGGTAAGAAATGACACCAATATGATTACCCGAACCGCGGGCATAATCACAACTCCTAGTCAAGCTAATGACATCATAAAAGACGGATTGGCAGATCTTATTGCCATTGGCAGACAGTTCATCAGGGATCCGTTTTTTATGAACGATGCTCAAAAACAGTTAGGAGGATCGCCTCATATTCCTCGTCAGTACGCCCGAATCCTAGATTATTAAAAAAAGAAGGAAACTGTATGGATAGATTGATATCTCGAGCAAAAGAAGTATTTGAACTCGAAGCAGAGGCGATAAATGGGCTCTTACTGCAGATTAATAACGACTTTTCAGAAGCTGTTAAAGCAATTTTGAATTGCAGTGGCCGAGTAATCGTTGGTGGAATAGGAAAATCTGGAATCATTGGCCAGAAAATATCAAGTACTTTGTCGAGCACCGGGACGCCGAGCTTATTTATGCATCCATCTGAGGCATTTCATGGCGATTTGGGTATAGTAAAGAAAAACGATGTCATATTACTAATTTCATATTCAGGACAAACTGAAGAGGTATTAAAGATCGTACCGTTTTTTCAGAAGAACGGGAATGTTCTCATTTCAATGACAGGGAACTCAACTTCTTCTTTGGCCCAAAACTCGCATTATCACCTAAAAGTGTCTGTAAAGAGAGAGGCATGCCCACTTCAAATGGTTCCGACCGCCTCAACTACCGTTGCTTTGGCAATGGGTGATGCTCTTGCAGTTGTCCTCATGAAAGAAAAGGGTATTACAATAGAAACCTTTGCTAAAGTTCATCCAGGGGGGAGTATCGGGAGAAAATTACTGAATAAGGTTGAGGATGTCATGATAACAAAGGACTTACCGGTTGTTACGAAGGAATCGTGCCTAAAAGAGGTAATTAATGTCATGACATCAAGCCATTTAGGGACGGCAGTGGTTGTTGAAGAATCTGGATGTGTAATCGGTATCATTACCGATGGAGATCTTAGAAGGGCTTTGAATAGAGGGGATGATGTTCTAAATTTAACATCTGAACAGATTATGAATAAGAATCCCATAACCGTTAGCAAGGACAAAACAATCCATGAAGCTGAGAAGCTATTGCTTGATGCCGAAATCATTACCCTAATTATTTGTGATGATGAAGGAAAACTTAGGGGGTTAGTGCCATTTCACGATCTATAAAAGAAACGGGAACAGAAAAATGAATAAAGACGGAAGAACCAAAGAGGACATTTTTAGACAAACAATAATGAAAAATATTGAGAGGAAATCAAAATATATTGATCAGGTCCAGACGTATAATGATTTACCTATATTTAGCTGGATTGATGTTAATGTTACGGAATTATGCAGCAGAACATGCGAATTTTGCCCGAGGAAAGATCCGGTCATATACCCAAATCAAAATCTACATATGGATCTGGGGCTTGGGAAAAAAATAGCTAATGAGCTAAGGGAATTAAGCTATAAAGGAGGTGTTATATTCTCCGGCTATAGCGAACCATTGCTTCACCCGGACATCCAGAAATTAGTGGGTCTGTTCGGAAAAGATATTCATACAGAGTTAGTAACGAATGGGGATAAGTTGAGCGTGAAGGTGCTGAGGGAATTGTTCTCAGGCGGTTTAGGAGTGCTTTTAATAAGCATGTACGATGGGCCACAGCAGATTGAATACTTTCAGGAGATGTTGTTTGAAGCTGGGGTAAAAAATGAACAATATGTTTTAAGAGATAGATGGTATAGCATCGAAGAAGATTACGGTCTAAAATTAACCAATCGCGCAGGAACAGTTAAAGGCCTTCATAGTCAGGGTTTTGCGACATTACGCCCGTGTTATTATATGCATTACTCAATGCAAATCGACTGGAACGGTGATGTAATGTTATGTGTTCAAGACTTTAGCAAAAAGATAAAGTTTGGCAATATTTATGCGGAATCGTTACTTGATATTTGGAATTCGCTGAACATGGGCAAATATAGAAAAATTCTACTTAAAGGGTACCGAAGCATGTTTCCCTGCAATAATTGCAATGTCGATGGTACTTTACATGGAAAGAATCATGCGGAAATATGGAAAGATGTTTATGAAGATAAGAAATAATCTATTTCCTGTTCGTTATACAGACAGAAAATGTATTACCTTTGCATGTCTATCGTACCAACGTGAATTGAAAACCTTACTTTTTTTGTCAAGATCAACAAAGCCCTTTTGGGTTTTTCGGAGATTGTGCGGAGTTTCTTACGGATGAAAATTGCGGCAATAATACCTTCGAGATATGGTTCGACTAGATTTTCCGGCAAACCTCTTGCTCTCATTGCAAACAAACCAATGATCCAAATGGTGTTTGAAAATGTCAGGCAATCAAAGAGGATGACAGATGTTGTGGTAGCGACTGATGATCAGAGAATTTGTGATGTCATCAAGAATATCGGCGGTGAGGTAATAATGACTTCATCGGAGAATAGAACGGGTACGGATAGGGTTGCAGAAGCTGCTCTTAAGATGGGGCTTGGACTTGATGATATTGTCGTAAATGTTCAAGGAGACCAACCCCTTATTGATTATCGATGCCTCGATGACTTGGTAGAAACTTTGGTAAATGATACGGATATGAGCAAAGATGCGAGCACACTAGCCTATAAAATTGTTAACAAAGATGAATTAACAAGTCCCGATGATTCGAAGGTTGTATTTGATGCCATGGGTTTCGCTCTATATTTTTCAAGGGCCGCTATCCCTCATAACCGTGATCATTCTGTACAATATGACGCATTTAAGCATATAGGTGTTTATGCTTATACCAGGCGGTTTTTAGAAAAATTCAGGGCTCTTCCGGAGGGAAAGCTCGAAAGACTTGAAAAATTGGAATTGCTTCGTGCCCTTGAGTATGGTCAGAAAATCAAAGTGGTGCTTACCGAATATGATTCTCCTGAAGTAGATTGGCCCGAAGACGTTAAACGAATAGAAAATATACTTTCCAGACGACTTGACGAAGTGAACTAGGTCTGTAGATTGAAATACGGGGGGGCAATGATCCAATCGGTCTTACAGAAAAAATTAAATGAAGAGCTTATTAAAAGAAATCAACCTATTCTAAACATATTTGATGAAAAAAAGCGGTTTACTCTATTAAATGCGGGGTATGAAAAGAATATATTACACATAAACAAAGCGTATAGATGCTTTATAGAAGATTGCAGTGGGAATGTATATATTGATACGGCCCTTGGAGCTGGCACACATATTTTGGGGCATGCCAATCCGATTTTGACTGAAGAGATTATAAGACAGTCAAAAGAAGGTACGCTTTACATATTGCCAAATAAATATGCTTATGAAGCTGGAAAACTTCTTTCCGAAATTATTCCTCACTTTCACAGTTTTGTTTTTTGTAATTCCGGTTCGGAAGCTACCATGCGTGCTGCAAGACTAGCCAGGGCTTATACAGAGAAAAAGAAGATCGCCATGTTTGGTGGAGGCTGGCACGGCGGGAATGACCTGATGCTATATGAAGATGATTATGATAGCGACGAAAAGCGGCCTTTAGCAATGTTTAAATCCGGCGGGCTTCCGAAGGATTTATTGGATCTGGTTTTGTTCCTCCCCTATAACAGTGATGACGCATTAGACTTAATTGAGCAGCATAAGGATGAACTTGCTATGGTTATCATAGAGCCGTCCCAAGGATCTAATCCAAGGGACGATGTCGGAGACTTTCTACATCAATTGCGTGAGATTACGTCGAAATGTGATATTTTGCTTTGTTTTGATGAGATTATTACTGGGTTCCGGGTTGCCTTAGGTGGATGCCAGGAATATTACGGTGTTGAAGCCGATATCGTTACGTATGGAAAGACCCTTGGGGGAGGTCTGCCTGTTGGGATGGTATCTGGCAATGAAGAAGTGATGAATGCTATGTATGGAAACGATCAAAGGAACGCTGTTTTTATGGGGGGAACTTTTTCAGCAAACCCTTTGGTTATGTGTTTGACCAAATGCATATTAGAATATTTAAAAAAGAATGAGGATACGGTTTATCCATATTTAAACCAAAACGGAAAATATATCAGGGATACGGTCAATGAATTTTGCCTAACAAATGATGTTCCTGTAAGGATGATAGGGATTGGTTCTATGTCAAGGATGATTTTTACAGGAAGGCCCATAACATCACGGAGAGAAAGAGACAAATATGAAATAGGTGATGCAATACAAAAGCTATTTTATTTATATCTTCTTTTGGAAAAGGGCGTTCATATTAGCTCCAATGGGGTAATATTTATTTCCACTGAGCATTATGAGGAACATATTGAAGAAATCATACAGTGCCTCACACATAGCTTGGAATACTTTTCCAAGGAGCTGAACCTGATTTAGCGAACCAAAAAGAGTGAGAAGATTGAAAACCTTGTTCAAAGTTAGAAAGCTCATGATTACAAAACCCGTTGGTATTTTGCTTAGAGAGGCGCTACCGAAGGCCTTTTTCAATATAGCTAAATTGTGGGAAAATGGCATGTACCTGATAGTTGTCATGGTTTTTTGAGAGAGCAAAATTATGGAAGAGAAATAGTGGATGGCCTTAACGGGTTGGTACGTTATTATATCCTTGATAATTACTTTGAACAATATCTTATCCTGAAAGCCAGCTTTGATGATTTCAAGAGATATTCATTAGATGACGGAATGTTGGTTTTAAGACATAAAAGCGGAAATATTGGCAATGCGAATTCTTGAAAATGTTAGGAAGTGGCGAATTTCGTCCAGTCGGAAAAGAAGAATTTCTGAATACAAAAAGGATGGACAAAAGCCCTGGACGAAAGGATATAAAGAGCACAGAGAAGAAGTCACCCAAAAATCTCTAAATGATACTAAGTTGCTTGATCGTTTTTCTCAAAAGAAACGTTTACCCACATACTATGGATACCGTATCGACGAAAGAATTATTGAGTATCCTTGGCTTTTTAGTAAATTACATATGGAAAGCGGCCTTCTTCTGGACGTAGGCTCTTCATTAAATTTTGAATATATCCTGAATCGTCCAGAACTTGAATGCAGATCGATTATCATATATGATCTTTCCCACAAGACATTCTCCAAGAAAAATGCTGTTTCACATATATATGGCGATATTAGAGAGACTATCTTTAAGGATGCATGTGTTGATGATATCGTCTGCATTTCTGCCCTGGAGCACATTGGCATGAACAATACAATCCTTTATTCGGATAATTCTCGCTATAATGAATTCAAGCCGGATGATTACCGGAACGTTGTAAAAGAGTTCAAACGCTTGCTTAAGCCAGGTGGTAGTTTGTTTATAACGGTACCCTTTGGAAAATATGAAAATCATGGATGGCTACAGCAGTTTGATTATCAAATGATAGAGACAGTGATTGAAGTGTTTGGTGGAGTTTCGGATGAAACGTCATACTATAGGTATTCAAATGATTCTTGGGAAATATCCGATGCGGAAACATGCAAAGAATGTTCGTATTTTGATTTTAATAGCGCCGGCGAATATGAGTCGGACTATGTAGCCGCTGCTCGTGCTGTCGCTTGTATTGAGATGATAAAATAGAAGATGCCTGCGAGTTGATGCTGTGGTATTTTCTTCAACATGAGTTCTTCCCCGCCATATTGCTCAATACATGCTACTTGCCTACTAATGAATTTTCAACGAAATGACATCTTATTACTTTCACCCATCTCCTCAACTTTTTTCTATAAATTTTTTCTAAGAAAAGGAAAAAAACAAAAATGTGTTCGAACAGCTAATGTTGTTAAGCATATCTCATTGTTCAAGCTGTCTATACGTGAATTTTGTGTTATCCCGAAGGAACTTTATAATATAATAGAAGAAAGAGGGATTGATATCCGGGCGTGTGAAGTTCTGATTAGTTATCACACTATAATCCTAATTGATAAAGAAAAATTATTCTTGCATCGCTGTTCTTTTAATAGTCTTGGCCGAGAACAAATAAAAAAACATCTTTTGTTTTTGATAAATTCAAATTTTAATCTTTGTCCGGATTATATTGCTCAATATGAGAGGAATGGTTGTTTGATCGGCACTGAGCAGTTTATAGATGGATATCCTTTAAATATAGAAGATGTTAGTTTAGGATTAATTAAGGAAATATTAATTTCAACAAAAAAATTATATTATGGTAATATTAAGAACAATTTTTTTAATTTAGAGGCAGAATTGAAAAAATATGATGTTTTATCAGATAAATATTTTCCATTGGATTGGAGAGATAAGATTTTTGCTATTAAATGTAATATTCACAATATTTTGAAAAAATTTGATTTAAATACATTAGCATGTAAGACATTAATCCATGGTGACTTAACCTTCCGAAATATACTAACAACAAATGATGGCTTATTTTTAATTGATTTTGATCGTAGTGAAATCACTTTTCCTGAATTTGATTTTTATCTTTTATATACAGATTTGTTAACTCATCAATCTTCTAATGTGACATATAAAAAGTTTTTTGATAACATTTTCAAGTTAGTTAAATATCAGTTGCCAATGGAGAAGGAAATAGAATTTTATCATATTTTTGGCTGTTTTAAAAAAAATGAAACTATTGAGACTGCATTAAGGTATTTATTTTTATATAGGTCATTGGTATTAACATTGCTTTATATTAAGAACTTTAGATCTCTTTCTATTGATATTATAGATTTTGTTGACTTAAAATTAAAGGAGTTAATGTGAAACTGAAGAGATTGCTTAATATGAAACTGAAGAGATTGCTATGGTGGAAATATTTTAATGAGGATAACTTCAGTAAAGGAATGGCAATCAAATATATTAATGCAGTCAGAAGAAATAAATTGGTTTGTTTTTATCAACCAACTTATAATCCGAATAATTATAAACTATGTGATGAAGATGAAAATGTACGAAAGGAAACAACTGTTCGCTTAGAAACAATAATAAAAAGCTTGGAGTTTAATAGAATTAATTCATATTTAGATATTGGTTCTCAGTTCGGATTTTTTATTTTTAAACTTGCAGAGACATATCCCATAATAGCTCATGGTATTGAGATGGATGAGATAAGTTACAGATATTCGGTCGCATTAAATATCTTGAATGAATGTAAAAGAGTATCTTTTAATAATTTTTATTTAACTCCGGAGAGTGCTGAGAAATTACCCAAATATGATTTGATAAGTTTTTTGAATGTATTTCATCATATAGTACATTTTGATAATTTTGATGCTGCCTGTAAAATAATGAAAATTTTATCAAAAAAATGTAAATATTTTGTGTTTGAGACTGGTCAATATAATGAAAAAGGGTATTATTGGTCAGAAGATTTAAAGTTTATGGGCGATAATCCTGATAAATGGGTGAAGGAATATTTGATCAGCCTTGGTTATAGCATTATTAGTGTGAATAATTTTAATACACACCTTAGTGGAAATACAAGATCTTTTATTTGCTGTGAAAGACAATAATAATTGTAAATAAAAAAAATCGTTCATACTTTTTAGGACGTGATGTAAAATATCCACGCAGGTGAGTTGATGGTGAAAATAAATGTTTGAGATGATTTTAACTAGCCAGAGGGCAATGTATTGCAAGTCGTAGTTGATGGCATCATCTATCAACTCCAGGCAAGTGGTGGGGTTTCGAGAATTTTTACCGAGATTCTCCCCCGCATGTGCGATCAGGACGATTCCTTGCGTATTGCCCTGCTGACTGAAGGAAAGCTCAAACAATCTTTACCGAATTCCCATCCTAATATTTTACATCAAACGATCCCACAGATTGAACGCTACCTACGCCCAAGACGTATGTGGAGATATGTTGCGCCAAAGGTCGGGGGAATTGTGCGGAAATTGTGTATCGGGCGCGGAAGGGGGAAAATCTGGCACTCGACGTACTATACAATTCCGGAAAATTGGTCTGGTTCCTCCGTTGCCACCGTTGTAGATATGACCTACGAGCGCTTTACGAATCTGTTCAGCAAACCGCGGGATGAAAGCTTTAGGGCGCGGAAGCGGCGTTGCGTCTTGGAGGCTGACGCAGTGATCTGTATATCTGAGGCCACCTGCCGGGATGTACAGCGCTTCTATGGTCTTGATTCCAGTTCTATTTATGTAGTACCTCTGGCGTGCAGTGATGTCTTTAGACAACTAGGGCAAAGCGGTGAAGGACTGAAGAGGCCAATTAGGGAGCCGTTCTTGCTTTATGTTGGCAATCGTAAGAATTACAAGAATGTCAACACGCTTTTCCAGGCTTACAGTGCGTGGCCAGGGCGAAAAGAAATATCACTCGTTATAGTTGGTGAGATCTGGTCCGACGATGAAGAATGCCAGCTTGCGGAGCTTGGCATCCAAGCTTATGTCCACCTGTTCACAGATGTTAGCGATGACGAACTCTGCCGGTTGTATAACCAAGCCGTTGCTTTTGTCTATCCTTCTTTTTATGAAGGTTTTGGCATTCCCTTGCTGGAAGCAATGGCTTGTGGTTGTCCGATTATTTCTTCACGTATTCCATCGACAATAGAGGTTGCTGAGGATTGTCCCATCTATTTCGATCCCGATGAACCGGATGAATTAAGAAATGCCTTTGATGTTGTTCTGTCTGAAGGGCGAAACTCTGAACGCGTAAGGACAGGGTTTAAGCGGGTGAACCAATATTCCTGGGATAAAACAGCTGTCCAGACCCTGGAAGTGTATCGCGCAATATCTTAAGTGCATCCGATTTGTGTTGGTTGTCTTAGGTTTCTATTTGTGAAGTAAAGCACGTCTTTTATTAAATGCTCAAAGTCATTCAAATGGAAAACTACAGGTTTAAAATCGGTAAGGTTTCAGGGGGTTGATAAATTAAATTGCCTCAATATAATAGTACTGAACTTATCGCTGAATATAAAAGGGCCTATTCTGTTCCCGATGAAACAGAAATTACTGAGCAGATGATACTGGCTCATTGGAAGTTGGAAAGGCAACTGGCTCGTGAATTACTCGAATCAACCCCTGAAAATCGATGGCAGGTATTTGAGCAGTGTTATACTCGTTTTTACAGTGAGTTAGAATGGATACTTCGTCTTCTTGGTCATAAAAAAGCCAATCTACCTAGTGAAAAGTATAAAATTTGGTTAGAAATAATTGGGCCTCCACCCCAGAAAATTTTTGAAATTGGTTCCGGCAAAGGAGAGATGATAGCCTATTTTGCTGAGTGCGGCTTTGATTGTAGAGGGTCTGAAATTACGCGTGAGCGTGGCAAAAAACATTTTCCGGTTTCATATCCCAACTTGTCATGGGGATTCTCAGATGGTGTACATCTGGACCGTTTCGAGTTACCTGGAACTTATAATGTGGTAGTTTCCGATCAAGTTATTGAGCATCTGCACCCTGAAGACTTAGGTGAACATTTTCAGGGCGTTTATAGTATATTGCTTGATGGAGGGCGGTATATTTTCCGCACGCCTCACTGTTATACAGGTCCCCACGATATGACGCGTTTTTTCAAATACGATAAATCTCAATGTTTTCATTTGAAGGAATATACATATCAGGAGCTAACTGAAATGCTAAAAAATATAGGATTTAGTTGTGAGTGCGTAAGTCCGGTTAGATTTCAGGAACTGCTTTCATCTATTGGAATTGAAAAGCACGGTTGGATAATGTTAAATCTTATGCTAATTTATGAGAGGGTTCTTTCTGTGATTCCTAAACATTCGTTGCGCCGTTCATTTGCTGCAAGACTAAAGAGATTCTTTTTTTTCCGTGACAGCATTTTCTTGGTTGCAAAGAAATAGATCTATTTAACTCAACTTTCGGGATTAACAATTAGCAAAAACCACCTTGTTCTTTGACAAATTGACACACTTTAACGCGCCTTCCATTATAGCATCAATGAATGCGGTCGCCGTTTTTTCACAATGGTTGTTGAACTTTTTTACACGATCACAAGCGAGTGTAAGAATTCTGAAAAGCGCCTCGATAAATGAGATATCCTTAACTTCATCGCAGCAAGCATAGAACAAATCGCCAAAGCTACGATCATCTGTTTCCATCCTGCATTGGTAGGAAAGAAACATATAACGCATAAAAACAAAGGTAGTGTGGGCAATGAGCGCATCAAAATCCCGGCATTGAATCTCCTTAGCCAATTTCAGGTGCTGTTTCGCCATTTTGAAAAATACTTCGATATCCCAGCGCTTGCCATAAATACGGACGATATCCTCATCAGCCAATTTCGTATCGGTCGACAGCAGCGCCAGCCAATCTTTTTTACGTCTGTCTCGAACAAAAACCAATTTGGCGGGAACTTTATCTTTGAGTAGGACATTGGTGCTGGCCAATATTTTGGCCCGTCCTCTGCGCTTTTTCAATCTACGGTAGATGGCCATCACGTCAAAATTGTTACCATCGTAAGTGTAAAAAACCTTTGGTGATTTTTTTATCATACCAATGACCTTGATGTGTTTAGCCAAGGTAATAACCGTAGAGGGCATGGTGAACCAACTATCCATGAGCAGGTATTGGGCCTGAATGCCCGTACTAAGGATCCTCTTGACCATAGGTTCCAGCAGCTCAGTTGCTTTCATTGTTGCTTCTTTACGTCGCCGATATGCACAGCACCGTTTATCCGTAAGCGCCAACTCAAGCACACTTCAGTGCCTTCGGGATTTCCAATTGCTCCGGACTGAGGTTCCAGGGCAGCAAAGCCTCATAATCCTGTAGCGATTCAGCCATCGGCAGTTTC
>Ga0233431_1002275_pt1 | contig 27553 bp, 30 predicted proteins | sample SI_118_April2016_FD_179867 | JGI IMG/M metagenome (GOLD analysis project Ga0233431, IMG submission 179867) | Seawater microbial communities from Saanich Inlet, British Columbia, Canada - SI_118_April2016_200_MG | ecosystem: Environmental > Aquatic > Marine > Inlet | place: Canada: British...
CAGGCCAATTTGAAGGGAGCAAACCTTTCGGGCGCGATCATGCAGTTGGCCAACCTTCGAGGGGCCAATCTTGCGGGGGCCAATCTGGAACGCACGCATCTTCACGGAGTTAATCTGCAGGGCGCGGTGTTGCGCGGGGCCAATCTACGGCGCGCCAATCTGTTGGATGCCAATTTGCGTGGCGCGGATTTGAGCGGCGCAGATGTGACGGACGCGATATTGATTGCAGCCACACTGGACGACGCCCTTTGGATAGACGGGCGAATTTGCGCAAAAGGATCCGTGGGCGCTTGCCGATAAGGTTATGGAGGCTGAATGCCAAGAAGAGAACCGGCATAGGTTGTGCCTCAAGGCATCTTCATAAAATGTAAACCGTGCCCATATATGTTTTGCGACCGCTTTATTCTCGTTCCTTGAAATGAAATAAGCAATTTTTCGCAAAATAGTGCTATACTACTTTTACCCATGGCTCTTTCGCGCTGTTTAAAGCGGGCTATGGGCGGCAAGAACAGAAAGGATTTGCCATGGACGACGATGATCTGACGATCGGGAAAGGCCGATCAGGTAACGCAGCTGTTGCGTTGGCGGAAGAAGCCGCTCGCATTCAGCAAAAGGTTTCATCTGAGCTGCGTGAGATGGCAGCGACCAAGGCGGCAAAAAGTGAAGAGGCTGCCAAGGAAAAACTGAAAGAGGAGACATCTGATCCGCAAGCAAGGACAGACGAGAAAAGCAAACGCGGCGCTGAAGAGCAAGTAGCAGCAAAACCCGAAAATAGAGAGGTTCCGCTGGCGCCCGAGACGAATACGACCGTGGATATTGAAGCGTAGACCAAGGCCACGGGGTGGGGCCGCGACCGTGATCGATTGACGACCTCTCTCGTGCGGTTCTTTACGATGGAAATTGCGACGTCGCCGAGGTAACGATTCGGTAAACGGTTTTGTATTGCCATACGGCAACTGCCGAAGGAAGTCTTCGTCCCAATCTTCGTGTTATCCCTGTAAATTGAAAATGCGGCGCGCGCATCTCCTGCCATGCAGTGATCAGGGTTTGCGCTCGGCTTGTCGCCGCAGGTTCGGGGGTAATCGAATAGCCGGCGCGTTTGGCACGAACGATAACCATAAAATCCGCCAGCCCCACCGTCCTCGCGCCGGATCGCCGCGACGCCGCGATCAAATTTCCAGAAATTTCCACAAAGTCACCCGCGCAAACGGAACTTCGAAGACGCCAACCGTCCAACCCCAGGCTCTCCGCAAAACGCAAAAGTTCGAAATGGCCATCCACGCCAATGCCGTTGGAAATCAAAATCGCCCTATCCACTGTGCCAGGCGTTTTTGGCGAACACTGCAATATCACACACATGGAACCACTCCGGGACCGCAGGCTGTAAGAGCTTCGATACCGGAGATCATGCCAGTGATTGTCATTCGCAGCAGTGAAGGGGTTCACATTGAGGAAAACGGATGGAGTTTTTTACGAACCTGATGGTCTTGGCCGGTGAACAGCCCTTCCCCATCGATGCGCAAGAGAGATTTGGTTGACAGCAGGTGAAGTTATTGCCCAATCAATCAAGCGGTAATTTCGGCGCAAGGTGCATCCTGAATGGCGAACAGGCCGTCGAGGCGCGAAAGTCGCAGTAATTCCATGACCGATGCGGGGACGGCGGAAAGAACGAAGTTGATGCCTCTGCGGCGCGAACTGTCCAGCGCCTCCACCAGATTGGCGATGATAGCGCTGTCGATCCGGGTAACTCGCGAAAAGTCGACAACAAGCTGTTTTCCGGCCCGCAGGCCTTCCATCAGGGAATTGCGGATGTCGGGTGATTTGCCCATATCCAGCGCGCCTTCGAGGATGAGGGAAATTTGATCGCCTGCGCGGTATATCGTGACGGTCATGATAGCCTCCTGCTTTTCGCGGTGTATGTCCGCTTTATCCCTACAGGAGGGATATGGAGGGAATAGGACCGGAATATGCGCAAACTGTGACTATCCTTGGTCGAAAGCGTGGCCCCCAATAAAAAACGGCCCCCCGGGGAATGCCGGGAGGCCTTTCAAAGCACCTGTGACGGGCGGTCTCGGTTATTCGACCACCTTGATATCGTCTGCCGCACTTCGTCCGTCCCGCCCAGGGACCAGTTCGTATTCGATCTTCTGGCCTTCCTGCAGGGTCGTTAGCCCCGCACGCTCGACTGCCGAAATATGGACAAACGCGTCGCGGCTGCCATCGTCCGGCTCCACGAAACCAAACCCCTTGGTGGGGTTGAACCACTTGATTGTACCGGTCGTCATAACTTCCCTCTAATTTATTAAGCGCCAAATTCCCCGCTCCTGAACGAAAACGGGAAGCCGGGTACAAAATGCACTCAAGGAATACCAAACCGAAATGCGTTTGATGCGGTGGCAACCAACAGGCTTTTCAACACGGCCTGGATATTCGTAGCTCGCTCGACCTAAAATGGCAAGAAAATGCCGACCTCGGAGAATTTCTCCGCATGTTTCCGGGAAATCGGTCCCCTCTCCTTGTCAAAAAACCCCAATATTTTTGCGGGCGCACACTGCCGACACGATTATGTGGCCCGACCCGCGCCCCACGCCAGTGATTCTGGGGATATCTGGAAAAACACGAGTAATTCCAATGTGCTAACAATTGGCAAGACTCGAAATTTTCTTATGGATTTTTCATATTTATTGTTATATTGTGACTTTAATTTATGGTTTTAGGAAATTTTATATGGAAAACAATTCGTTATTTATCCTTCTGTGTTCGTGTGAACACGAGAAGGTTCAAATGGCGGCAATGATCGCCTCGGTAGCAGCCGTATCCGAACGGCCGGTCACTGTTTTCGTATCTATGGGGGCAGTTTCAGTTTTTGAAAACGGCCTTGATCCCGCCGAACGTTACCGCGGCCAAGCTTTCTCAAACATCATGAAAGAAAAAAAGGCCCCCGATGCGATGGAATTATTCGCTCAGGGCAAAATGCTCGGTGATCTGAAAATGTACGTCTGTTCCATGGCTCTCGACGTAATGGGATGGGACGAAAGCAATCTGATCGCGGACCTTTTTGAAGGTCCCATGGGGTTAACCCGTTTTCTCGACGAAGCCGAAAAAGGCCAAATCGTCACACTTTGACATTCACACGTCAGGAGAAACCGTTCGAATGACACAAAGAACCAAGATCGACGCCCGCGGCGCGTTCTGTCCGGGACCTTTGATGGAACTTATCGCGGCCCTGAAGTTGATCGAAATCGGCGATGAAGTCGAGGTGTGGTCGTCGGACAAGGGATCTGCAAATGAAATCCCGGAATGGGTGGCCAAGGTCGGCCACGAAATGGGTGGGACCGAAGAGTGCGACGGCTATTGGAGCCTCGTCGTCAAGAAAGCCAAATAAACGAAAAACGGAGGAGGTCCGATGTTTCCCGACGGGTATTCGCCCGCCGGGCGGCCCGATTGATTTGACATATGGAGGCTTGATTTCATGGGCAAACGAATTCTGATCGTCGGCGGGGGATTGGCGGGAACCATCGTCGCCAATGGCCTGTGCCGCCAGCTCGGTGAAGAACTGCGCACAGGAAGTGTCGGCATTACCATGCTGGGCACTTCGGACAAGCATATGTACCAGCCCGGGCTGTTATATTTGCCCTTCGGGCGGTTCCGTGAATCCGAACTTTTCCGCGACCAGCGAAAGGTTCTGGATCGGAGGGTTCCCTATTTCATCGATCCTGCTGCCAATATCGATGTGGAAAAGAAAGAGGTTACGACCGATTCAGGCAAGACCCATTCCTATGATTACCTGGTCATCGCCACGGGATCGCAGATAAAACCGCAGAACGTGCCGGGTTTGGCCGAGGGCGCCCACTGGTTCTACGACCTGGAAGGCGCGCGCAGGATGCGCGAGGGGTTAGAGGCCTTCGAGGGCGGCAAGATCGTAATCAACGTCAACGCGCCTCATAAATGTCCGGTCGCCCCGCTTGAAATCACATTCATGCTTTACGACTACCTAAATTCCAAAGGCCTCATGGACAAGACCGAGATCATGTACACCTACCCCATCGGTCGCCTGCACGCCTTGGAGCCGGTCGCCGAATGGGCCAAGACGGAAATGGACAAATACGGCTTCAAGTATGAAACCTTCTTCAACACCAAAGAGGTGGACCCGGAAAAGAAAACCATTTCCTCGGAAGAAGGCGTGACGCTGGATTACGACTTCCTGGTCACCATTCCCCCTCATTCGGGCGCAGATGTCATCACAAATTCCGACCTGGGAGCTGGCGGCTGGGTGCCGACCGACCGCAACAAGCTTCTACGTGAAGGCTCGACCGATGTCTTCGTTGTCGGCGACACCACCAATATTCCAATTTCAAAGGCCGGATCGACCGCCCATTTCGAGGCCGACACCGTGGTCGACAACCTGTCGTCGCTGCTTACAGAGGGACGATGGGCGCGGAATTATGACGGCAAGGTCTTTTGCTTCGTGGAAACCGGCATGGATACAGGCACATACGTTTGGTTCAACTACACCACGCCACCCAATCCGGGCCCGCCCTCGCAGATGATTCATTGGTTCAAACTGGTTTACAACCGTCTCTACTGGTTGTCCGCCCGTGGCCTGTTGTAAGGGGGGAGAATCGAGATGAGTGAAATCGAACAATTGGCGCGAGCGGCACAGGATGCTTTAACCGACGGCATGGTCGAAAGGTTAGCCGTCACCAGCGCTAACGCGCTTGAAGTGGTTGATCGCCTGAACGAGCCGGAAACCAAGGAATCCATCCTCTATCTGATGGACCGGGTTACCGAGATGCATCGCCTGGGTGCGCTGGATACGATGTTTGATCTGTTGTCGCTGGCCCATGCCGCGCGTTCGGCCGCCACGGACAATATGGTTGAACGGCTGTTTATCTTCGTCGAGCACATGGTCAACAATCTGGCAACCGAGGAAATCGCGACCGGAGCCCATAATGCAAGGCGCGCCATGGAGGACGCGGCGGCCGAAGTCGCGGCCAATCCGGTCAAGGGTGGATTGGGCGCAGCGTATGCCATGCTGACCAAGCCGGAAAACATGCAAGCGCTCCAGTTCCTGATCGCAACCGGGACCAACATGCAGAAACGCACGGCAGCCCTGCGCGGTTCGCCGGAATTGGAGGGATAGCGGCGAGTTTTCTTCGGTTCGGTTTTGACGACGATAATGAATGACAGATTGGAGTAACTCCAATCTGCAAATTGGCGCTTGACGAATCGGTGCCTGTTCGTTCATTTCTTTCACGCCCTTAGGGTCGCCACGACTTCCCTTCCCGCACCGAGTTAATCAATATTCATGCATAATCACGATATCGAGTCCCAGCGTCACAGCCATTCCTTCGGACAGGAAAACACCCGAGAGGGCGAACGGCGGACCTTTTTGGTCATCATCATTACAGCCGTAATGATGGTCGTCGAGATCGCCGCCGGACTGGCTTTCGGCTCAATGGCGCTTCTGGCCGACGGCCTTCATATGGCATCTCATACCGTAGCCATTGGGATCACCGCCTTCGCATACGTTTACGCGCGCAAACGCGCCTTCGATCCGCGATTCAGTTTCGGCACCGGCAAAGTCAACGCGCTGGCGGGTTTCGGCAGTGCCATTCTGCTGATCGTCTTTGTCGCGTTCATGGCCTGGGAGAGCTCCGAGCGCTTCTTCCATCCGGTGGAAATCGCCTTCAATCAAGCCATCATCGTGGCCGTGGTGGGATTGGCCGTAAACGCCGCCAGCGCTCTTATCCTGGGCCACGGGGGTGATAGCGAGGGGCACGATGATCATTATCACGACCATTCGCACCAACATAATCACGGGCACGATCATAATCTGCGGGCGGCCTACTTGCATGTCATCGCCGATGCGCTGACCTCGCTGCTCGCCATCTTCGCGCTGTTGGCGGGAAAATACTTCGGCCTGAACTGGCTCGACCCATTGATGGGAATTGTCGGCGCCCTACTGATCGCAAAATGGTCCATCGGTCTGGTCCGGGATACGGCCCATGTACTTCTCGACCATCAGGCACCGGAAGATGTGCGCCAAAAAATCACCGCGGCCATCGAAGGTGCAGACTTCGCCGAGGTATCGGACCTTCATGTCTGGTCGATCGGGCCGGGCATCCACGCTGCGGCGATCAGCATCGTCAGCGACACGCCAAAGCCTCCTGATTTCTACAAGGAACTGTTGCCCACGGGCATGGGGCTGGAGCACGTCACCATCGAGGTCCACCAAGGTTAAGCCTTCAGGGTGACGGAAACTTCCTCGTTCGTATAAGATCGCGCTATGTCTCGCCATAAGGGAAATGGAAACATGCGCATCATCAACCCGTCTTCCGTACACCCGCCAGTCGCCGCTTATTCTCACGCCATCGAGGTGCCGGCGCAGGCAAAACGGTTGATCGTATCGGGGCAACTCGGTCTACGCCCCGACGGCACCGTGCCCAAAACGGCCAAAGAACAATCCGAACAAGCGTGGCGCAATCTGCTCGCCATACTCGAAGACGCCGGTTATGGGTTGGGCGATGTGGTCCGTCTCAGGATATTCGCCACCGACGCGCGCGACCTTCCGGCCGTACGTGCCGTGCGTGACCAATTTCTGGGCGACCATCGTCCGGCCTCCACTCTGGTCGTCATCGCCGGTTTGGCTAAACCGGAATACGTATTTGAAATGGAAGCCGAAGCCGTGAGGATAGAATTGTGATTTCCGACCAATTGCTTGGTGAAGCCCGTAAACGCCTTTACGCGGCTGTGATTTCCGATGTGCTGGACTCGCTGGGCCACATGAACGGGGCCATGCGGCCCGGCATCCGACCGCTTGATGAGTCTTTGGTTTTGTGCGGACGGGCACGCACGGCCCTTTATCACGAGGTCTATCATGTAGCCGACGGGCATAATCCGTATGAACTGGAGATCGCATTGATCGACGACCTCGATCCCGGAGACATCGCCATACTGGCTTGTGGCGGTTCCCAACGCATCGCACCATGGGGGGAACTTCTATCAACCGTCGCCACGGTGCGCGGTGCGCTTGGATGTGTCACCGACGGTTGCGTGCGGGACATAAAATGCATACGCGCCATGGCCTTCCCGGTCTTCCACGGCGGCATCGCGCCGCTGGATTCCAGAGGCCGGGGCGAGGTAGCGGCCATCGACGTGCCGGTCGAATGCGGCGGCGCGCGGGTCGCTCCGGGGGATTTTGTATTCGGCGATGCGGACGGTGTGGTGGTCGTTCCGGCGGAATTGGCGGAAGAAACGATCGGTCTGGCCCTGAAGAAGGTCGACGGCGAGGACCGCACCCGCGAGGAACTGGCCCGGGGCGATTCTCTGGCCCAGGTTTTCGCCCGTCACGGCATTCTATGATTGGGTCGTGCTTTAATTGCGGCGGGCGAAACGAGCCGCGTCAGCGGCATCCAGACGAACCTTAACGTGGGCGTGGCTTTCGTCATCAAGGCGCTCAAGAACTTCGCCGTGCGCGTATAACCAGGCAAGGGACGCGCCGTCGGAAAGCTCGATATCAGCGGAAATCAGTTCGCGCGCTTCGGCAAGGCGGGCATCCAACAGCGTCAACAACTTCTCGCACCCCTCGCCCGTCGCAGCTGAAGTGACCATAGACGCGTGATCGTCCCGCATCGCCTGATTGGCCAGGACTTCGCGCTCGTCCCCAGCCACCAGATCGATCTTGTTCAACGCCTCGATCATCCCGGCGCCAATAACCTCTTCAAGGCCGAGTTCACGCAACACGCCGTGAACATCGTCGCGTTGCGCGTCGCTATCGGGGTGTGACGCGTCGCGCACATGAACAATCAGGTCGGCCTCGCAGACCTCTTCCAGGGTCGCATGAAAAGCCGCCACCAGTTCGTGCGGCAGTTCAGAAATGAAACCCACCGTGTCGGACAAAATAACCTTCCGCCCGGACGGTAGTTCCAACTCCCGCATGGTCGGGTCGAGCGTCGCGAATAGTTGGTCCTGAACCGTGACGTTCGCGTTGGTCAGACGATTGAACATCGTCGATTTTCCGGCGTTGGTATAGCCGACGAGCGCCACGACCGGATACGGAACCCGCTGGCGGGCGCGGCGTTGCAGGGCACGGGTGCGCTTGACCTCTTTCAAATCCTTACGCAGGCGCGTAATACGGTCGCCCAAAATACGGCGGTCGATTTCAATCTGGGCTTCGCCGGGACCGCCCATGAACCCGAAGCCACCACGCTGACGCTCCAAGTGGGTCCAGGAGCGCACCAAACGGCTGCGTTGGTATGTAAGCGAGGCCAGTTCCACCTGCAGGCGGCCTTCGCGGGTGCGTGCGCGGGCGCCAAAGATCTCTAGAATCAGGCCGGTTCGGTCGATCACCTTGCAGTTCATCGCCCGTTCCAGGTTGCGTTGCTGGACCGGCGAAAGCGCCGCATCAACGATGACAAGTTCAATTTTCTCCCCGGTTTTCCCGGAAGCGGAGTCGTCGTCGCCGTCCTCGCCTTTTCCCGAAATGACGGCACCCAGACGATCAACGGTACCGCGCCCGAACAGGGTTGCTGGACGCACGCGCGGAACATTCACGACCTCGGCATGCACGATCGCCAAATCGATGCCGCCGGCAAGACCGACGGCTTCGGAAAGGCGCGCAGCCGGAGAGCGTGCGTCATCCCGTTCACCTTTGATGCTTGGATGCACCACAAGACACCGCAACGCACTATCAGCGCCCAAAGGTGGCGTCTCGCTGAACCCTGAGGAATCGTCCAATCGATTAGTGTCCTGTTTCCTAAGTTCCTGGTACTTAGGATCGCTTTTCCCAACCTCCGGGAAGGAGGCGGCGCCCTCCGGAGGTCGGGAAAAGCGACCGTTGGCAGCCATACAAAACCCTCGGATGTCGTCACGTGGCCCTTGTGATGCGACGGCATCACGGCGGACCACGCTCCTAGCCGAGGGTCTTGTATGGCCGTCCTAAGTGCCACAAACTTAGGAATCAGGACACTAGGCTTCGACTGCTTCTTCTTTTTCGGGCTCAACCAGCTGAATCTGAACCGACGGCATCACCGTCGAGATTGCGTGTTTGTATACCAACTGGGTATGACCGTCCCGACGTAGCAGAACCGAGAAATTGTCAAACCAGGTAATAATCCCCTGAAGTTTAACGCCATTTACAAGAAAAACCGTAACCGGCGTCTTGTTCTTCCTAATATGGTTCAGGAATACGTCCTGAACATTTTGCGAGCGTTCGGAGGACATTTCACCCACCCCTCACATATTTTTGACCGGCAACCCCCGTTCTGGGCCAGCCGACAAGGATAGACCAAACGAAAAACAACCGGACACCCTGCAGCTCAACCACATAAACCGAGCTGCCCCCATAGTCCGTGCCGATAGCTTACAACCTTCGAAGAAGATTGGAAAGCGTCAGGCAGTTATTAACATAGATATCCGGGGGGTATTCGTCAAACTCCTCTTTGCCCGGTTTCTCGGAACGAACCAGCACCGGAACGCAACCCGAAATTGCCGCGCATTCAAGATCAACATCCGTATCCCCGACAAACCACACGTCCGGTCCACATTGGATATCACTGCGCGAGAGCGCCATTTCGACCGGATCGACGGCAGGTTTGTCACCTTTGGCGTCAAATGCGCCAATGATTCTCTCGAAAAAACCCTGCCAACCCAAAAAAGCCGCCTCGTCACGCAAAACATCACCGTGCTTGTTGCTGACAACGCCGAGATAAAACCCAGAATCATTTAAATCGGTCAGCATTTCGGCCGCGCCTGCTGCCGGTTTCAACAGATCCAGATGGATTGATGTAAACTCACCCTTGAAGTAGGCCCCAGCTTCCTCCCACGCGTCGCCGAAAAGAGGCGGGAAGGATTCGCGCATGGATTTTCGGACCCGTTGCGTCGTTTCTTCATACGTCCACGGTTCGCGCCCGTACTGAATGAAAGTGCGCCGCAGGGCCTCATGAATGGAGGGCCAGGTCTCGACAAGGGTATTGTCCCAATCGAAAATCACGGCCCGCGGACGCGCGACCTTGGCAACCCTTGCCATTTCAACCGCCGCGTCAAGCGCCATTCCGGCCGCCACATCGCCCATCATGCCAGCAACCGCCGCACGCAGGCGTCGGCCAAAGCCCGCGTCGCATCGACGACGCCATCCCCCTCCTCAATGACGATGGGGATTTCGGTGCAGCCCAGGATGACAGCATCGACACCACGCGCCTGCAGGTTCGCGGCTGCCTCATCAAGCAACGTCTTTGCCTGATCCAGATTCCCCGCCTTTATCTGATAAATCCCCTGCATGACGAGGTTTTCCTGATCTTCCGGCGTGGGATTTACGCACTCAAACCCGCTTGCGTTCAGGCGCTTCTCGTAAATCCCGGCCAGCACCGCCCCACTGGTGCCGAGAAAACCGATTCTGCTCATTTTCGTTGCCGTTCCGCCGAGCGCGGAAATGGCGGCATCCGCAATATGAACGATTGGCGCGTTCGACGCGCGCGACAGATCATCAATCCAGAAATGGGCCGAATTGCACGGAACCGCCACACAATCGACACCCGCCTTATTGAGGATGTCAATGCCGTCCAGCATTACCGGCAACGGAGTTGCTCCGCCCGAGACGATCGCCGCCGTGCGGTCCGGCACATGGGGAATGCTGACGATGACCATCGGTAGGTGATCCTGGTCCGATTTGGCCGGGGTCAGGTCGATTACCTTATGCATGAAATCGACGGTCGCCAGCGGGCCCATGCCGCCCAAAATCCCTAGCGTCGGTTTCTTTGTGACACTCACTTGTCCGCCCCCATTCCCTCAGGCAACAGCTGCCGCCAGACGTTCGGAAATGAGCGCGCCCAGTTGGCGCGTCACGGAACCGGGCTTTCCGTCGCCAACGGGTTTTCCGTCGATACGGATCACGGGTTTGACGAAAGAGGTCGTGCTCGTCAGAAACGCCTCGCGCGCGGCAAGGGCTTCCTCCACCGAAAACGGCCGCTCCACAACGCGCAGATTAGCCTTTTGCGCCAACTCCAGCACCGCCTGTCGGGTAATACCGTTGAGAATGGCGTTTTCGTTGGCATTGCGCGTCACCAGTTCGCCATCGGCGCTAACGATCCAGGCGTTTGACAACGTGCCCTCGGTGACACGCCCTTCGCCATCCAACTGCCACGCCTCGTAACACCCGGCTTCGCCGGCCTTTTGCTTGGCCAGGCAATTGGGAAGAAGGGCGATCGACTTGATATCCGGCCGTCCCCAGCGGATATCGGGAACCGTGATGACCTGCGTCGGTTCGCCGCCCAGCAGGGTATCCAGATCCTTGGCCGTCGTCGTCATGACCAGCGTAGATGACACACCCACCGGGAAATTATGGTTGCGCGGGGCCACGCCACGGGTCACCTGCTGATAGATCGACCCGTTGCTCAGGCGATTGCGGCGCATGACCTCGCGCATCAGCATTCCGTAAACCCGCGGGGCGACCGGCCAGGCAATCTGCAACTCGCGCAGCGACCGGTCGAGACGATCAATATGCCCCTGTTCGTCGATTAATATTCCCTTATAAACGGCCGTGACCTCATAGACACCGTCGGCAAACTGGTAGCCGCGATCCTCGATGTGGACGGCCGCTTCCGAATGAGGAACATAACTGCCGTTGACGTAGGCTACTCGTCCCACTCTTCATACTCCCAATCAAAATTTAACAGGTTTCTTCAATCGCCTAAAAATACTCGAAACTCACGGAGAACAACTGCTCGACCTTTCGCACGGCATCGGCTGCGGCAAACAGGACGACTCGGTCGTTCGCTTCGATAACGGTGTCGCCACGCGGATTGATGACCTGACCGTCGCGTACAATCGCGCCGATGAGAACGCCGGTTGGCAAGTCAATGTCACGCAGGGGCGCGCCGACCAAACTTGACGTTGCCAACGCTTCGGCCTCAATCAATTCGCCGAATCCCTCGCGAAGGGTGTGAACGGAATGAATCCGCCCACGCCGAATATGCTGAAGGATCGTCGAAACCGTTATGTGACGCGGACTGACGACAACGTCGATGCCCAGCGTCGTAATCAACGGTTCATAAGTCGATTTGTTAATCAGCGCGATCGCGCGCGCGCTGCCGTACCGCTTGGCAAGCAGCGCTGACAGAATGTTCGTTTCGTCATCGTTGGTGACGGCGACCACGGTATCGGTGATGCCGACGTTGGCTTCTTCAAGAATTTCGGCATCCAGAACGTCGCCGCACAGAACAACCGATTTCTCCAGTTCGGCGGCCACGACTTTGGCTCGCTCGGGTTCCGCTTCGATCACCTTGGCCGTTACCCACGGATATTCGGCTTCGACCTGCTTGGCGAGAAATAGGCCGATATTACCGCCACCCAAAATCAACAGCCGCCGCGCTTCGTCCTCTTCATGGCCGAAGGCCGCCATGGCGCGCAGAAGTTGGTCGGAATCAACGACGAAATAGACCTCATCCCCCAGCATCATTTCATCGTCGGCAGTCGGCATGATCGCCCGGTTCTGGCGCGTTAATCCGATTATGACGATGTTCAGGTCGGGGAATATCTGGGTCAATTGGCGAAGCGGCGTATTGATCAGCGGACATCCCTCATCGCAACGCACGCCAACCAGTTTCACGCGGTCCTCGGCAAGCGGGATCATCTCGAAGGCGCCCGGAACCGAAAGTCTTCGAGCCACCGCGTGGGCCACCTCGATTTCGGGCGAGATGGTCACGTCGATGGGGATGTTTTCACGCGAGAATAGTGTGCTCCAGGCGGGGTCGAGGTAATTTTGATGGCGCACGCGGGCAATTTTCGTCGGCACATCAAAAAGGGAATGGGCCACCTGACAGGCCATCATGTTCACTTCGTCGGCCTGAGTCACCGCAATCAAAATATCGGCTCCGGAGGCATCGGCCCTGCGCAAACTGTCGGGATGCGACGCGTGTCCGACAATCCCCCTTACTTCGAGACTGCCGCTGACGCGCCTAACCAGTTCCGGCGAACGGTCGATCACCGTAACGTCGTTGTTTTCGACCGAGAGATATCGGGCAATGTTAAAACCCACTTGCCCGGCGCCACAAATAATGACTTTCATCGAACGACCACTTTCACCTGAAAAATTCTCATTCCCGAACGACGCCTTCTCATCAAACCGCCCGTGAGTTTTCCTCACCCACACCCAGCGATTTCAACTTTCGATGAAGGGCCGAGCGTTCCATGCCTACAAATTCCGCCGTTTTTGAAATATTGCCGCCGAACCGTTTGATTTGCGCGGCAAGATACTCCCGTTCGAATATCTCGCGGGCGTCACGCAAGGGCAAGCTCATGATTTCAGAATTCCCGTCCCCCCCGGGGCGCACTGGAGATTCAAAAATGATCGCCGCTGGCAGCATATCGGCGCGTATGACCTCCCCGGTTGTGTTGGGCGCCATGATTAACAGCCACTCCACAACATTGCGAAGCTCTCGAACATTGCCCGGCCAATCGTAGGCCTGCAAGGCAACAATGGCGTCTTCGCCGAAATTTTGTGGTTGCTGCCCGGCCGCCTCGGCAGCGCGCTTCATGAAATGCAGGGCCAAAAACGGAATATCGTCGCGCCGGTCAAGCAAGGACGGAACATCAATAGGGACGACATTCAAGCGGAAGAAAAGATCCTCCCGGAATTCTCCAGCGCTCATCCTCTCGGCAAGGTTTGAACTTGTCGAGGCAACCACCCGAACATCAACTTCGACCCGCGTTCCCCCGCCCACCCGATCAAAAGTCTGTTCTTGCAGGACACGGACGATTTTTCCCTGCGTTTCCAAAGGCATGTCGTCAACCGCATCAAGAAGTAGGGTCCCCATGTGGGCTGCTTCAAACATCCCAGCCTTGCGTGCCCTCCCACCCTGATCGCCCGATCCTTCTGTGCCGAAAAGCTCCGTCTCGACCCGGCCGGGATCCATATTGGCGCAGTTCACGACCACGAACGGGGCATCGGCCCGGCGTGAACGCGCATGAAGCATGCGTGCAACCACCTCTTTCCCCGATCCGGCCGGTCCGGTAATCAGGACGCGGCTGTTGGTCGGCGCCACCCGTTCGATGGTCTGGCGGACCAGGTTGATGCCCGCCGATTCGCCAACCAGTTCGGTTTCCGTTCCGGCGCGAATTCGAAGCTCCTCGTTCTCACGCTTAAGGCGCATGGCTTCGGTGGCTCGCTCCACCGCGAGAACGAGGCGGTCGGCGGCGAAGGGCTTTTCAATGAAATCGTAGGCGCCGTCCTTGATCGCAGCCACCGCCGATTCGACGGTGCCATGGCCGCTCATAATGACGACGGGAACGTACGGATGGTCGCGGGCGATGATTTTTAGAATATCCAGCCCGTCCAACTCGCTTCCCTGAAGCCAGATGTCCAACAGGACAAGACTGGGCTGGCGGGTTTCGATACTGCCCAGCGCGCTATTGCTATCCCCCGCTTCGCGCGTTTGGAACCCTTCGTCTTGAAGAATCCCAGACGTCAGCGCACGAATATCCGCCTCGTCATCAACAATCAGAATGTCATGAGCCATGAACGGCGATGTCCGTTGCTGATTGCGCGGCGTCCGGCACAGGGGTGTCGTCCTGCGTATCCTCTTCAAACATTTCGCTTCCCTCGGGCGCTTCCGGTTCGAGTATCAATGATACTCTGGCCCCGGCGATCTCTCCATCCTCAAGCACCAAAGCGCCGTTTTGATCTTCCATGATTTTCTTGACGATCGCCAGCCCCAGGCCGGTCCCTTTGTCGCGGGTCGTTACATAGGGTTCGGTCAGTCGGTCACGATGTTCATCCGGCAAACCCATCCCGTTGTCCGAAACCTCGATAATCATCCGTCGACCGTCAACCGTTTCTTCATCACGCAACGTCAATTCGACGCGCCCCGGTTCCAGTTCGCCATTGCCTGCCTCGCGTCCCTCGATTGACTCCGCGGCGTTCTTGAGAATATTGCCCAAGGCCCGGCCCAATTGCCGAGCGTCGCAACGGCGAATGACTTTTTCGTCCGGGAGTTTCACGTCAAAGGCGATATCCGTATGGCGGGTTTTTTCGAGAAATACCGCCTGTCGACAGATTTCGACAATGTCCTCCATCTTGACCGAAGGCTGCGGCATTCGTGCAAACGAAGAGAAGTCATCAACCATGCGGCCAATATCCTCAACCTGACGGATAATCGTCTCCGTACACATGGTAAAGGTCTCGGGGTCTGATTTGACCTCTTTGAGATACTTCCGTTTCAAACGCTCGGCCGCCAACTGGATCGGGGTCAACGGGTTTTTTATCTCGTGGGCGATTCGCCGCGCAATATCGGCCCATGCCGCCGTTCGCTGGGCCGACAATAATTCCGTGATGTCGTCGAAGGTAACGACGTAACCAATGACCTCGCTTTCCAGGCGCTCTGCCGCAGCGCGCACCAAAAGCGTCTTCGTTCGACCGCCTCGGACGATTTTAACTTCTGCCTGATGAAGCCGATCTGGCCGCTCTCGAACGGCACGGAGAAGAGCCGAAATTTCGGGGAATACTTCTTCGGCATCGTCGCCAATCGCCTTGTTTAGATCGGATGACAGCAGGTCCGCCGCCGAGCGGTTGGGCAAGGTAACTTTTTGATCGCCGTCGAGCCCGATGACGCCCGACGTTACACCGGTGAGAACCGTTTCGGTGAACCGGCGGCGTTCATCCAGTTCGCGGTTGGCATCGATCAGTCCACGCTGCTGGCTTTCCAACTGCCGCGTCATTCGATTGAAAGACCGGCCCAAGGCGCCGATTTCATCGGACGCCGCCGATGTCACGACACGCGCGCCCAGATCGCCTTTTCGAATGCGCTCCGCCGCCGCAATCAAATGGCTGATCGGCCGGGCAAGCTGGGTCGCCAGATTTAGCCCGATCCACACCGCCGCCAAAAGAAGCAGTAGCGCAACAACAACGAAAATGAGGACGAAACTGATTTGGATGGAACTGCGGTGCTTTTCCAGCATCTTGTATTGGGAAACGGCCCCCTTGGCCCGTTCGGTCTGCTCGATCACCTCCGGATCGACATACCGCCCGACGATAAGGAACGCGTCAACGAACCGGTTCAGTTTTACGATGGCGCGAACGCGGTCATCCTTTTCGCCGGTTAGAACCACGATTTCCCCGGCCTCGGCCTTTTCAAGGCCCTTTTCCGGCGTCCTTTCCAGTTCCAGCGACTGGCTCAGCCGCGAGCGGGCAATTATCCGCCCCTGACGGTCCATCACCGCCGCTTCCGGCAAGGAACGAAGTGCTGCCTGGGTCGATAACGTGTTTTCAAACCGATAAGGACTGCGCATCAGGTTGGCGGCGTTGCGGTTCAGATCGTTGGCCATTGCCGAAATTTCGGAAACAATGCCCAGTTTGTGCTCCTTCAAATAAGCCTCGGCAACCGTCTGAGACGCATCAACCGCCGTGCGCACACGTTCCGAAAACCATGACTCAAGCGCAAAATTGAGGAATAGACCGGCAAATACAGCAACCAGAATTGCCGGCGTTACGGCTACCAGACCGAAAAGAACGACGAGACGCGCGTGCAATCCGGAACCAGCCTGGCCGCGTCTCTTTTCACCCCACAGGCGCGCCAGACGGAAGGCAACGACGGCACCAAGCGGCAAGCCGAAAAGGGTATCGAGATACAGCAGGAAAAGGACCACCTCGGAATCGACGCCCGGCATGGCCATGCTGGCCAACGTCGCCATTCCCGAGGCGACAGCTGCTAACGTCAACGCCAATGCCAGTCTTCGCGACAAAGATGCCTTGCGAGACCACTGACGGAACCGGGCCAAAGCACGCTTCGGATTGCGGACGGTCCTCATTTTCCTCCCCGTACGACCGGAATATTCAGTTCACGGATCTTTTTGCGCAGGGTGTTTCGATTGAGACCAAGAACCCCGGCGGCCTTAATCTGGTTTCCCCCGGTCGCTTTTAACGTAAGCGTCAACAATGGCCGTTCCATCTCACACAAAATACGTTCGTACAATCCGGGGGACGGAAGAGCACCGCCCAACGCCGAGAAATAGTTACCCAAATGGTGTTCTATCGACTGCGAAAGGCCATTGTTTTCGGGCTCCGGCGTGGCTGAAACATCGGCCAGTTCGGCCTCGATCACTTCAACGCCGATAACTTCCTGCGAATAGAGCGCGGCCAACCGGCGGATAAGGTTTTCAAGTTCCCGCACGTTTCCCGGCCAGCGGAAACTGGTCAGCCGGTCCATCGCCGCATGATCGATGATTTTCACCGGCAGCCCCTCGGACGCCGCCTTTGACAGGAAATGGCGCACCAGTTCGGGAACGTCCTCGGTTCGCTCGCGCAAGGGCGGCAAGCGCATGGGTGCGACATTGATCCTGAAATACAGATCCTCGCGGAAAAGGCCCTGACGAATAAGCTGGCCCAGGTCCCGGTGTGTGGCCGCAACGATGCGAACATTCGCCTTCAACGTCTTCCGCCCACCAACGGTAGTGTATTCACCTTCCTGCAAAACCCTCAAGAGTCGGGTTTGCGCTTCGGGCGGCATATCCCCGATCTCATCCAGAAAAAGCGTTCCGCCCTCGGCTTGTTCAAAACGGCCCAGGCTGCGCTGCACCGCGCCGGTAAAGGCCCCTTTCTCGTACCCGAACAATTCGCTTTCGATCAGTTCGCGCGGAATCGCGGCCATGTTGATGGCCACGAACGGGCCGTTTCGCCATTTTCCCAGATCGTGAAGAGCGCGCGCCACCAATTCCTTGCCGGTTCCCGACTCGCCTACAATCATGACCGTAAGATCGGTGTTCATCAGGCGGGCCAGGGTCCGGTATACATCCTGCATGGCCGGCGAACGCCCGATCATCGGAAGGGCTTCTTCCGGAACGGATATGTCGTCCTCGTCGCGCTTGGCGCGCGGCGCTTCCAGACCCCGGCGCACGACGTTGACCATCTCGTTGAGATCGAAGGGTTTCGGCAGATATTCGAAAGCCCCGCGTTCGGTAGCCTTTACGGCAGTGAGCACGGTGCTATGTGCGCTCATCACGACAATGCGCATCTCGGGCCGAATTTTGCGGATGCGCGGTATCAGGTCGAGGCCGTTTTCATCGGGCATGATCACGTCGGTAATGACGAGGTCCCCTTCCCCGTCGCTAACCCATTGCCATAGCGTCGCCGCGTTTCCCGTAGTCTGCACGTCGAAACCCGCCCGACCCAGGGCGTGACCAAGGACCGTGCGGATCGCCTGGTCGTCGTCAGCAACGAGAATGGTCGGGGTCGTCGTCATAATAAGTCGTCGCCTCTTTCGTTGTCGGTTTGCGTCGGAACCATCGGCAGCATTACCCGAATTACGGTGCGGTTGCGCCGGCTTTCGGCCTCGATCGCGCCGCCGTGATCGTCAATTATCTTGGCTACCAGGGCCAAACCGAGGCCGCTTCCCTTTGCCTTCGTCGTAACGAAGGGATCGAAAATATGGCCAAGGATATCCTCGGCAATGCCTTCGCCGTTATCCGAAACGGAAACCATCAAAGGCAGTTGTTCGCGCGCCTCTTTTCCAGGAAGAGCAAACCTCACTCCGGGACGATATGCAGTGCTCATCGTCACTTCCCCACCGAAAACGGGGGCCGCCTCCGCCGCGTTCTTGACCAAATTTAGAAACACCTGAACGAGTTGGTCGCGGTTTCCCAGCACCTTGGGCAAGGACGGATCATAGTCTTCAATAATTCGCAAATGGCGTCCGAAACCGTTTTCGGCCAATTGGCGCACGCGGGTCAGCACTTCATGAATGTTCACGGCGCTGCGGCGCAATGGCCCTTTGTCGGAAAAAATATCCATGCGGTCGAGCAAGGCGCAGATACGATCAACTTCTCCACGAATCAATTGCGTCAGCGACTGATCGGCTTCGTTCAGCGTTTCCTCAAGCAACTGAGCCGCGCCGCGAATGCCCGAAAGCGGGTTCTTCACCTCATGGGCCAGCATATGAGCCATGGCGCTGACCGAACGGGCGGCGCCCCGGTGGGATAACTGGTGATCGATCTTGTCGGCGATCGAGCGTTCCTGAATACCGATCACGACATGACCGGGCGCTTCGATCATGGGGCGCGCCTGCACATTGACGAAATACCGGCCCAGACGCGGCGAGTTGAGGTTGACGCCGTACTCGAAGACCGCGTTTCCGTCCTTCCGGGCTTGCTGGATCAGAGAGAACAGCGGACTGTCAGCAGGGACCATTTCGCTAAGAAACTGACCGCGAAGGTGGGCAGCGCTGCCTTGAAAAAACTGTTCTCCGGAATCGTTGACATGAACAATGGCCCCGTCTTGATCAATCACCACAACGGCCATGGGCAAGGCATTCAGAACGCTTTCGGCAGCGACCGCGACCGGAGCGGCTTGCGTGTTCTTCAATGCCACCACTTTCTTGCTCATCAGGCCGCCACCCGTTCGATCAGTGGAGCAAACAGGGCGCGAACCAACGCCTTCGCTTCGGAAACATCAGCCGTATGGTTGACCTTGGCGCGAAACTCAGCCGATCCCGGAAGACCCTTGCTGTACCAGCCCAGATGCTTTCGGGCGATCCGCAATCCCGAGTGTGAACCATAAAACTCGAGCATGCTTTCATAATGTTCCATGACCGTCGCCAACTGCTCAACCGGCGTTGGATCGGGTAGTTTTTCACCGGTTGCCAGGAAATGGCGGACCTGAGCCGGAAACCACGGGCGGCCATAAACGCCGCGCCCGATCATAACCCCGTCGGCCCCCGAATCGTCCAGCAGTTGGCGTGCATCCTCCACCGAATTGACGTCGCCGTTGCCGATCACCGGGATTGAGACCGCATCCTTAACCGTGCGGATGAATTTCCAATCCGCGTGGCCGTGGTAGAACTGGGCGCGGGTGCGCCCGTGAACGCAAACCCATTTGATCCCGCAATCCTCGGCTATGCGCGCCAGTTGCGGCGCGTTTCGGGTGTCATTGTCCCATCCCGTGCGCATTTTCAGGGTGACCGGAATATTGACTGCGTTGACGACGGCACTGAGGATACGTCCGGCCAAGGCTTCATCGCGCATCAAGGCCGAACCGGCGTCGCCCTTCACCACCTTTTTGACCGGACACCCCATGTTGATGTCGATAATGGCCGCGCCTAAATCTTCGTTGAGCCGGGCCGCACGGGCCATAACCTCGGGCTCGCAACCCGCAAGTTGAACGGCGGCCGGATATTCGTCGGCGCCGCTCGTCGCCATGCGCATCGTCTTGCTTGCCGCCCGGACCATGGCATTGCTGGCGATCATTTCAGAGACGACGAGATCTACCCCCCACCTTTTGACAAGACGGCGAAACGGCAAATCCGTGACCCCCGACATGGGAGCGAGAATCACCGGCGTATCGAAGTCGAGGGTTCCGATCCTGAAGGCCATTTAGAGGTGTTCCGAATTAGTGAATGCCTATTTATTAGGCAATTTGGCCGCAATTGCAACAGGAAGGCTCAGGTTTACGGCAAAAAACAAAGAGCTAAAGGAGGATCGAGGTGACAAATTTCACGCCCGGATAACCCAGGGTAAGCAAAAGGTAGGCCAGCAATACGATACGCGCCGCAACGCGGCCCCGCACACCGGTTCGAAAATGGGCGATCAGCAGACCGCCGATAACCACAAACGCGGCAACCGCCAGCACCGTCTTGTGGTCGAAGACAAGAAGTGTTGCCGTGTCGGCATATTGCATGGCCATGCCGCTTATCATGCCAAGTGCCAGAACTGCCTCGCCAAAGGCCAGAAGCCTGACGACCAGGGATTCGCAATCGGCCACCGGCGGAAGCCTCCGCGAAAGCGCGCTCGGGCGTTTTAACTTTAAGGCGCGTTCCTGCACAAACGCGCCCAATGCCGCAATGGCAGCGACCGAAACCAATGCATAAGTCGCGACGGAAACCAGAATATGCAAATGGACCCAGGCCGTCGCCGCAACCGAGGTTACGGCCTCGCCGTCCGGCGCCTGATGCCAGATCGTCGCCAAAATCCCAACCATAAACAGATACGGCCCCACCAGCGGCAACAATCGCCAAGCTTGGGACGTTACGACGCAAGTCACAATAAAAACGAACAGGCTGGCCGTCACCGTAACCCAAAGGGTGGTGGAGAAACCCGTTCGCCATTCCCCGCCGGTTTGCGCGACAACCCAGGCCAAGGGCCCGGCCAGCGCCACCGCCAGAACCAGCCAGAAAGCGCCGTCGCGCCGACCCTCTCGGCGAAAGCCGACAACCATTGCCGGAACCAGCGCAATCAAAGCCGAAAGATTGAACAAACTATCTTGCATGAGCCTCCCCCACGGACCGCACGCATGATACGCGAGATACCGCTTACATGAAAATCGCCTCCCGAACGCCGATTGGCAAGTCCCTTGGCACGGGTTAATGTCGCTTCCCCAAAGATAAACGCAAGGAGTTGGAATGCCCGGTTGCCTCGCCCTTGTCGTCGGGGCCGGACGTGGAGCCCGTTTCGGCGGTGAATTGCCCAAGCAGTACCTCGGCTTGGCCGGGCGTGCCGTGCTGAGGCATTCGCTGGAAACCTTCCTGGCACATCCCGGCGTCGATGCTGTGCGCGCGGTCATCAACATGGATGATCGCGATCTTTACGAAGAAGCGGTTGCCGGGCTGCCGCTATTGGAACCGACAGGTGGCGGCGGCGCGCGACAGGATTCGGTGCGACTCGGGTTGGAAAGCCTTGAAGAATATTCAGCCGACCATGTTCTCATTCACGATGCGGCCCGCCCTTTCGTTGACGCGGCAACCATATCGCGGGTCATCGCCGCCCTTGGCGACTATGGCGCGGCCATTCCCGCAATGCCGGTCAACGATACTTTGAAGCGAGGCAAGAGCGGCGTTATCACGCAAACGGTTGAGCGTACCGGGTTATGGCGGGCACAGACGCCGCAGGGTTTTCGCTATCCGGAAATTCTGGCCGCGCATCGCCGCTTCGCGGGACAGGAGTTGACCGACGACGCGGCGCTGGCGGAGGCCGCCGGAATGGAGGTCGCGCTCGTGCAAGGCAGTGAGGACAACGTGAAAGTGACGACACAAGACGATCTCGATCGGGCCAAGGCCCATCTGACAGCCATCCGTGAATTTCGCAACGGGACCGGTTTCGACGTACACCGCTTCGCCGCGGGCGATCACGTCATGCTGTGCGGCGTCAAAATTCCCCACGAATTCGGGCTTAGCGGACACTCGGATGCCGACGTTGGTCTGCACGCCCTGACCGACGCCATTCTGGGAGCCATTGCCCAAGGCGATATCGGAAGCCATTTCCCACCGTCCGACGACCGGTGGCGCGGTGCTGAATCGCATGTTTTTTTGCACCATGCGAACGAATTGGCAAAGGCCCGGGGGGCTGAGATTACTTCGCTGGACGTAACGTTGATTTGCGAGACGCCCAAAATAGGCCCCCATCGCGAGGCCATGCGGACCCGTATTGCGGAAATCCTTGAAATCGAAGTGGGGCGCGTCAGCGTAAAGGGGACGACGACCGAACGCCTTGGCTTCACCGGCCGCAGGGAGGGTATCGCGGCGCAGGCATCGGCAACCGCCGCCTTACCCGCCGGTTTCAACAGTGGCTCGGAAAAATCCGAAACATAATTTATTATTGTTTTTCTGTTTATTACGATGTTTCTTTAACAATCCAGGTAAGAAACTCGGCGTTGCCCCCCGCAATGGGAAGTGCAACCACGCATGGACAGTCGTAACTGTGCAGGCTTTTGATTTCCGCGGTAACGTCATCGACCAGATCGGCGCGCGTCTTCAAGATCAAGGCGACCTCGCCATCCTCCTGCAATTCGCCTTCCCAACGGTAAACCGATGTTGTTTCGCCAAGAATGTTGGCGCACGCCGCCAAACGCTTTTCGACCAGCGCACGCCCGATGCGCAACGCCTCCTCCCTGGACCCGGCGGTTACATAAAGAAGCATTGTCTGCATGGTATTCTCCTTCACGCCTGTCATCGTGCGCCTTGACCCCGATGGCACAACAAAACTAACTTAAACGGCTCGAAGAAGGAAACAGGCACGATGGCGCGTGCGAAGACAGTAAAACCGACAGGTTCTCAACGCACTTGGCTGCAGCGGGGAATGCAGGAGCCCGGCGGGAAACTTCCGTTATTCGATATGGCTGGGCAACGGGTAAGCGAGCGCACCGTGCGCAGTTGCATCAGTAAGGGCTGGGCGGAACCCTGGTTCGCCAACCCGCTCAAGCCCGATTGGATCGTCTGCAAATTAACGCAGGCCGGACGCGCGCTTTTCGCCGAAAATCACGGTTAGGCCAGAAATTTAGTTGGTATCGATCCCGGCGATATCCACGTAGCCCTTTTCGACGGCTTCGCGAAGCGCCTCGAAGGCATTTTTCGCCTCTTCGAACATTTCGCGGCTCTCCCTCAATTCCTTGATCATCTCCCGATCCGGCGGATTTCCGTGTTCATCAACACCCAGTTTAAAAGCGGCTTGAAGGTAACGGGCGCGAAGACGCCCCACGGCCACGGCAAACCCAAGGATCGTATCCTTATCCATATTGTCGATACGCTTGTGAATGATTTGTCGATTGGCAGCCCTGATACCCTGCTCGATTTTGCCGAAAAACCGTTTGTGCTGCATAAAATTCTGGTAGTCGTCTTGCTGATCGGTCATGACTCACCTCTTGAACCCACGTGCGCAGCGCGATTTTATAAATTGCCGTTTCTGTCCGTCGAGCGGGCAGATAAGCTATTATTGGTCAAAGATGATTCGAAACCGTTAACGCCGAAAGAAAACTTTTTTGTCTCGAAAAGAAGCGAAATGCTTGGATTTCCGGCCCTCTCGCACACCTCGGGCAAGATCAAAACGGTCATGGCCGTTAACCATATGGGGTGTCGCCCGTGACCAGTACTGAAGGCCGGCGCGTCATCATCGTCGGGGGCGGAATTTCCGGCCTGTCTGCCGCCTGGTTCCTGCACGACCGAGGGTATGATGTTCGGGTTATCGAAGCGTCTGAACGCGTGGGCGGCGTCATATCGACCAGCCTGCGCAACGACTTCATGGTCGAGCGCGGTCCCAACACGACGTTGCAAAAGCCGGGAAGGCCGGAAGATGCCCTTGGCCGCCTGATGGACGGAACCGGCCTTGCCAGGCGGGTAATCGAAGCCGCACCAGCGGGACAAAAGCGTTTCATCCTTCGTGACGGACGGGTGTTGGCGTTGCCGGGATCGCCTTCCGCATTTGTCACCAGCCCGGCCTTCACTTGGCCGGCCAAATTGCGGCTGCTGAAAGAGCCCTTTATCAGCCGGGTGGCGCACGAAGAAAGCATTGCCCAGTTCGTGGAAAGGCGATTGGGTCGGGAATTCCTCGACTACGCGGTAGATCCCTTTATCTCGGGCGTCTACGCGGGCGACACACGGGCCTTGTCCGTTCGCGCGGCGGTGCCGCGTATTTTTGAATTGGAGCAACAATACGGGTCCTTGATCCGTGGCGCTGTGGCTCTTGGGAAAGCGGCCAAGAGCGCGGGAATGCCAGCGGGACGGCAGATATCTTATGACCGCGGAATGTCCGGTTTGCCCCAAGGAATAGCCGAAAAACTACCGCACGGATCGGTATCCACCGGACTTCGCGCACAATCCCTCGAACACATCGACGGGATTTGGAACGTCCACCTCGACGGAGACGGCGGCGAGACAGTCGAAACGGGAGATGCGTTGATACTGGCCCTGCCCGCAGACGAGACGGCGCGCCTGATCAAACCGTTGAGTGCCGAGGCCGCACAAATTGTCGGCGAAATTCCCTATGTTTCCATTTCCTCTATCGGTCTGGGCTACGCCCGCGACCAAGTTGGGCATTCGCTTGACGGTTTTGGCTTTCTCGCGCCCAGACTGGAGGGAATGCGAACCCTGGGCGTTCTGTTTTCCAGCACGCTTTTTGACGGGCGGGCTCCCCAGGGCCATGTGCTGTTGACCGCTTTCATCGGCGGCGCCCATGACGCGCCGGCAGCCGATCTGCCGACGGATATGATCTTCGAACTGGTCGAGGCGGATTTGGCCGTGGCGCTGAATATCAAAGGCCCTCCGGCCTACCGGCGCATCAGCCGCTACGCGCGCGCCATCCCGCAATATTCGTTGGGTCATCTGGATCGAATGGACGAGGTGGACCGGCGATTGGAGCCCTTTGCAGGGCTTTACCTTCGCGGCAATTGGCGTGATGGAATTTCGGTCGCCGACTGCGTTCGCGCCGGTGAAAAGTTGGCCAATCGGATTTGAGGTTTGGCGACTAAGCGCCGCCGGACCACACCCGTGTCGAATCCTGGTCCGCGTCAGGAGCCTTCGGCCCACGAACCCGCGGCCCTATGGATCGCACGCGCGGTTTCTGGAATTTCTCAAGCCCCTGCTGCATATCGTTGACGATAAACTCCGCCCGCTTCATCGGTCCGCCGAACTGAGGATCCGGGAACGTTTCCTTCCACGCATCCATTTTCAATGACATAGCGCACAAAGAGCCGCCGAGCATCGTCTGGCTGTTCTCAACCAGGTCCCTGAATTTGCGGAATTTCGCACCATTGATATCGACCCACATGTTTTTCGACCCGAATTCGAAAACCTTGATTTTCTGGCGCATGGACATCGCCATATCCGAAAACACGCTCTCAACCCGAGAGCACGCGTCGACCACATTGCGGTCCTGTTGCAAAAGGCGATTGGACTTGATTTCTTCCACGGAACTCCGGAAATCCCTCATGACCGGGCCGATGCCGCCATATGCCTGCCGATAGTAGGATATGGATAGAAATATATCGCCGTAATCCTCCAGGAACTTGGGGACCAATTCCAGGGGAATTTCCAGGCTGCCAGCCAGGGCCACAAGTTTCTTCCGGGCTTGTTTGATGTCGGGCTGGCTGAACATCGAGATGATATCGGCACCCTCTTCGGCTGCCCGTTCGTCACCATAAATATAGCCGACAAGCGGCCTGGTGAACGATCGCATATGCTGGGTCAATTCACGCTGTTTGCCGTCCGAAAGGCGCAACTCGCCCTCGTCCACATTGATGCCCTGTTTGCGCAAAAGGATGCGAAGGCTGTAGACATCGTAAGATCTCAGCCGCGACAATTTGTCCAATTTTGCCATATCGGTCTGTGGGATGCTTTCATAGGCAGCCCGCATGGCCTCGACCCTGATCTGTCCGCTGCCTGTATCCTTTCCGTCGAAGAGCTCAACCACGCTATCGAGGTGGACGTTCTTTATCATCCGCATCTTCTCGAAAAGCTGGGATTCCAGCGGAATGATGCTCAACGGGAGCACGTGCAACGAATCACGGTCTCTGTCCATGATAAGCGCCATGCGCTTGCTCCGATTTTGCCGCCGGTTAATCTGAAATCTCCAGATAGTCAATTATGTCAATTTCCCCTAATATTCAATAGCTTACAGGGCAAAAAAAATCTTGGTCCGAATCGAAAAACGACCTCAACTTTCTACTTTGCGGCGAAAAACAGAACGAAACTATCCGGCAACCACTTGATTCGGCGCGCCTTTTCGACCGGCGAGATATATTTGCCTCGTTTTACCGGATTATTTTCGAGAAAAAACGGCGGAAAAAAAACGAACGAAAATTACACGTCCCGCCGGTCGGTTTCGCCTGTTAGACTAGCGTTTAGCTGACAACATCGACAAATCGGAAGATTTGGATGAAGGCGGTTCTTCAGCGCGTAAAAAGGGCCTGTGTGACGGTCGACGGGAAACCGATGGGGAAAATCGACCGTGGACTTGTCGTCCTTCTTTGCGTCGAACAGGGCGACAATGCCGAAACCGCGGCATTTTTCGCAGGAAAAACGGCACGTATGCGAATTTTCTCGGACGACGACGGAAAGTTCAATTTATCGCTTCTTGATGTCGGCGGAAAAGCCCTGGTCGTCAGCCAATTCACACTTGCCGGCAACTGGCGAAAGGGAAACCGCCCCAGCTTCAGCAGCGCCGCCCAGCCGAACATCGCCAACCCCTTATACGGCGAATACTGCAAAACCCTGGAAAACCTGGGTGTGCCAGTTGAGACCGGCGTATTCGCTGCGCATATGGATGTTGACCTCGTCAACGATGGGCCCGTGACCATCTGGATGGATTCGGACCGGTGAATGGTGCGAAATACAGAGGTCGTATGATATCCTTATTGCTCGTCGACGGGATTTTAGCCGCGCAAATGAGACGCCCATGACCATCGTCTGGCGGGACCAGCTTAGCGTCGGGCACGACGCAATAGACGAAGACCACAGGCAACTCGTAAATCTGCTCAACGGATTCGAATGGGCGAGCGCAGGCGACATTCAACTAGACATCCTTGATCGCATTCTCGACGACCTAGAGGATTTTTCCATAGAACATTTCGAACGCGAAGAGCGGGCCCAGATTTCCGTCGGCTTTCCTTTCCATGACGCCCATCGCCAAGCGCATATCGAGCAAATCGAGCAGTTGAGAGCCGCGCGCGAACGCTTTGCGTCGCTGGATGTCAATCGGCATTGAACTTTGACCCCCTATCGGCGTCCAATATTGACCCCCCTTTTGGCACGGTGGAGGTTGTCCCGGTAGTCCATAGGGGGGACCCGCGCGGCTTCGTGTAGCG
>Ga0233431_1002276_pt1 | contig 27538 bp, 25 predicted proteins | sample SI_118_April2016_FD_179867 | JGI IMG/M metagenome (GOLD analysis project Ga0233431, IMG submission 179867) | Seawater microbial communities from Saanich Inlet, British Columbia, Canada - SI_118_April2016_200_MG | ecosystem: Environmental > Aquatic > Marine > Inlet | place: Canada: British...
GTTCAAGGAATGAAACTTTTTGCATATTAGGAATATGTGACTAGTTTTATGACACAGGAAACCGCTATGAGATGAAGTAAAACCTTTAAGTTATTTATTTATGCTTCCTTAGGGCTTAAAATAATACAAACTATATATGAATTAGTAAATAAACACGTTGCACCTTATTGTAAAGGAAGCAATAACAGGTTTCTGCTTCATGCACAAGTAGGAATAAGCTGCGATTCCAATACAACACCAGGATGCAGAATTCCTATTGGCGAAGAACCAATGCTTTGTGAGCATATTCTACAGTCAGCACCTTTTCATAAGTATTTTCCATCAGGTATAGGCGATATATTCGTATTCGACAAAATGTACAAGAAAAACCCTGAAGCTTTACTTGATATTATTAAGGGTAGTTTTTCTAATGGTCTCCGTTATTTTTCACTATATTCAGATGATTCAGATGTAGTGAGAATTTCAGGCTACCTTGTGAAAAAGTCAGAAATAGAAAAACTTGACAATAAAGAATCTGTTCTCAGAGATACGACATGTCTTGGACAGCAGGCCAGAGAAAGTTTAAATGTTATGAATAGAAAAATCAGAAAATAGAAAAATATTTATGACAGATTTACTGGTAAATAAAATTATTCCTTTTTCAAATGTTGACGGTCCTGGAAATCGTTTTGTCATCTTTCTGCAGGAATGTAATTTAAATTGTGCGTACTGCCACAATCCAGAAACACTTAACAGATGTAATTCATGTGGCAAGTGTATTAAAGCATGCAAAAACAAAGCAATTAATATAATTAATGGAAATATCAACTACAATAAAAATAAATGTATAAACTGTGATTTATGTATAAAAGCCTGTCCTAACAATTCTTCTCCCAAAACAATCTATTATTCTGCCAGTCATATATTCAATCAAATAGACCGATATAACAAATTTATCTCCGGCATAACAGTGAGCGGAGGAGAATGCACAATGCAACATCAACAGATAGTATCTTTATTTAAACTTGTTAAGACGAAATATCCAAATCTGACATTAGCAATTGATACAAACGGTTTATTTAATATTGGAGCTATAAAGGAACTGGTTAAAATTGTAGATTTTTTTATCTATGATATTAAAGCAGTTAATAATAAAGAACACAAAAACTTAACTAAATCTGAGAATAAAATAATAATAGAAAATTTATCAGCCTTATTAAAACAAAATAAAGTATATGAAGTAAGAACAGTAATATGCCCTTCCCTAATTAACTGTGAGGAAACAGTTATAGAAACAGCAAAAATGTTAAATTTTAAAAATGTAGATTATAGGTTGCTAAAGTATCGTCCAATGGGAGTAAGAAAAAATATATGCTCTGCTAAAACTCCTTCTGATGAATTTATGCTAAAACTAACTAACTTGGCGAAGCAATACCATCATAAAGTAATTGTTACATAACAATTATAATCCGGCTGCCTTAAAACCATCAACAATAAACTGAACAGACAAAGAAGCCAGGAGCACACCAACAAGTCTTTTTATGATATTATTACCTGATTTCCCTATAGCTCGCTTAATCCTACCTGAAAGCATGAAAAATATAAATGCTATAATATAGATAACAGCTGCCGCTATAGATACAGATATGATAGACGCCACGTTTCCGTTTGTATTAGAAAACAACAGAATAGTCATAGTCAATACCCCTGGTCCGGCCATAAGAGGAATAGTGAGAGGATAAACTGATATATCATCATCACCTGATTTACTCTTCCCCATCATCTCATCGCCAGGCTTTACGATCATATGAAATGCTGTATAAAAAAGTAGTAGTCCACCTGCAATTTTAAAAGAGTATATCTGTATCCCTAGACTTGCTAAAAATTTAGTGCCAAAAAAGCCGAAAAGTAGAATAATAATATAAGATAAAATAACTGCTTTTGTCGCCATTATTCTTTTATATGCAGCTGATTTATTTTCTGTTAAAGAAGAAAATATAAGTGTTATCCCAAAAGGATCTACTATTATAAAGTATGCCATCAAAGAATTTAAAAAGATTTCAGCATTCATTCAGATATAAGCTCTTTTTATGTAAATAATTAATACTTCACGATCTGATAGCCAGAACTATCAACTATCATTTCATAGTACATTTTAGCATTTATTCATGTCATATAAAACATTAAATTAACAGTATTAGTATTAATTTAATGTTTTTGCTAATCCTATCGCTCTCCAGACACCACCATAAATTTCATCATCTGTTCCAATACTAAATTTACTTTTTGATATTAAATCTGCAGGTGCAGCCAAAGCTTCTATTTTTAGTCCGTTAATTAAAACCTTTTCACAGTCCAGTTTAGGAATAAACTTTACAGTATTCATTTTTAAAATCATATTTCCAGGAGAATATATTTCAGAGATAAAAGGTCCTAAATCACCTGAATCTACAGTAGAGACAGCCCATATTTTATAGTTTGTATTAGTTTCTTTTACTATATACAAATCGCTACAATCTCTATCACCAAGTAAACTTTTTCCTAAAAGCTGACTCTCGCCAATCTTTTTAAAGGAATTATTTTTAAAATCAATTTCACCCCATATGATTTTTGCTAACTGCCCATTACCTGCTTTACCACGCATGGTATAAATTAAAATACTCTTATCATTAAAGTTGATACATGCCATGCCTTCATTTTGGTAAGCACTCTTGGTTGATCCTTTTTTATCCAAAGGTGATTTATAAATTTTTAATACATTTAAGACTTTTGCTTTCCAGTTTTTGTTATTTTCGAATAATTTAACTCTAAAAATACGTCCGAACTTATGCTTATAATATCCTGACTCTGCAACGAGGTATTCATTTTTTACCCCTGGGATTTTACAAACTGATTCTAAATCACTAGGTATACCTTCTTCATCTTTCCAGCTATCAATGTCAACTGCCTGGTATTTAATTGCATCTTTAGAAATAGTTATTACACCTAAACGATTTTCTTTCTGCATAGGATTTTTTAGATCTCTAACAATAATAAAACTGTTATTACTTATTTTCGTCATACCACTTATACCTGGAATACTGTCCAATGCAAAAATAGATACCATTCCTATAAAAAAGATTGATACACAAAGAATAATTTTCCCCATTTCAAGTTCCCCCATTTATTTAAACTAATCTGTATAATGATATCCTATACATTAATTTTGTCCATTATCATATTTTATATATGATATGATAATATTGACAAAAAAATCTAATAAGAAAAATATTAATTTACATAAAAAGACTACATATAACTTATGTAGATGACATTAAAAAAGAAATTTTAATTTTAGCATATCTAGTAATGAGATTTATCAGACTCAAGATTAGACTACATCCAACTAATACAACTACTAGAAGCAAAAATAATATGACAACTTATTAATATTTTCAAAAAATCATCAAAGTTGTTATATTGCTGCAACATTCAACCAGCTTCCATTATTTTATGCAATTAATGATAAGGTTAAGTTCGAATACAACTATGATGATGCAAGCTGATTAACTGTCAGAATAATATATGAATCACGAGAGAGTGGACCATTGGCAGAAAAGATTGAGCCTGAAGCATTTGAGATAGCTTTAATCTCTAACATGCTGTTATGGGATTTCACTTCAGTGCGCCAATGCTGAATACCATGTTGACTGATTTGTTTAATATGAATTGTACATCTAACTTGGCTGGATTTTCAAATAGCGATTTAGGTTATAAATTTATTACTTGGATTAGTTGAATAAATATAATTTATAAGATTCCTCCTATCCCCCTATTGAAGCGATGCTGAAAGTCTTGTCTTTTGATATTGTTTCAAAGGGGATTTTATTAAGCAACTATTGACATAATATCTGCATACTTTTTATACACACATATATATATCTTAATAATTATTTAGTTGTAAACATATTACATAAACGACTCTCTCTGTAGATTTTAGCCTCGACTTCTCTTTTTTTTAGTTATTGGCATGGTAAATGCTATGTCAAATAATCACTTGGTTAAAGAAAACTAAAAAAGAAAATAAAGGAAAGAATATCATGAATAACTATCAAACAAACAGTGTAAAGAAATCAACAGTCTTAACTGCAGTAAAAATCTATATCAGTAAATTTACTAAAGTATATTTTAACGATGCAAATAACTGCAGTAATCATTATTTAAATGCATTTTGGTATAAATAATATCTTTAAAATAGGTGAAAATCCTATATACGTATTGCAAAAAGGAGGGAAAAAAATGAAAAGTTTACTTATAGTATTTAAAGCTTTACTTAAAAACCTGACCTGTTTAGGAAATATGTTAACTAAATCTAATAAAGAACTTAAAAAAACTAATGAAAATTACATGAAAATGCTTGGGGTTGTAACTCACGAAATGAAATCTCCTCTTGCTGCAATACAAACAATGATATCTGTAATTGTCGATGGTTATATTGGAGAAATTTCAGAGCCGGTAGAAAAACAACTTGTTCATATAAAAAGGAATTGCGAAGATTTACAAATTATGGTTAAAAATTATTTAGATTTATCACGGGCAGAGCGAGGAGAACTTATTGCACATAAATCTTTAATTAATTTTTTTGAAGATGTGGTCAAACCTTGTAAAGAACAAGCAAAACCTCTCTTTGATTCTAGAAAAGTAAGATTAAAAGTAGAGTGTGATAAAAACTATTCAGTATTTGCCGATCAGGAATTATTAAGAATTGCACTAACAAATTTCATGTCCAATGCTGCTAAGTATGGAAATGAAAACGGACTGACTGAAGTAAAAATAAATACAGATAAAAATGATTTAACATTAAGTGTATGGAATGAAGGACCTGGATTTAACGAAGAAGAAAAAAATAAATTATTTGGAAAATTTTCACGATTGAAGAATAAAAATACTTCAAATAAACGTGGCTCTGGACTTGGGCTCTTTCTTATCAAGCGCATATTAGAACAACATAATGGAAAAGTATGGGCTGAATCTGACTTAGGACACTGGGCTAAATTTAGTTTTAGCCTTCCAATGAATACAGCATAAAAGATACTAGAATACTTAATTTAAACATTTTTTATCTAAAGTTTAATCACATATTATTTAGGGATGGTTAAACTTTAGCCGTACTAAAAAATCCATAAATAAACATAATCAGTATAAGACTACAATAAGAATATATAGACTGTTTTTTTAACACGAAAACATCAAATAAAAAGAGATTACATTTAAACAAACAGACTACTAGTTCTTCTAATAAAAATACTATATTTCTACAGTTTACTAGTAAATTAAGTTTCAAACTTCAAGTTTCCAGCATCAATATTCAATCAATCACTCTAGTGAACTTTCATTAAAAATAACCCCTTGAAATATTGTAAACTTGGCTTTTGGACTCTTCCATGCATCACCTGACAAACCGGCTTTTCTAGATAATTGTGTTAATGTTTCTGCTAAATCCCAACCTTGTTCAGGAGCTACCTGCGGCAGAAAAACAGCAAAATGTCCATTCTCTTCAATTGTCATACCATCTCTCCCAATAACAATATCTTTATATGAAGCAACAGGCTTAGATGGTGTTAGTGCAGATATTTCAAATTCTATATGAAGAAGATCGTTAGTCGTAACAGGATGAAATCTATAATCGTTAATTGCTGCATTAATTGCCTGATCTATCACAGCCTCATAAATAGATCTTCTAGGAATTATTTCTCCAATACAGCCGCGAAGCCTGCCATTTTGCTGGAGAGTCACAAATGCACCCATTTTCTGTTTCATTTGATGAGTAATTTTAATCCCCAATTCTTCTGCCGTTGGTTTACTATTATGTTTAAAATAATAGATAACGCTATCTCTAGCGAGTTTTAATAATGTTTTTTTTGTTTCACTGCTTAGAATTTCATTTTCAGAATTATTTTTACTAGACATTATTTTCTCTTTCTTATTAATATTGTTTACTTTTCCCCATTTCCCTGTAAATGCTATTGATGCGTAACTTACGCAATTTTTATAATCACCAGTGATAGAAGCTGATGTAGAATAGTTTAGCAGAGTACTTTTAGAATTGGTCGGCAACATTGCAAGTAATATAGCTATAGCATTTTTCCCGCAAATTGTATTTTCAGTTTTATTTATATATTTAGTAAATCCACTAAAACTCAATGCTTTTATTTGATCTATCCCTTCCATATCCAAATTTCTTATCATTTGGGGTGTTTTATCATTTAAAGGAAAAGGCATATATCTGTAGCTATATCCATAATGTGTAAAATCAGAACTAACAACAACCAAAGTATTTTTATCTATCATATTTCTAAGTTTTTTCCCTACTTCCATAGCTGTTTTTTTATCTAAATGCCCAATCAAAATAGGTACAAGTTTAAACTCACCTAAAGCAACCTGTAAAAGAGGAAGTTCTATTTGTATACTATGCTCCACATTGTGAAGTCTGAGCTTATTCCTAGCCTGAGGTAAACGTTCAACTTTTTTAATAAAATCACTGTCAAGCTTTATCTTACCAAGCGGTGTTTGATAATATTCAAAATTAGGAATACTGATTTTATTATATAAATAAGAATAATGAGAAGGTCCCAATATAATAACTCTGCTGAATTTTCTTCCCTGAACTTCTTTAATACCATAAGCAGCAGCAATTCCTGAATAGGTATAACTTGCATGTGGAAGTATCAAAGCAATGACATTCTTAAGCTGTCGTTCTTTTACATTATTAAAATAGCTATTAATCTGTTTTTTTAAAATATCAGGTTTGTCTGTATACCACTTTCCTGCAAGCTGTGAATTTAATATGCGAGTTCCGAAAAGAGAACCTCCAATAATCAATATGGATATTATAGTTAAGATTTTTTTCATTCAAACAATTTCCTTTTTCTCTACACTATTACGTAAATCTAATGTTGCACCAGAGCAGATCCTTGGTTTTTAGATGGGTTTGATGATGTATTATCTTTTTCTCGAGGCACTGAATCAATGTAATTTGAATAATCACTCTTTTTTAGAGAGCTGATCTGCTTGCTTAATTCTATATATTTAAGGTAGTCGTCTATAGGGTATAATGAATGATCGACATTAGGTATATTTTTGTACTCATCAGGTTTTATACCAGTCACAATTAAAATCTTATCAATATAAAACTTACTTCCAGGCATATGCGCTTTGCCTTTTACATCAAAATCAAGATATAAATTCTGCTGGCGCACATCCTTATCTTGATTTTTAATAATTGCTCTAGTAACGACCATCCCTTTAATTTCCGGCTTATCTGAAACAACATATAAAGGATCTATAAACTTAACTAAAACATTCTCCTTTGGTATTTGACTGTATTCATTTAAATAATATATTTTTTTTCCATTATGTATATATAAAGTTCTCAGCAGCATAAGAACTACAGGATTTATTCTTTTTTCTATTTCTGCCTTCTGCTTTTGAAGTTCTTTTAACTTATCAGCATTAACAGATGCATTTAAAAAATTGCAAGATAAAACCAGAATAGATAAAGTTATTAAAAATGCTTTCAAAATTTTCCACCTTTTTTTATAAATAATATTTATTTTAGTCAACTGTTCTATTGTTATAAATTATTTAATCACTGTATAATTAACAATTTATCATTAACAATTATACTCAGTCCTTACACATAAAAAAACTCCTATAAATCATATTATAGGAGTTTTCACTGTTTAACAATTAAAAAAAACTTAGAAATTAAAATTCCGCATTTCTAGGAGTACGAGGAAAAGGTATCACGTCACGAATATTCTGCATACCGGTACAAAATTGAACCATTCGTTCAAATCCCAGACCAAAACCAGCATGAGGGACTGAACCAAACTTTCTTAAATCCAAATACCACCAAAAGTCTTTTGGATTCTGACCTAATTCTTTTATTCTTTTTACAAGAACATCATATCTCTCTTCTCTTTGACTGCCACCTATAAGTTCACCAACTCCAGGTACCAATACATCCATAGCAGCAACTGTTTTATTATCATCATTCATTCGCATATAAAAAGCTTTTATTTCTTTAGGATAATCAGTAACAACAACAGGTGCATTAAAGTGTACTTCAGTTAAGTATCTTTCATGCTCTGACTGCATATCAACTCCCCATGAAGGAACAAATTCAAATTTAGCATCAGCTTTAGCTAAAATCTCAATAGCTTCGGTATAGGTAATTCTTTTAAAAGTACTATTTACGATATTAGTTAAATTTTCTATTAATCCTTTTGAGATTCTTTTGTCAAAAAAGGTTAAATCTTCCATACAGTTATCAAGCACTGATTTAATTAGATACTTAATATAATCTTCAGCCAAATCTGCATCATCAGAAAGATCAGCAAATGCCATTTCAGGCTCTATCATCCAAAATTCAGATAGATGGCGTCTAGTGTTTGAATTTTCAGCTCTAAATGTAGGACCGAAAGTATAAACATTACCTAATGCTGATGCATAAGTTTCAGCCTGTAGCTGACCACTGACAGTCAAACTTGCGTGCTGTCCGAAAAAATCATGATTGAAATCAATTTTATCTTTATCTGTTTTAGGTAGTTTATCAAGATTCAATGTAGTTACCTGGAACATTTCACCTGCACCTTCACAGTCGTTACAAGTAATAATAGGAGCATGAAAATAATAAAAACCGCGTTCATGATAAAATTTATGTGTTGCATAAGAGAGTTGATCTCTAACTCTTGCGACTGCACCAAAACTATTAGTTCTTACCCTTAAATGTGCAACTTCACGAAGTCTTTCAAATGAAATTCTCTGTTTCTGAAGAGGGTATTCTTCCGGTTTACAATATCCAAGTACTTTTATTTTTTCAGCCTGAATTTCAACACTCTGTCCACCACCTGGAGATTTAACAAGTTTACCAACAACAGAAATAGAGCTTCCCGGAAACAGTTTACTAATTTCTGTTTTATAATTTTCTAAAGCTGCATCTGCTAAAATCTGTAAATTAGAAAAACATGACCCGTCATTCAATTCTATAAATGAAAACCCGCCTTTTGAATCTCTTCTTGTTCTTACCCAGCCGGCTACATTAACAGAGCAGTCGTAATCTGTTGACTGCAGTACATTTTTGATATACTCTCTCTTCATTAGATATCTCCTAAAATAAATAAAAAAATCAATTCATTTAATATAAACAGTAATAATAAATTTGAAACTTTTTTATAAAGATTAGAAGCCTAAATAACTATGAATTATAAAAGCATAACAAAATTGTTATGCTTTATTTAGCAATCATTAATTAATCTTCTGTTGATAGTTTGCAGATATTACAGATTCGACAGCTTAGCTGTAATGGAGTAATATTCTTTTTGCCTTTTTTTCTAGCTCTTTTCATATTAAGGTAATTCATTCCTGCAAGGAAGAGTCCTAAAATAATAAAAGCTCCTGGGGCAAAGTTTGTGAGCATAAATTCACGCGTCCAGCCAGGAATAAATTTTATTGTAAAAAGAGTTCCGCCCATTAAAAATTCTCTGGCCAGCCCAAGAGCTACTAATGCCAAAGTAAAACCAATCCCCATACCAATAGCATCTACTATTGATCTCAAGACACTATTTTTTGAAGCAAAAGCTTCTGCACGTCCTAAAACAATACAGTTAACAACAATCAACGGTATGAATATTCCCAGTGCTTTATTTAATTCAGGTGGTGCATATGCCTGCATAAGCAGATCAACTATTGTGACAAAAGTACCAATGACAATTATATAACAGGGTATTCTGACTTTTTTGGGAATCAATTTTTTTATAATGGATATAACAAGGTTGCTTCCTATTAATACAAACGAGGTGGCAAGACCAAGTCCTAAACCATTCTGTGCATTAGATGTACATGCTAAGACGGGACACATCCCAAGAAGGAGTACTAAAACAGGATTTTCTTTCCAAATTCCTTTAGTAAACTCTTTTACTATACCCATAAAACTAGACCTTTCTAAAAATAAAATTAAGTTGTTATTTTGTTAAATTATATAATATTTTAATATAGTTTGCAATTTAAAGAAGCTTTGAAGAAGTATAAATAACGAACTTAGTTAAACTTTAACTTCATTTAAAATAGAAGCTGCTTTTTCAGGGGTTACAACATTCACACTCATGTTTGATCCCAATTCGAAACCTCCAGGCACCATGAGCCGTGGAATAATTTTCAAATGCCAATGATAATATAGTGAATTAGATAAACTGTATGGAGGATTTCTAAACACAAGATTATAATCAACATTAGATAATGCAATATAAAGTTTTTTCAAAACTTTTCTTAAGCAGTCACTAAAAGAAATCATCTCTAAATCACTTATTTGATCAAGCCCGGCCTGATGCTTCTTTGGATATATTTCAATTCCAAAAGGAGTTTCTGAAGCATATGGTGTATATGCTACAAAATTATCATTTTCATAAATAATACGCTTACAGAAATTCAGTTCATATTTAAGCATTTTACAATATACACACTCACCATGACGATCAAAATAATTCATTGCGTCCATGAGTAATAATCTCACATAACCAGGAACAACCATCATTGAGACGACCTGAGAATGGGGATGTCTTTGAGAAGCACCGGAACCAGCACCATGATTTTTAAACATTACTGTCTTCAAATTTTTACCGTCATCAAGCTCTTTATATCTTTGAACATACATTTTTACGACATTAAGTACTTCTATTTCCGACATAGTTGCAAAAGTTTTGTTATGCTCTGAACTCTCAATAATCAATTCATGGTTTCCTGCACGGGTATATTTATAATAAATCCCATCCTGAATAAAACCTTTTTCATTAGGAATAGGATCATGATTTGAAAATATCTGGAATTTATTCTCAATACACCTAACCGCCCACTCTTTTTCTGTATTACATGCAATTCTATCTATTTCTATAACTGAAAAACGATCTTCATTCCCTTTACAAAAAGGACATTTCTTATCATATACAGGATATTCACTCTGCAAAGAATTAGAAGTTTTTAATTGTTTCTTGCCCTCTAACCGTTCAGGTGCCATTATCACCCACTCACCTGTGTCAAGTCTCTGTCTCAATTCAGACATACATAATAACCTAATTAAATTTTAAAAGATAAAATATTTAAAAACATAGTAGATTTTCATCCTAAAAAAGTATTAAGCAATAATTGGAACAGAGCTTAAAATATCAGGATCTTTAGGTAAAAAGGGCTTAGTAAATTTTATTTCAAATTCTACAGCTTCTCTAAAATCATCGATAGAATCTTTATCGCTAGTCGTCAATAATTGATAATCCACCATATTGAACACAATATTTCCAATAGCTATACCATCATTTATACCCCATTCTTTAAAAACATTAAGTGCAAATGGACCAAAAGTTTTTAAAGCAAAATCCTCAACACCAATTAGAAGTTCTTTACCTGAAATATGCCTGTTTTCAGTTTTTAGTTTATGTTCTTCATGAACTTTTATTGTATAAATTACAGCATCATTTATAAACACATAAGCTTCAGTAGGATATCTATTATCCTTTGAAGTAATTTTTCTTACAGTAGTATAAAACTCTAATGTTTTCATTTCTCTGAGTAGGTTATTTTTTAAAAACTAAACAAATCAGGAGTACCTTGTGTTTTAAAATCTTTTTTAAAACTAAGTACTAAACTTTTCAACTCATATTGATCTGCCATATCAATCAACTTATCAATATCAGCACTATTAATCAGTAAATCATTTACCGTCTGAATTTTATCTATAGAAATATTTAAATCAAGAGATATTAATTTTTTATTCATTTTAAGAAGTTCATCAGATTTCTCAATTTTATCTCTTATTTTTAAATTTACAATTTCTGAACAATTTAAAATCATATTTTCTATTGTCCCAAACTGACTTAATAACTTAGCTGCAGTTTTAGGACCAATACCTGCTACGCCGGGAATATTATCAGAACTATCACCAATCAAAGCCAAATAATCAATTATCTGTTCCGGCTTAACTTCAAATTTAGTATTAACTTCTTCTACCCCTCTTGTAGTGAACCCTTTAACCCTTGGGGTGGTTACCAACATCGAGACTCTATCATTAACAACCTGAGCCATATCTTTATCGTTGCTAATAATCTGAATTTTATAATCTTTAAATTTATGGGCAATAGTACCCATTAAATCATCAGCTTCATATCCTTCTTTTTCTATTATTCTCCAACCTGAAGCTAAAATCATTGATCTGATAATTTCAATCTGAGATCTCATATCATCAGGCATAGGCGGTCTATTTGCCTTATATTCAGGATGAATTGCAATACGGTCCTTTGATTTTCCTTTATCAAACACAAAAACACCAAATTCCGGAGAAATTTCTTTTTCTAAATTAACTAAAAATTTTCCCATAGCATAAATAGCATTAGTAGGCTGACCTGCTTTTGTAGATAGACCTCTTACTGCATGATATCCTCTGTATATATGTGCGTATGCATCAACTAAATATATAGTTTTATTCAACTTAAATTTCTCCATTTTTAATTTTTTCTAAATCTTCCCATCTGTTATATAATGAATCTGCATTAGCTTTACATGATTGCAATTCAAGATTCAAAGAATCTGCTTCACTACTATGCTTTTCAAAAAAATCAGGTTTGCCAAATATAACTTCTATTTCAGAAATTCTATCTTCTATTTTTAGAATTTTTTCTTCTATCCCTTCCAGTTCTTTTTCTTCTTTCCATTTTAATTTTCGGATTTTATTCTTAGTCTCTGTATTATTAATATTCAGTTTTGGTTTTACAGCAATATCATTCGAAGCCAGCTTATTCTGCAGTTCTTTCATTTTTCCTGTGTAGTAACTGTAATTACCAATGCAATATCTGATTTGTTTATCACTAAAAGCTAAAATTCCATTGCAGACTCTATCAAGAAAATATCTATCATGACTAACAATCAGACAGCATCCGGTAAAATTTTCAATCCCCTCTTCCAATGCTCTGAGTGAAGTTAAATCTAAATCATTTGTAGGTTCATCAAGAATCAAAAAATTCCCTCCTTTTTTAAGTAGTTTAGCAAGCAGCAATCTTGCTTTCTCTCCTCCGGATAAATATTTGATCGGCATTCTTATTTTTTTATCTTCAAACAGATAACGCTTTAAATAAGTCCACACAGTTATTTTTTCATTTCCAAACATTATATGTTCATAACCTTCAGATATTTCATCATAGACTGTATTTTCTAGATTAAGCTTACATCTTTCCTGATCGATATAATTAATATCAAGACTTACAGCTTTATCAATATTCCCTTTAATAAGTGCGTATTCTTCTGTAATTAATTTAATAAAAGTGGTTTTGCCTACGCCGTTAGGTCCAATCAAACCAAGCTTCATGCCAGGAGTAATCATAAAATCAAAATTTTCAAAAAGAACTCTATCGCCAAATGAAAAACCTAAATCACTAAATTCAATAACTTTTTCGCTTAATCTGCGTGACGGCGGGATAAGTAAATCCAAATTGTTATCCTGTTTATTTGAAACCAATGCAACCTGATCATTGAAGTTTTTTATTCTACTTTGAGATTTTGTACCCCTTGCTTTTGGTTGTCTTCTTATCCAATCTAATTCTCTTCTAATAAAGCTTTTTCTTTTAGAATTAGCTTCAGCATCTACTTCTGTTCTTTTGGCTTTTCCTAATAAAAAATCAGCATAAGTTGCCTTGTAAGAGTAAAAAGAACCATCATCAAGTTCGATAATTCTTGTGGCTACTTTATCTATAAAATATCTATCATGGGTTATAAAAACAACAGTACCTTTATAGGAAGTAATTAGGTTTTCAAGCCAAATAATAGATTCAATATCAAGATGATTAGTTGGTTCATCTAATATTAATAGTTCAGGATTATTAATCAGAGCTTTAGCTAAAGAAGCACGCCGTTTTTCTCCTCCTGATAAATTTTCAAGCAAAGATGTTTGATTCGTTATTTTCAATTTCTGCATAACAGTTGAAACCCTGTTTTCCAAGTTCCAGCCATCAAGTGAATTTATTTTTGCGTCTAAAACAGTAGCTTCATTTGGACTAAGATCTACAGATTCAAGTTCATGTATATATTTGATTATGTCTTCAGCGCCACTCATTATATAATCAAAAACAGTAATATTTGTATCTGACGGCAATTCCTGTGATAAATAAGTTTTAGTAAGTTGTTTTTTGTAAAAAATATTTCCATCATCTAAAACTATATCACCGGATATAATTTTCAAAAAAGTAGATTTGCCTACACCATTTTTACCGACAAGAGATATTTTTTCACCTTTATGAACTGACATCTCGGCATTATTAAAAAGTACCTGTTCTCCAAAATTTAAATTTAATTCAGATATACTAAAAATTATCTGCGGATCTTTTATATTCATTTATTAAACCAGTTGTATTTTACGTCTACAGAATTTTTACCTTTTAAAATCACTGTAGACTAATTTAAGAATTTTAATATTACTATACTCAGAGCAGCTTATTTTTCGAATATAGTGAAAAAATATACGGTAAAAAACCAGCTCCCCCATCTATCTGCAATAAATATACTCTCAATAACATATCCGAAGTCGTTATAATTATTCTAATGATAATAGATATTTTTCATCAAATAAATTATAATTAAAATAAAATTATTGATGAATAATTTTAAATGGAGGAAAAATCATGGCAAGACTTTTGATTGCAATTTTTTGTATTATTACAGCTGTATCTATAAGTTCATGTAATACAGCAGATGACCATATTTATCCTGAAGGCAAAGTAATTTATGTTAATGAATAATCTAGTAATTAGATAGAAAATTCTAATTTTTAAATTTTGAATTCAGTGTAGGAACAAAAAAAGGAGGATTTTACAATCCTCCTTGAATATAATTAAATATTTTTATACTTATGTATAATCTTTTCAGATATTTTGTAGTTTTCCAACCTTTGTTCCATGTGTAAAGGATAGGAAAAAGAACATTATAGCCAGTATCAAATATCCAAATGCAAAAGTAGACATAACAGATGCTTCTACTCCTGTAAGATTCCACGGCAGGTATAAAGAACCATTCAAATTTGCTGAATTTACTATGCCGAAAAAAGCAAAAATACTTAAAATTAATAGATACACTGAAGCTCTTTTTAATCTTCGATCAATTAATTCCGCAAGAAATGCTCCCCACAGCATACCGGATAAAATAAACCCACTTCCAAGTGCTGTTGTAACTAATATAGCAGGAAGCTCTGCTCCAACATGAGTGATCATAGCCTGTAGTTTTGCCATTGTAAACAGTGTGCTATACTGGATTGCCATGTATCTGGCAACTGACGGCATCATTGCAAGAGCGACTGCAGCCGCGTGTCTTTTCGGTGAAGCTGTAAATCCCTGTCCAATAACCTCCAAAGCTACAAATACAAGAACTGGAGCCAAAACAGCAGTAGGTATAAGTGCAACAAAGAAGGATACATATCCAAATATACCGCCTAACCCAATAAATAAACCTGTATATAACGTGTAACCCATTTTAGATCCCATACGCTTATAAGCAGGCTGTCCAACATAAGCTGTAGTTTGTGCAACTGACCCACATAATCCTCCAATAAGTGTGCATATACCATCAACAAGCAGTGTTTGTTTTGCGCTATACGGATCTCCTCCAGCAACAGCACTTTCAGCTACATTAATATTACCGACAATTACAAGAATAGCAAAAGGAATAATAATGGGAAGATATTGTAAGCTAGGGACAATACCTTTAAGGAAATCCAAAGTAGGTATTGGATAGGCAAAATATAAACTTGCAGTAGGTGCAGTATAATCAACATGCAGCCATCCAAGAGGTCCTAAAGTATGATAAATAATTACACCTACAACAATAGCAACAAAAACACCCGGTATTTTTTTGGGTAAGTCAATATTTGCGATCAATGTGTATAATATAATACCAAAAGAAACAACACCTACTATCGGCACAGAAAATATGGAAATAAGCGGCATAAAACCTATGAGAGCAATACCTACACCGGCAAGTGAACCAAGTAATCCGGCTCTAGGGACAATATTCTGAATATGATTAGCAATAGGCACTGCCAATATTTTACATACACCAATGATAACAATAGCTGCCATTCCTACATACCAGGCTCCAAGTGCTGCCTGATGAACAGACATACCACCTGCTTTCATTGCAACAAACGCCGGACCAATTACAATTAGAGCCAAACCTATAGTAGAAGGTGCATCAAACCCAAGCGGCATTGCTGCAATATCTGTACGCCCAAGTTTTTTTGCTAATTTAACACCAATGAGAGTAAATGCTAAATTTCCTAGAAAGACACCTACACATGTTCCGGGAAAAATATACATGAATATTACATTTGACGGAAACTTATAAACTCCAATTAAAATTCCGGCAAGAAAAGAAAGGTTTGCCAGGTTATCTCCCATCAACCCTAGAAAACCATTAACATCTCCTCCACAAAATAGTGACCTTGTTGTAACTTTTGTTGTCAAAACAATCTCCTTTTATTCTTTATATCGTTATTTTATTTAAGTCTTTTATAAAATCATCATAAGATATATATCTATCCATAGGATTTTTTTTAATCATTTTCTCTATCATTTTACAAATTTTAGGGTCTACATTTATTAATTTAGAAGAAACATCTCTAACTCTTAATTTATGTTTATGCAGATTAACCAGATCATGGGCAGACTCAGAATAAAAAAATGGTTTTCCAGTAAAACAAAAATACATGACCATGCCTAAACTATAAATTTCACTGTAGACATCCTCTTTTTGAAAGCTGCTTCTTTCGGGAGTGATATTATATTCAGGTGAACCTTCTACTATATGATTATCATCAATAGGTTCATCTAAAGCTTTAGCTAATCCAAAATCTATAATTTTTATCGAATTTGTTTTATTCTCAATAATTATATTTTGTGGTTTCAAATCTCTATACAGGTAGCCTGCGTTATAAATATGCTGCAGGGCATCTGCAATTTCTCTTGTCCACTTCATTACAAAAGAAGCAGGCGGTAAATTATCAGAATCAACTGCATTGTCCATTCTCACACCATCAACAAATTCAGTAACTAAATAAAAATTATCTTTTAATGAAAAAAGATCTAATGTAGGTGTTAAATTGGGATGAATTGGTAGAGATTTACCAATTTGATATTCTTTAATAATTTTATCCAAAGACATACTTTCGGAATATAAATCCTGAATAATAATTTTTACAGAAATAAGTTTTTTCGTTTCAAGATCAATTGCTTTATATACTGTTCCCATTCCACCGCCACCTAAAGGGTGATATAAACAGTATTTTTTTACAGTCATTGGAATAAAGTTATATTCACCACAATGTTGACACTTTGAAAATGTCAGTGGAGAATATTCTTTAAGAACCATATTTTTCTTACATTTAGTACACGCAGTTTCTCCATTCAAAATTAAATCTATATTTAATTCATTTTTATAAGATTTTTTTTTTAAAAAACGCCTAATCACTAGCTAAACACACAGTCCTTTCAATAAAATTTTATTTATTATCTCTCCATAATTTTAGCACACCATATAAAGTAAAATTCACAGAAACTGGCTTTATTTCAGGTATATATTTAATTAATAACTCAGAATCTCCGCCTGTAACATACACATTTAATTTATCAACCTTTAGTTCTTTTTTTACAATATTCAAAAACTCTTTAGTTGCACCTATTATACCTAAATCAGTGCCTAAAATAATAGAGTCTTCCGTAGTGCATCCAAATGTTTTATATGTCTGACCTGATTTCACTTCAATATATGGTAATTGTGCTGTATATGAATGTAATGTTTTTCTTTGGAGACTTCTCCCAGGTGCAATTATGCCACCGATAAACTGTTTTTCTTTATTTACAACTTCAACACTCAATGCAGTCCCGCAATCAATTACTGCTGCAGGCAGCTCAGAGAGTTCAGAAAGAGCAACTAGGTTAGCAAATCTATCAGCACCGAGTTTTTCTTTTTCAACTAATGACAAATCAATATCAGTTTTACAATCAGTCGTAACCTGATAAGCTCTGTATTTAGTAAAAATTTTCATCACGTCAGGTACAACAGTAGCTACAGCAACATCTGTATTTTTAGGTATTTCTAGATTTTCAAGTTTATCCGTATCATGACTCCCTGAAGAAATAATTTTTCCATCTTCACACATACCATATCTTGTATGTGTATTACCTACATTTAAAAGAAAAACTTTTTCCATTTAAAAACAAATCTCCTAACAATTTATTCTAAGTAATCTAAAAGTTACGCATCAGTTGAATACAAAAACGAAGTCATTTATAACAAATAATTGCTAACCAGTTAATTATCAATTCAATTTATATTTATATTCATAAATAATTAAATAAATATAGTGCTAAAATTATGAATATAAATCAGCTTCCCAAAGTCTGCATTATTTTGATTAAAGGCATAAACATAGAAATAACAATAGTCCCGACCACTACAGCCATGAATACAATCATAATAGGCTCTATCATTGATGTTAATGCATCTACAGCATTATCTACTTCTTCTTCGTAAGTATCTGCAATTTTCTCTAACATCTCCGATAATTTACCTGTCTCTTCTCCAACTTCAATCATGCTTATAACCATGTCAGGAAAAACTTTTCCTGAAGCAAGCGGTACGGCAATAGTTTCTCCTTCTTTTACAGCATCGTGTACTTTCTGTATTGCTCTTTTTACTAATTCATTTCCTGATGTATCACGTACAATAACCAAAGCACTTAAAACCGGCACACCGGAAGCCAAAAGAGTACTAAAAGTTCTTGCAAAGCGTGCAATAGCCGTTTTAGATGTAAGCGTTCCAAAGATAGGCATTCTATATTTCACATAATCTATTCCATATAGCCCCGATTTGGTCTTTCCCAGTATTTTATATATCACGATTAAGACAATTAAACCAATTATAATGTAGTGAACTTTAGCTATTATAAAATCACTCATTTGAGTAACAAACACTGTCAATCCAGGCAAAGGCATTCCCTGCAACAGTTCTTCAAAAATCTTTTTAAATTTCGGGACAATAAAAACCATTAAAAAAATAGTCACACCACCTGCTACACACATAACAACCATAGGATAAATCATTGCTGATTTTATCTTGGCTATGATTTTTGCGGTTTTCTCCATAAAACCAGCCAGTCGAGTTAAGATGAGTTCCATTGCTCCAGCAGACTCGCCGGCTTTTACCATATTAACATAAAGTTTATCAAACGTCTTGGAATTTTTTTTAAGCGCATCAGAAAAAGTAAAACCGGCTTCAACGTAATCTGCTGTTTCACCAACGACCCGTTTTACCATTTTATTTCTTGCCTGTTTTTCAAGTGTCCTTAAGGCTCTAATAAGCGGCAGACCGGCATCCAGAAGAATTGATAGCTGTCTGGTAAAAATAACAAGATTCTTAAGAGGCATTTTTATCGGGCCAAGCTGAATATCCATCCAACCGCCTTTTTTGCCTGTCTTCTTAACTTTAGAGGTTTTTTTACCTTTCTTCTTGGACTCAACGAGTTTTATATAACTTGGAAAAAGGCCATTGGCCTTCAATGCTGAAGAAACTTCAGATTCATTACCAGCATTTATAGTTCCTTTTACTTCTTTACCTGATGAATCCATTGCTGTGTATGAGTAAAGGGGCATTATATATTCCTTATAAATTTTAGTTTATAAATTTTATAAACCTTCTTTAAGTTTTTTGACTATAAAATCAGCATCCTGTGCTTTAGTTAGTAAATCCGTATAGGATATTATCTTTTTTGTATATAATTCCATTAAATGATTATCGAGTGTATTCATACCCCATTTCGATCCTGTCTGTATCACAGAAGTAATGAGATATGTTTTATTTTCCCTGATCAGTGCCTGTACAGCCGGAACAGATAGCATTATTTCAAAAGCAGCCACTCTTCCGTTTCTATCAGACCTTTTCAGCAAAACCTGAGAAATAACTGCTACGAGAGAAGAAGCAAGCTGAGTTCTAATCTGTGCCTGTTGATTTTCAGGAAAAGCATCAATCATTCTATCTACCGTTCTAGCTGCTCCTATTGTATGAAGAGTGGCAAAAACTAAATGCCCCGTTTCAGCAGCAGTAATTGCAGCTCTCATTGTATCTAAATCTCTTAATTCACCAACCAATATAACATCTGGATCCTGTCTTAGAGCTCTTCTTATTGCCTCATCGAACGCCGGAACATCAACACCAACTTCTCTTTGAATGACAAGACTTTTTTTGTGTTTATGGTAAAATTCTATAGGATCTTCTATCGTGATAATATGCGCATCACGCTCTCTGTTTATAACATCAATCATTGATGCTAAAGTAGTACTTTTACCACTACCTGTAGGACCAGTAATTAAAATTAATCCCCTTGGCTTATAAAGTAGATCCTTAATTGCTATAGGAATACCTATATCTTCAAGTGACAGTAAATCGTTTGGAATAAGACGTAGCACTGCACCATAAACACCTTTTTGTTTAAAAGCACTTACTCTAAATCTAGCCTTACCATTAAAATCAAAACCGAAATCAACGGTTCCATCCTCTCTTATCATTTTTTGATGATAATCAGACGTAATTGAACGTATAAGTCTTTCCGTATCATCAGGAAGCAATTCAGGAGAATCGAGAGGGACCAAAGAACCATGCAGCCTAATTGTAGGTGACGCACCTACTTCAATATGCAAGTCACTTCCCTCTTCTGCTACAATTAGCTCCAATAAATCTATCATTTCAACTGACATACAATGACCTTAATATATTTTAAAGATTATCGCACTTTGTGCGAGTTAGAAAGTTAAATTAGGTGTATCTTAATATTTCTTCTACAGTCGTTTCTCCATCAAGAATAGATCTTATACCATCATTTCTAATAGTAACCATTCCCTGCTCTACAGCCTTTCTTCTTATAGTTATAGTGGGTGAAAGTTTTGTAATCAATTCACTTATTTCAGGGGTTATTTTTAATAGTTCAACTATTGCTTTTCTACCTTTATAACCTGTATCGTTACAAAAGCTACACCCTTTACCATAATAGAACTGCGCATTACCAATAGTTTCTTCATCAAGATTCAGATCTTTAAGATCTTCTTTTTTAGGAGTATATGGTGTCTTACAGGAAGTACATATTTTTCTAACAAGCCTTTGACCAATTACACCAATTAGAGCAGAGTTAAGAAGATATGGCATTACACCCATATCAATTAACCTGGTTATAGCATCTGCTGCTTCTTTTGTATGCAAAGTAGAGAAAACAAAATGCCCTGTGAGAGAGGCTTGCACTGCCATTTGAGCAGTGTCTAAATCTCGTATTTCTCCTATCATTATAATATCCGGATCCTGCCTTAAAAAAGCTCTTAACGCCCTTGCAAAAGTCATATCCACTGCATTATTTACCGGTAACTGCATTATGCCTTCAAGATTATATTCTACCGGATCTTCAGCAGTCAATATTTTTTCTGTAACCTTGTTTATTTCTTTCAAACAAGAATAAAGTGTTGTAGTCTTTCCACTTCCTGTAGGTCCTGTTACAATAAAAATACCATTAGGTAAGTGTATAATTTCTCTTATCATTTTCAGAGTTTCTCTGTCTATACCTAAGGCCTCTAAATCAAGATTTACAATAGATTTATCCAGTATACGCAACACTACAGATTCTCCATAATGAGTAGGTATTGTAGAAACACGCAAGTCTATACTTTTACCAGATATTTTCAGCTGTATTCTTCCATCCTGCGGCATTCTTCTTTCTGCAATATTCAAGCCGCTCATAATCTTAATTCTACTGATAACAGGTATAGCAAGATTTTTGGGTGGCGGTGCCATCTCATAGAGAACACCATCAACACGATAGCGTATTTTAAATGAGTTTTCAAATGGTTCAAAATGTATATCACTTGCCTGATCTTTTATTGCCTGATATAAAATAACATTAACAAATTTTACTATCGGTGCATTATTTGCCAAATCAGTAATTTCGTTAGCATCCATATCTTCAGCATCTTTTGCAGTAACATCAATATCCATATCAGCAAGTACATCGCTCATAGAAGCAGTAGGATAATGTTTTTCCATAACAATATCAAACTGTCCATGCGGACTCAGATAAACCTTTAAATCTTTACCAACGATAAAACTCAGATCTTCAACAATATTATCATTTAAAGGATTACTCAATACTACTTTAAGATTGCCTAAATCATCATATCCAAATGGCAAAGCACCATACATTCGGGCCTGCATAGAATTCAGTAAATCAATAACAGGTTTATCTATTTCAATTTCCTGAATATTTAATACTTCAGTACCAAGATGAGCAGCTATAACATCCTGGAGTTGTTCCTGTGTTAAAATTTCATAATCAACAAGCAAATTAGATAAAGGTCTACCGTTTCGTTTGAACTCTTCATCCAACTCAACAGCCTGCTCGACATCTATAATACCTTCATTAAGAAGTATATTTTTTAATTCTAAATCTTCAGCATTCATAAATACACCTAAAATTATGATTCAGAGTCCGCAACAGATACTCTAAGAACTTCATCCACTGTTGTTATTCCGGCAAGAACTTTTCTAATACCATCTTCACGTAAAGTTCTCATTCCTAATTTTCTAGCTTCTACTTTTATTTCAAAAGATGAAGCACCTTTAAATATCATCTCCTGTATTTCATCCGAAATCATAAATAGTTCAACAATTCCGATACGACCATGGTAACCTGTTTTCGAACATTCAGCACATCCTGCGCCTTTTAAAATTTCAGATTTTTCTACATCTTCTTTTGAAATACCAAGAAACTCCAGTTCTGATTCATCAGGTTCATATGGTTCAGCACAATGAGTGCATATTTTTCTAACAAGCCTTTGAGCCATAACAGCTCTAACAGCAGATGCCACAAGAAATGGTTTTATTCCTATATCTATCAAACGTGATATTGCACTTGGAGCATCATTTGTATGCAGAGTACTAAAAACAAGATGCCCTGTCAGGGCTGCATTAACTGCAATACCTGCGGTTTCTTCATCTCGGATTTCTCCAACCATTATAATATTTGGAGACTGTCTCATCATCGCTCTCAATGCCAATCCAAAAGTCATACCTATTTCGGATCTAATTTGAACTTGGTTAATCCCTTCCAGATTATATTCTACAGGATCTTCAGCTGTAATTATTTTTTTACTAGGTTCGTTTACCGTGTTCAAAAAGGCATATAAAGAAGTTGTTTTTCCACTACCTGTAGGACCGGTAACAAGAAAAATTCCATCAGGCATATTAATAATTTTTCTTACAACTTCAATATCATCAGGGAAAAATCCCAGAGAAGATATATCAATCATAATACTGGATTTATCAAGTATTCTCATAACCAAACTTTCGCCGTGAGAAGTTGGTATACTGGAAACACGCAGGTCAATACCTTTATTCATTACTTTTATCTGTATTCTACCGTCCTGCGGAACCCTTTTTTCTGCAATATCAAGATGTGCCATAATTTTCAAGCGACTGATAATATTTGTCTGCAGATATTTAGGCGGACTATCAACCTCAATCAAAACTCCATCAATTCTATATCTCACTCTAAATTTTCTTTCAAGAGGTTCCAGATGAATATCACTCGCCCTTCTTTTGAAAGCTTCGAGAATGATAAGATGAACAAGTTTAATTATTGGTGCACTATCACTACCGTCATCATCTGAATCCGAGTCTTCTTCATCCGTAGTTGTTTCAATCTCTCCCTCTTCATCCATAGTTTCTAAAAATGAGTTCACATTTTCATCTATAGAACCGTAAAAGTGTTCTATCATTGAATCTATCTGATTTAACGGAGCAATTACAGCCTCTACATTCCACTTCACTAAGAAGCGTATAGAGTCTAAAGTATCAAGATCAGTTGGATCACCCATAGCAAGAGTTAGAGTGTTATTATCCAGTTCGATTGGAATAACATGAAATTCTTTAGCAAGATCGCCTGATATACAATTAACGGTGTCTTTAGATATTTGAACAGATGATAAATCAATAACTTCCATCCCAAATTCAGATGCTAAAGCAGAAAGAACTGTCTCATCATCAACAAAGTGTAATTTTTTCAATACACCAACAATATCAGGCGCATCAGTCTCACTTTTGATATATTCACGACCTTGTTCTATTTGAGCTTCAGTTATAATTTTTTTCTCAAGTAAAATCTCTAAAACAAGATCATTATTCTTAATTATTAAAGCCACTTAACATATCCATTAAATTATATTTTTATAAAAATATCTATTTATAAAAAATTTTAGTTTAACATACTAAATAACTCAATATTAGAATCAGAATTTAACTTAAATATCTCCTTTAAATTCATCAGGATAAATTAATGAACTCTTGCTCGGAGCAATCACAGCAACATAAATGACAAATGTAGCAAGAAGAAACATAAGTTCGTAGAAAATAAGATTGTATCCTGCACTGAATATTGCCCAAAATGAATAACAACAGGCAAAAAGGGATAAAATAATATGCGGAATAGTAGATTTTAAAATTTTGACTCTTGCTAAAACCAGACTTGTTACTGACACATAAAAATACATAAACAAAGCTATAGAGGTAGCAAGTAAAATTATAAAATTAAACTGAGTAACAAGGTTGGCTGACATTGTACCAAATAATAGAAGAGTGATAAAACAGGATGTCATAATAGTTGCATTTGCCGGAACATCATTTTTATTTTTTTTAGCAAAAAATTTTGCAAAAGGAAACAGTCCGTCTTCTGCAGCGGCCATTACAATCTGACCTTGAAGTAAAACCCATCCATTCAATGCACCGAGACATGAAATAATAGCTCCTATGGCAATTACCATACCACCAACAGGTCCAAATATAAGTTTAGCAGCAACAGCAAAAGGAGCTGTAGTACTCTGCAGTACATGGTTGGGAATCATTCCCATTACGACAACAGAACTTAAAAGGTAAATTACAGCAACAATAATAGTTCCCAATATTGTTGCTCTTGCAATATTCCTTTTAGGATTATGCACGTTACCAGCCGGCACTGTTGCAGATTCCACACCTATGAACCCCCATAAAGTAAGTGTAGCCGCCAATGAGATTGCAGATATATTAGATAGATGAGGTTGTGAAGTTACATTAAAACTTTCAGTCAAATAATGTGGATGAAAGAAAAACCAACCTAACAGAACGACAACAAGTATTGGTATAAGTTTTATTACCACTGTAACTGTCTGAATTACTCCAACATGCTTAACTCCCATCGTGTTTATCAATGTAAAAAACCATAGGATGATAATTGCTGCAGAAAAACTAATCCAGGGAACAGCCAGCATTGGGAAAAAATATTTTAAATAGGCTATACATGCAACTGTTATTGCACAATTACCTATCCAGCATGAAACCCAGTAGCAAAAAGATGTCTGAAACCCGATAAAATTACCAAACCCTGTTTTTGTATAAGCATATGGCCCACCTTTTTTAGGAAGTACACTGCTCAGTCTACCAAAAACTAATGCAAGTGAAATTGCACCTGCACATGTAAATATCCATGCATATAAGCTAATAGATCCTATTGTTGAAAGAGTAGAAGGTAATAAATAAGCTCCGGACCCTATCATATTGCCGATAACCAGGGCAATAAGCATACCAAGTCCTAATTTTTTCTTAGACATAAAATTCCCGTATGAGTTTAAATTAAGTTATTTTAAATTTAGAAGATTATAAAATCGATCAGAATTTAAGTGTAAATTAGTAAAGCAGAGAAGAATATAGCCATTTTTTGAAAAGATAAAACTATTTTTTTTAGATAAATATTTTTTTATTACAATAAACTTTTGAATATCACAATATTGATAGACATATTAAACAAATAAATAGAATATTAACAAACTAAGGGTTTTCATAAAATAATATGCTGCCAATCACACCTGAAGAAATTAATTTACTAACAGATACTGATTTTGACAGGTTAGTTGAACTGGATAAAAGTGGTTTGTTTATTATAAACAGTGATGATATTAATTCATACAGAGAGCGATTAAGCAGATTACATCTCGAATTAAATAACTTCGAAAATGAACTAACCGTAGATTCTGAAATAGTAAAAGAATTTAAACTTAATAAAGATCATAAAATACCTGATGCAGTAATTGAAGAAGCCTCCTATATTACAGAAAAAGCATATTCATTTAAAATAGACTGGATTCCCGGTTTTTATGTAAAGAATCTAGGATTATTTGCTGGTGGATGCTCTGTAACTTACAATACCGGTTTATCTTTTTTTCTACTTCGCAATTCATTCTTAAATAAAAAAAAATGGCTATTTTATACAAGGAATGAATTATTGTCACATGAATTATGCCATATAGCACGAGAACCTTTAAACGACAGATCTTTTGAGGAATTTTTTGCATATAAAATATCAACAAGTCCCCTAAGAAGATATTTAGGCAACTGTTTCCAAACAGCATTAGAACCTGTTTTACTTCTTGCACCGATATTTCTGCTCCTAATACTGCAATTTATAAAACTACTAATATATCCTCATATCAATTTAACATTTTTCTGGATACTAATTTTTCTATTTCCAATTTACTTGTTAATAAAAAATCAACATTATAGAAATCTATACTCCAAAGCCAAATTATCATTAAAAAACTTATCACAGGGTAATCCAAACAATATTGAAGCAATCCTATTCAGATGTAATTCACACGAAATAAAACATATAGCAAAATTACATAAGAATAAAGAGAAGCTTAAAAGTTGGTTATCAAGCCAAAAGAAAAAACAGTTAAAATGGAAAATAATCTACAAAAGATTCCTGTCATAAAAAAAGCGCTGGCTATTAACCAGCGCTTCAAAATATCGCACTATGTGCTGTTTATAAAGTTATAGTTTTTTACTATTACTGTAAATTATCTTTCTTCTGTTAATTTAATTGTTAAAGAATTTTATAGAGTCCATTGGAATCACTGCATTATAAGCACGTTTGTGCTCTATAAGAGTTAAAGGCGGCATTGTATCAGTTACATTAACTTCAGCACCATTATATAGTTGATCTATTTTGCTCTTATCTTTAATAACTATAATTTTAGTACCTTCTTTTATCCCATCACCTTCAATAGAATAATTACTAGGACTTAAACCTGTTATTATAACTTTTGTAAGTTTAGCCTTATTATTTTCAATAGTATATACAAAATTACTTCCCACGGCCTGATGAATTATTACATCTTTAGGCACATAAAATCCAGCCTCACTTATAGCAGGAATTTCAACCTTTACTTCTTCATTTGGATAGAACTGCCAGCGTAATTCATCTCTTACCACTTTTGATCCATCTTTTATTGTACTTTCACCATTAAGGAAGTGTACATAAATAAATTAAACGATTTTTACAATATATCGTAGTGGTGTTCAAGGAATGAAACTTTTTGCATATTAGGAATATGTGACTAGTTTTATGACACAGGAAACCGCTATGAGA
>Ga0233431_1002277_pt1 | contig 27532 bp, 23 predicted proteins | sample SI_118_April2016_FD_179867 | JGI IMG/M metagenome (GOLD analysis project Ga0233431, IMG submission 179867) | Seawater microbial communities from Saanich Inlet, British Columbia, Canada - SI_118_April2016_200_MG | ecosystem: Environmental > Aquatic > Marine > Inlet | place: Canada: British...
TCGGGGTGCAAGCGAGATAGCCCTCGGACAAATCGGTTCAAAGGACACACCTTTTCTTGCGTCGATCGAACCGTGGCACGGTAATAATGTCGTGGTTTATACTCTCGAGGACGGTTTGTGGATGCGCCGAGTGGTGGACAGCACGTTCAATGGGGGGCATGCGCTGGTGAGTGCGGATGTGGACGGCGACGGCACCGATGAGATCATAGCCGGATACCGCGGTAAGGGCGCGAGCCTTTTTCTCTACCGTACCGAGGGAACGAGCGGAGTTTCAGGAAAATCCTGGGAACGCACGACGCTTGACGATGGCGATATGGCGACGTCCGGTCTATGCACCGCGGACATCAACGGCGACGGAATGCTTGATATCATCGCAGTGGGATCCTCGACCGGCAACATTAAATGGTATGAAAATCTGGGTGTAAAGTAGAAAAGGAGATGTGATTATGTCATTGAAAACAACGTTTGTAGTCTTTTTGTTTATAGCCATGCTGTGCCAGGCTGCGGTTGCCCAGCAGCTGGACGGCACACCGTTTACACCGGGTGTGGACGCGAATATCGACATGTATATAGGGAGCTGGAAAGAGTCCATGCCCCGGCACACGCACGGTTCATTGATTGAGCGTGACATTCTCACTAAGGGCGATCCCATCGATCCAAAGTCGCGTGGAGGGGTTCTCGAATATGTCAACCGTTTTGCCTATGCCACACTCGAACCCCGTGCCGTGACGACTCCGACAACGCTCGACGGCGAACAGGAAATATTTTACATTATTTCGGGAGAAGGTACGATTTCCGCGGGCGGAAAAACAGCCGAACTCTACAAAGGCATCACCGTCCTTATGCCGGCGCATCTTGAATTCACCATGAAAAACACCGGCAGCGAATCCATGAGCATGTATCTGATTTCGGAACCGTATCCCGAGGGTTTCCGGCTGAATACCGATATGCTTGTCGTGGATGAGAACACTGTCCCGGTCGGGACCTCGAATGCCCACTGGGTGGGAATTGTGCGCGGGCTTCTGGGGACCGCGGACGGTCTCGGAACGCTTGAATCCATACTGACATGTTCGTTCAGTCCGATGACATTCTTTCATCCCCACAGCCATGTGGAGGGATGCGAGGAGGTCTGGACGGCGATCGACGATGAGATCCATGTGCTGCTCGGCAAACAGATACGCCTTCAGGAGCCGGGCACGGCATACAACATCCCGCCGGACGGTAAAACGCCCCATGCGAATTTCAATGTGTCCGATAAGACGATACGGATGTTCTATTTTGCGCGGTACGGCGATCACGAGTTGCGAGAATAGCAGACACGTATGCAGAAGTGATTTATTAAATGAATGAGCGAGTACGGTAAAAAACTTCTTTTTTCCGCCCGAAAAAATATGTACTTCATTTGATTAATCGTTATATTATTAAATTACTAATAAATTTTTTAAAGATGTAATAAATCAGGGAGAGTTTTGTATGTTCAACAAAATGTTATCGGTATGTTTCATTCTTTTATTTGCAGCGTCTGCTGTTTCAACATCGCAGTCTCTGGAAGGCGGACCGTACGTTCCCGGCAAGGACGCCAATATCGACATGTTCATGGGAAGCTGGAAAGATTCCGCCCCGAAAACAACACACGGCACTCTTTCCGAGCGCGATATCCTTACAAAAGGCGACAGCGTTAATCCGACGACAAAAGGTGCGGTGCTTACATACGTGAATCGTTATGTGTATGCTGTGCTTGAGGCAAATACCGCCACGGCTCCGACAACACTCAAAGGCGAGCAGGAAATCTATTATTTCCTTTCCGGAAAAGGCTCGATAAAAGCTGGCAGAAAAACCGCGGTCGTTAAGGCAGGTGTTGCTATGCTCATACCCGAAAAACTAAAATTCACCTTAACCAATACCGGCAGCGAGCCGCTGACGATGTATCTGATTTCCGAGCCGACCTATGACGGATTCAAACCGAATAAGAACATGGTTGTCAAAGATGAGAATACCACACCGATCGGTGGAACGACAGGTCACTGGTCGCACATTGTAAAACGGCTCATCGAAAAGCCGGACGGTCTCGCGACAATTAAATCCGTGCTGACAGTTGCACAGGACCCGATGACGATCGGACGTCCGCACAGCCACGATCCAGGATGCGAGGAAGTATGGACAGGGGTAAAAGGTACAAGCATTGCATTTCTCGGAAAACAGATTCGGTTGCAGGCTCCCGGAACGGCATACAATATCCCTCCGGACAGCAAAACGCCGCATTGCAATATTAATAGAACCGACGAGCAGGTTAAGCTTTTCTATTTCTCGGTGAGAAAAGATCTTGAATAATAATGCCGTAAACACTGAAGGTTCTTTTTCATGATGCAGATTTACAAAGGGAATGAAATATGTTAAATAAAATGATGGTGTTATTGTTGGCTATCTGTCTTAGTTCCGTTTCGGTTTCATATGCTCAGAGCCTGGACGGCCGTCCGTTCGATCCCGCGGTCGATCCCGATATCGATATGAATATCGGAAGCTGGCATGATTCCGCGCCGAAACTCACCCACGGCAATTTGGTTGAGCGCGATATTCTCACTCGCGGCGATCCGCTTGATCCGCCAGTGAAAGGTGCGGTTCTCACATTTATGAAACGGTTCACCTATGCCGTGCTCGGTGCGAACGATACCACGAGTCCGACGACATTGAAACGTGAGCAGGAAGTATTCTATATAATCTCCGGCAGCGGTGTTGTCAAAGCCGGGGGCAAGACTGCCGATCTGTATGCCGGGATCGCTGTTCTCATGCCGCCGGATTTGAAATTCACCATTTCCAATACCGGGGACGAGGACTTGACAATGTATCTCATTTGCGAGCCTGTCCCGGACGGATTCAAAGCCAATAAGGATATGAAAACCGTAGATGAGAACGTGCTGCCGTACCGAACTTCAAGTGGTCATTGGAGCCATATCCCCAAAGAGCTGTTTCTCACAAAAGATAATCTCGCGACGCTGCAGGCGGTTCTGACGGTAACATACGATCCCATGACGATCGGACATCCCCACAGCCATGATCCCGATTACGGCTCCGAGGAGGTCTGGACCGCGATAACGGGGACAAGCATCGCATTTATCGGAAAACAGATCAGGATGCAGCCCCCCGGGACGGCATACAACATTCCGCCGGACGGTAACACGCCGCATGCAAATATCAATAATACCGGTAAACCGATTAAGCTGCTGTATTTTGCTGTGGGCGCCGGAGAAATTGGAAGCGGACCGAAAAAGTAGTGCGGGCTCCGGAAATTAAATCCGGTATTCGCAGAGAAAATGAACGGATTTGAAGTAAAAAATAAACAAATTACATCTTAGGAGGCAGTTATGTTTAAAAAAGTTACGGCAGCGTTTTTGATGTTGCTTCTCGCCTTTTCTGCGGTTGCATTTTCGCAAAATCTTGACGGCAAAGCGTATGATCCCGAGGTAGACGCCGATATCGATATGTACATAGGCAGCTGGAAAGAGTCCATGCCGAAGCACACGCACGGCTCCTTCATCGAGCGCGATATCCTCACTCAGGGCGACAATATGAATCCGCCGAACAAGGGTGCCGTTCTCGAGTATGTCAACCGTTTTTCATATGCCACACTTGAGTCACGCGCATCGACAACTCCGACCACACTCAAAGGCGAGCAGGAGATATTTTATATTCTTTCCGGTAAGGGCGAAGTTACCGCCGGCGGAAAAACAGCCGATCTGTATGAGAGCATTGCGGTATTTATGCCCGCCGATCTTGAGTTCACGGTTAAAAACACCGGTGACGAGCCGCTGACAATGTACCTCATCAACGAACCGATCCCTGCCGGTTTCCGTCCGAACAAATATATGATGGTGAAAGACGAAAATGCCATGCCGGTTTCTTCTGTCGGCGGACATTGGGTTCATATCGTCAAAGGGCTTTTCAATACGAATGATGGTCTCGGGACCCTTGAAAGCGTGATCACCGTATCGTTCGATCCCATGACGATCGGCCATCCGCACAGCCATGTCGATGGCGTCGAGGAAGTCTGGACGGCGATCACCGGAACAAGTATCGCGTTCATTGGAAAAGAGATCCGTATGCAGGAGCCGGGAACCGGATACATGATCCCTCCGGACGGCAAAACTCCGCACGGAAATATCAACGATACGAACAAACAGACAAAAATGCTTTATTTTGCCCGTTACAAAGATCATGATGTACGCAAATAACGATTTCGAAAAAGTTTCGACGTAAAATTTTACTATGAATTTGAAGAGTTAAGGCCTTGTGGAGATTTCCGCAAGGCTTCTCTTTCAATATACAATATATATGGCTTGAATTGCAGGCACGCAAAAAGGAAATAATTAATATGACATCGAGAGAGCGGCTACTTGCGGCACTCAGTCACGAACAGCCGGACAGGGTGCCCGTTGATTTCGGATGCACTCCTGTTTCGGGAATCGCGGTAAGTACTGTTTCGCGGCTCAGAAAAGCATTCGGACTCGACAATCCGGGCGACAGAGTGAAAGTCCTCGAACCGTATCAGATGCTCGGAGAGATTGACGATGACCTGCGAAGGAATATGCTCGGTGACGGCGCCGGAATATTCGGCAGGATCAACCGTTTCGGATTCCCGAATTCCGATTGGAAAGAGTGGACCACATTCGACGGCGAGAACGTGCTTGTGCCGGGGCTGTTCAATACCGTGCCGGACGCAAAAGGCGACATTCTCATGTACCCTGAGGGCGACACGAGTGTTCCTGCCTCGGCGTGCATGCCCAAGGGCGGATTGTATTTCGATACGATTGTCCGTCAGTATCCCATCGAAGAGGAAAAACTTGATCCTGCGGATAATATCGTGGATTTCCCCCTGATAGGAGAGGATCAGCTTGAGGATTTCAGGGTACAGTCGGAACAGCTCCGCGCCGGGACCGATTACGGGGTGTTTGCCAGTATGCCGGGAACGTCGCTCGGTAATGTCTCGTCCGTTCCGGGGCCGTGGCTGAAAGATCCGAAAGGGATCCGCGACATCGAGGAATGGTACGTGTCACTTCTGATCCGCAGCGATTATGTCCGTGAAGTTTTCAGGGGGCAGACGGACATCGCCATGAAAAATCTCGTCATGATGAAAGAGGCGCTCGGGGACAGGGTCGACGTCATGTATCTCACCGGAACCGATTTTGGAACGCAGCGCGGCCCCATAACCTCCCGCGAGATCTACCGCGACCTGTTCATGCCGTTCTTCGAAGAGATGTGCGGCTGGATCCATGAAAACACAACTTGGAAGATTATGATACACACGTGCGGCGGAATACGGCCGCTTATCGACGATATCATCGAGTCGGGATTTGACATTCTCAATCCCGTCCAGACTTCCGCCGAGGGGATGGATCCTCAGGAGCTGAAGGATGAATACGGTGACAGGGTCGTGTTTCACGGCGGCGGAGTTGACACACAGCGCACGCTTCCGTATGGAACGCCGGAGGATGTCTATGACGAGGTCCGTGATCGGATAAGGATACTGAATAAAGGCGGCGGGTATATTTTCAATACGATTCATAATATTCAGGCCGACGTGCCGGTCGAAAATGTTTTTGCGATGCTAAAAGCAATTGAAGATTCAGCCGATTAATTAAGAAAGCGGGAAATGTGAATTCAAAGGAACGTGTAAACGCGGTTCTTAACAAAAAGATACCGGACAAAGTGCCCTGGGGTGAATGGGCCGTTGATTTTGATACAGTCGGAAAAGTTCTCGGCCGTGAAACGTATTACCGTGCCAAGGCGAAATCTCAGATTGCGTTCTGGGACGGGCGCCGTGACGAAGTAGTCCAGAGCTGGAAAGAGGACGGGATCGAGTTTTTCAGAAAGATGGATTGTTTCGATATAATTAACATCGGCGCTATGGCCTCAAGCATCGCACCGCCGAAAGGATTTTTGTTTGAAAAGCCGAAGAAAACTGACGATACCACATGGGAGTTCACCGACGGGAGAATTTACCGTTATTCAGAGGTGACAGCCGATATCACCAAAATCCATGATCCGAATGTTGGCCGTAAAACATTTACTCCGGCGGATTTTGATAAAGACCCCGCAGTCGATCCGCCTGACGAGAGTTGTTTTGAGGTTGTGGACGCGTTTATCGATGAATTCGGAGCTGACAGATTTCTCATGGGCCCGTCCGGAGACGAGGTGGGGATCTATCTTTTGGACGGCAGTTTCGACGAGGGCGGGGGAGGATTTACACACAGTCTCATGCAGTATATCGACAATCCCGATACGGTCAAAGCGGCTATTCGGTATGAGGTCGCGAAAAACAATATTCTCGACAGGCATTTCATACGCCGCGGACAGGATGCGGTCGCGTGGGGACAGGATTTTTCGAGTAACACCGGGCCGTTCATATCCCCTGATATGTTCCGTGAATTTGCATATCCTGCGATAAGTGCGCGCGTGAAAAATATCCATGAAGCGCATGGTATCCCGGTCATGAAACATGCCTGCGGAAACAATATGCTTCTCATGGATATGTTTGCCGGGGCGGGTTATGACGCGTATCAGTCTGTCCAGGGGAGTGCCGGGATGGATCTCGGTTTGATAAAAGAGAGGTACGGCGGACATTTTGCCTGCTGGGGCGGAATATCCCTTGAAAATATCGTTTCGGGGAGTGTGGAGGATGTGTGCGGTGAAGTTGCCGCAGCGATGGAGCATTTTAAACCGGGCGGCAGATACATTTTCGGATCGAGCCATTCGATTGCGGTCGGCTCAAAGTATGATAATTTTATGGCAATGGTCGACGAGTTTGGAAAGAACCGTGACTATTGATAGATGTGCTGAGATTTAGAATGTGTCGATAATATAACGGCAGGAAAAATTGACCGGGAGGTGATATGAAAAACATACTACTGATTTGCGTAATCCTTTCGTCGTTTTCGCTGACTGTACCGGTGGCGGACGAGAAACCTCTCCATGTAGCAAAGCGCGCCTCGGGGATGATTTTCATTGACGGAAACGCATCCGAAGAGGATTGGCTCGCTGCAGATCCGGTCGGAGATTTTGTGTTCCCGTGGTATGAGAGCGGAAAAAAAGAGCAAACAGATGTGCGGGTTTTGTGGGATGACGAGTATCTATACGTTCTTTTCAGATGTGAGGATGAGAACATTTCCGCGCACTATTTACAAAGAAATTCCGCGCCGTACCGTGATGATTGTGTTGAAGTATTTATCGCGCCGAATGCGGAAAATTCTCTCTGGTATGCCAACAATGAGATAAACTGTTTGGGCACATGGCTTGTCGGATATCATAAAGACGAGATTAACGAGTATGTATTGCCGGAGCATATCCTGGTCGGACGAAGTCACAAAGGGACAATGAATAATGAGGACGACACGGACGAATGCTGGATAATCGAGCTCGGTATACCGTTTAGCAGCATAGTAAACTATGAGGCGCAGCTTCCGCCCTCGGATGGTAACATCTGGGGGATCAATTTCAACCGGTGTGGCGGAGATGTGAATCCCCAATATAGTCAGTGGCGCGCGTCAAAAACCGCGGGTCCGAATTTCCACAGGCCGGAGGATTTCGGGAGGCTGGTTTTTTCGGGAGAAACGGTCAGATAACGTCGGCACAATATATAATAATAAGTGTATTATGCAAATATCTTCCTTACTCTGAGTAAAGTTTTATTTGATTGACATTTATGGTAAAATCTATCATATTGTTTATTATGAGAAAAGATGCGATGCTGGTTTTACGCATTGTTTTTTTTATTTCTTTTTCGACAGGGTATAGGATCTATTCTGAAATTACATTATAATTATAGTATATAGGAGAAAAGATGGAAAAGGCGGAAATATCAAGATTGATCAATAGCTTTACTGCGATAAAAGGTTATTTTGACACTACACAAAAATACATGCCGCAAATAGCGCGACTTGTTGTTTTTATTGAGGAAGTTATCCCACTGTTTGATACTATTCAGGATAGTCTTAAACAATCATCCTCACTCATTCCCAAAGCTTCCGAGAAACTCGGTAAAGTTTCCTCCGCCACCGAAATGGCGGCAACCGAGGTCATGGACATTGTCGATAATGTTATAGAGCGGCTCAACAAAATGACCGAAAATTTAGCAGCAATTGAAGAAAAAATTGGCGAAGAGTCCGCTGAGATGGTGAAAGATAAGACCACCGCTATCCGTGAGGAGATTGACGGAAGCCAGGATGATTTGTTCTCTATTATGAATGCGCTTCAATTCCAGGATATAACAACTCAGCAGATCAATGGTATCAGTGAGACTATTGAAAATGTCCATTATAAGATAGCCGAGCTTCTCAGCGGATTTCAGGATGAAGGCATTTCGCTTATGGATGTTAAAAAAGTTGCGTTTGATCCGAACGCTGAATATGATTTCGACCGTTCCGCTGAGTCGCAGAAAATGGCGGATGAGTTCATGAAAAAAGGAATTGAAGAGAAAACTCAGGAAGAGCAAGCAGATGACCCGGACGATAAGGAGATTATTTTAGGTGATGACGGCCAGCCTGATATCAGTGCGATAATGAATCAGATGAATCCGAAAAAGAAAGAGTAGGCCGGGTTATTATATAAACTTGTTGGAAAAAGATATTCGCAGACCGGGAACGCCTTTAACATTTCAATTGTGATAATTTGCAGCAATGAAAGATCAAATATTTAAAGGGAAAATTTAATGGCTGATGTGGATGCCAAAATAAATTTTAAAATAACTGCAAATAAAATGAGAGCCACGGCTGCGTATTCTCCCGCGCAAGGTGAAGGGAAGCGTTTATCGTCCAAAGAAGTGATTGATTCTTTGAAAGAATTGGGTGTAACCGCTGGTATAATTCATGAAACGATTTTAAAGATATATGATTCTGAGAAACCGATGCATTCTATTGTAGTTGCCGATGGTATTCCTCCGAAAGTTGGAGAAAAGGCACGGCTTGAAATGTATGTCAATCTGGAACGAACCTCGAAAGCTGCTGAAAAAGACGACGGTTCGGTAGATTTTCGCGATCTCGGAGAAATTTATTCGGCAACGGAAGGTCAGAAGCTCTATCGCAAGATTCCCCCGACGGTCGGTGAGCCGGGAAGTAATATTATGGGCGAGGAAATTGAGGGGCTTTTGGGTCGGGATTTGAAAATAGTTCTTGGCCCGGGAACCAAGCTGGAAGAAGACGATCCGAACCTTGTTGTTGCTTCTCATGATGGCGAAGTTCTGTTGAAGAATGGTATTTTGCAGATTTCGGAAGTGCATAATATTCCCGGAGATGTCGATTATTCCACCGGCAATGTCAAATTCAAAGGCACGGTAAAGATCGGTGGAACTGTTGTGTCGGGATTTGAAGTTATTGCCGAGGGCACGGTTGAAATAGTGGGAAATGTTGAGGATGCCAAGATTGTAAGCGGGTGCGACGTTGTCATTCATGGCGGATTTGCCGGCTCCGGCGAGGGAGTTGTTGTTGCGCATAGGGATGTAAATGTTAAGTTTATCGAGAATCAGCATGTTGAGGCGAAACGCGACATTATCGTGAACGGCGAAGCGTTCCATGCCACACTTCAATCCGGAAGATCAATTGTTGCAAAAGGTAAAAAAGGGGCAATTGTCGGTGGTGTTTGCGAAGTGAAAACGTCGTTTGAAACAGATTATCTGGGCTCGGTTGCGTGTCCACCGACGGTTGTTAAACTTGGTGTTGATCCGAAACTGATTGAGAAATTAAAATTTAATGAATCTGACACGGCGGCTTCTGAAGAGTCTTTGGAGAAAATTGAAAAAAGCGTTTTATTTCTCTATAGACAAAAAATTGATGCGCCCGGCGGAAAACTACCTCCGGAGAAGCAGGCTCTTTTAGAAAAACTTGAAGTTGCTAAAAAAGCGTTGCCGGAAAAGCTGCAAAAACTGAAGGAAGGAAGAATAAAGTTATTGAAAGAGCAGAGAGAGCTCGACAAAGTTTTTGCGATTGCAAATACAGCGGTTTTTCCCAAAGTTCAGGTATACATAGGAAATCAATTTATCACCGTTGATGATAACCTCGGGCCATCCAGGTTTCAATTGATTGGAAGTGAAGTTACACGAACCTCTAAATGAGTTAATTGAAGATAATATTTCGTTATTTGAAGGAGATTAAAAATTGGCAAATCTGAAGATTCTAATTGTTGACGATTCCCCAACTATGAGAAGAATTCTCGTTAATACTGTTGTCAAAGCCGGTTACCCCGATTGTGCAGAGGCTGAAGACGGAAAAGATGCTTTGGCTAAACTGATGGCCGGTGATTATGATTTGCTCATGACTGATTGGAATATGCCGAATATGAACGGGCTTGAGCTTACCGAGGCTGTTCGTGAGGATGCAAGTTTTAAAGATATGCCGATACTCATGGTGACGACAAGAAATATGAAAGAAGATATTGTCAATGCTATTAAGCAGGGTGTAAACGGATATATTGTCAAACCGTTCGATGCCAAAACGCTGAATGCAAAAATTGATGAGATCATGGGCTGATCCCGTAATCAATATTTTCCAGCACTGATTTATAATATCCGAATTTCGTATGTATAAAGAGCATCAACATCCGGTATTCGAGAGTATCGTTTGCGATTACTGCTCGGCAGACATGAATATCTTTATTTTAGCAGATACTTCGGTTGAATCTTCCGGTGCGGAGGCATATGTTAAATAATTATTGTATGCTTTGGCCGCCTCATTATATTTCCCCATGTTCTCCAGAACTCCGGCCATGTTATAATATGCTGTCGAGTATGTCGAATCCGTATGAATCGCTTTTTTGAGCTGGTCGAGGGCTTTCGAATATTCGCCGTTTTCGAGTGCTATGAGTCCGATCTCATTGTATCCAAGTGAGAAATCGGGATTGTATTTAATCGCCATATTTAATTCCTTGATCGCCTCGTCAGACTTTTTCGCCTTTAACAGAAGCGCGGCCATTTTATAATGCGCCATGGCATAAGAATCATCTATTTTGATCGCCTTTTTATAGAGTTCTCTCGCTTTCTTCTCTTCTCCGTTCATCTCCATTACAATACCCATATTCACTATTCCGGGAACATAACCGGCATCGATATTCATTGTTTTTTCTGCTGAACCGGAGGCTTTCATTGGCTGACCGGTTTTGAGATAAAGGAGTGTCAGATGGTTTTGTGCCTCAACAAATTTCGGCCGTAGTGATATTGCGTGAATAAACGATACTTCCGCTTCATCTGCACGGCTGAGTTTTGCCAGCATTCGCGCACTGTGAAAATATGCCTCGGGGAATTCTATCTCAAGGGCTATGGCGCTGTTATATTCATCCAGGGCAGACTCGTATTCTTGGATTTCCTCAAAGGTCGAGCCGAGCTTCAAATGCTGGAGTGCATCATTCGGATTCTTTTGGATCGCCTTACCATAGGCCTCGGCGGCCAATTCCAGATTATTCAGCGATTCATAGGTTTCTCCGAGCATCATGAAAAAATCCTGATCGCTTATTCCCAGATCATTTGCTTTAATAAGGTATTCCAGCGCATCTTCCCAGCGTCTGTTTTTGATGAAGACGCTTCCCATGCCCATGTACGAGAGCGCGTATGTCGAATCAGTCTGTATCGATGCTCTATACGATTTGAGCGCTTTAGAGTATTCACCCATATTTTCATAGCGTACGCCGCGTTTATACTTGGATATTTCGCTTCCGCAGCTTGCGAATAACAATAAGAGAATAAATGCTATGACAAAGTATATTTTCATAGAGCCAACCTTTTGGAATATTTATGACAGCCGTTTAATCCAGTAGCTCACCTTATCTCTGTATTCGCTGTCGGGATAATGAATGAAAAATTTCTGGAATTCGACAAGTGCTTCAGACTGGTTTCCTGCAAGATAATGACATATTCCCAGCATGATCGATGCATCGTCTTTTTTGTGGGTAAACCGGTTATCTGCGATAACCGCCTTAAATCCGTTTATTGCAGAGCCGTAATCGCGCATACCGTAGTATGATTGAGCGATCCAATAGCGGCAGTTTTCGGTTAATTTGGAATTTGGATAATTGCGGACAATGGTTTCAAAACCTTCGATAGCGCGGTCGAATCTGTTGGTGAGGCAATTATCCAGTGCCTGTTGATAAGAGCTTGTGAGGCTTGCCGAAATGTTTGGTGTGAACGGTTCGTCGTTTTTAATGATTATTTTCGTCCCGTCCATATCTCCTGACATTAATTTCGAAAACATCATCTCAATTTCGTTTTTAAATGAATCGAATTCATTTCTGTGATCCGTATGTTCGATCCCCAGGCTGTCCACCGTTGCTCTCAATTGAAACAATTCACGTTTAAGATCGTCAATTTCCCGACGGACACCCTGTGATGCGATCACGGGTTCGTCAAATGCGGCCTCATAGGGCACATCGGTAATTGCCTCGAAAACAACATTATCAGTTTCAAGATTAAGCTCATATTCGGGATTAAGTTCGAGCTCACCGCGGCTTGAATGTCCGGCAAGCAGACTCACCGTACCTCTTCCGATCTCGACCTGAACGGATTCGACGATCTCATTTGTGTCGGGATCAATCGTATTTTCAATTCGCTGGATAAGGAACAGGTCGCCTTCGTTGACTGCCTCCTCGGCGCCCACATCAATATCGATAAGGGAGTCGCTAACAAGCTCCTGAATTCTTCCAACAACTTCATCCCTCGGCTGAATGACCTCAGGTTCGATTTTCGAATTATTTATAACAATATCATCGGTGTCAAAATCAATCTCATAGCCCGGATTGACAATGATCTCACCTAAACTCGAGGTATCGCCTACTTTATTTATCCGTCCGCGACCGACTTCGACAACCTGCGTGTCGATAATCTCGTTCGTGTCCGGGTCGTAAGTGTATTCCGTACGTTGAATGAGGAACATATCACCCTGGTTGACATCTTCTTCTCCGAAATCGATTTCAATTTCCCGGCTGTCAATAAGAAGATTTTGTACTTTACCGATTACGATATTTGCCCGTTCAAGATCGATGGTCCTGCCGATGAATTCAACCTGATCCGTCAGCTCAATTGAGTCATACTTGGGTGATTTCCATAGAATCGAAACAGACGAGCGCTCGATACCCGCATCGCCAACCACACCGGTTGCAACTGTTTCATATCTTCCGCCCTTGATATCACCGGAGAAGGGATCTACAATGTTGATACGCCGGACAATTGATATTTCGTCGCCGGAATATAAAGTTCTGTTCTCAAAAGTGATTGATGCGGAATTTTCCGAAACACTCAGCACAACTCCGTATTCTCCGGATTCCTGAGCACCGGAAGCAAGCGCTAACATAAGGGCAATCAGCGCCGTACATGATAAAATGATAATCGTTTTAATTTTCATATTGTTACCTGACATTTTGCTATACATATTATGGTTTCACTAAATAATAAGCAATATGCTTGCCATATATGTGGAATATGTGCTGTTTTGAGAAAAATACTACAAAAAAAAACAATAAAATCGGTTTTTGCGTAATATGCTGTATAAATATTAATGATAAGTATCAGGGTAGATCGTCTGCCGATTTTTTTCTTTGTCAATATCCGGTTCTTGCGCATATTTTGTAAGGGTATGTATAACATGTAGATATGTACGGTAAAGTCTTTGGCTGCACCGTGTGTCCTGTTTTTCGCACTTGCCGAATTCTATGAATTGTGCGGTCTGGAAAGCAATATAACATTAATTTTAAAATCCTGTGAAAAAAATACGACTAAAAAAATCATCGGTACATTTTCCCGGAGAGCCGTATGGTGTATTCCGGATAGTGGGAAAATATTTCTGTAATTATTTATAAATGACCAATTTTTCCCATTTTATTAAAATGTAAAATCTCTTTTTATATAATAATTATCTTTGACCAATCATCATAAATTTCATATAATATAAAAGTATCTTGATTTATTGAACGGTCATACATTCAAATTGCAACTTTTGAGGTATAGATGTTTTGTGATAAATGTGGAACGGAAAACAGGGATACTGCCGGTTTTTGTTCCAACTGCGGTTCGAAAATTTCCGATATTACAGATGAAAAAACTCCCAAGCCTCCTCAAAATCAGGCTCCCAAGCCTAGTAGTTTTATCGACCGGTTCAAAGACGCGGTATCCGAACGGTATGAAATTGTCCGTGAGCTCGGCCGCGGCGGAATGGCAATTGTATTTCTTGCGAAAGATAAGCGCCTTGAACGTGAAGTTGCGCTAAAACTGCTGCCCGAGGAATTTCATCACGATGAAAATTTCCGCACGAGGTTTATCCGTGAGGCGCGTGTATCTGCAAAACTTTCCCATCCCAATATCATCCAGATCCATGACGTAAATGAAAAAGGTGATTTCACCTTTTTTTCGATGTCCTATATAGAGGGCTTGCCGCTTGCGGATATTATCAAGAAGGGCGAACCCATCGATCCGAAAATTATTTCGAGGCTTGCCATCCATGTGTGTTTCGCACTTCAGCAGGCGCATGAAAAAAATGTTATTCACCGTGACATAAAGCCCGAAAACATATTGATCAACAAAAAGAAAATGCCGATCGTTGTAGATTTCGGGATAGCTAAGGCTTTATCCGAGGCAAAACTTTCTCAGACCGGTATGCTTATCGGAACGCCGCACTACATGAGCCCGGAGCAGATAAAGACCGGCAATGTCGATGGACGATCCGATCTGTACAGTCTCGGGATTCTGCTCTATGAGATGGCTGTAGGTCAAACACCTTTTAAGGGCCTTGATCCCACATCGCTTATGTATCATCAGGTGAATGAAGTTCCGGCAGCACCCCATGAGGTAAATGACAAAATTCCGCAGGCATTTTCCGATCTGATAATGAAGACGCTGGAGAAAAATCCCGATGACCGTTATCAGACCGCGGCAGAACTCGGGAAAGCGCTTCATCAGTATATGCAGGGCGCCGATACGAATGCTCCCAAATCCGGCGCGGGCAAGAAAAAAGCTGCATCTGCCGCCGCCGCGAAAAAAGCTCCCGATGATGCCGGAGGGACAGGCACTATCATTGCTCCGTCGAGCGCAAATGCTTCAGGCGGCTCGGAAGAAGAACACGGCGATTCGATCGGTGATACGCTTGTTGACGCCCAGGTGCCCGGGAAAAAGAAATCCGCGCCGCGTGAAAAAGACGACGAAGAGTCAAAAGGCGGTATCGGTGTTTTGGCAGGTGTAGTCGGCGTCGTAAGTGCGCTGATAATTGCCGGACTTCTGGGTATGCAGTTTCTGAAAAATGATGATGTGCCGATATCCGACGCTCCGCCCGCACGTCAGCAGGCAGCCGAAAAAAACGAACCGGCACAGGAAACGAATGCTCCCGCCGCTCCGGCACCGGATACGAACGCGTCTAAGCCCGCAGAGCCGTCGCCTGTTCAATCACGGCCTGTCGAGTCTGCTCCAACGGCAAATCGTCCTGTGCGGGAGACTGCTCCCGAACCTGTGAGAACGGAACCTGAACCGCAGCCTGTCGTGAACCGTCCGGCACCTCGGCGTGTTGAGGAAGCTCCGGTTCGTACCGTGCCGGTAGAATCACGGACAACTGCCCGGACCGCACAGCCCGCACCTCAGACAACACAAACTGCAGCGTTACCGCCCGATCCGGTTCAGGAAAGCGCCCGGCCCGCACCGGTAAGGGAGGAGCCGGCAGTAACGCAGACAGCGCAAAGACAGATTGCCTCCGTTCCGAAACCCCGGCCCGAGCCGGAACGTGCTGAACCGGTCAAAGTGCCGGAGCGGACGGTTGAAACGGTGCCGAAACCTCCTGTGAGAACTGTTGCCTCCATAACATGGATGAAAATTCCCCGCGGGACGTTTGAGATGGGAGATTCGCAGGGAGATATGCCGGAGCAGATGATGAACCGGCCCGTCCACCGTGTAACCATATCGAATTTTGAAATGTCGAAAAATGAAGTAACTGTCGAGCAGTATGCTGTATTTATCAGGGCCACAAATCATACGAGACCGACAAACTGGGAGATCCAGATAAAATTTCCGAAACGGCCGGTTGTGTTTGTTTCGTGGGATGATGCAGTTACGTTTGCTTCGTGGGTTGGAGGAAGGCTTCCGACCGAGGCAGAATGGGAATATGCCGCCAGGGGCGGAATAAAAGGTGCGATGTATCCGTGGGGAAACAGTTCTTCTGCAAACCGGGCGAACTACAATAAGGAGTGGGACGGCGGTAAAGGTTTTGTACGGCATCTTCAGGACGTCGGCAGTTATCCCTCGAATAAATTCGGGTTGAATGATATGGTCGGCAACGTCTATGAGTGGTGCCATGACTGGTTCGGACCATATAGCGACGGGCTTACGGCAAACCCGGCGGGGCCGGGCTCATCCAATTACGGCAGGATTGTTCGCGGAGGCGGATGGAATTCAGGAGCCCAAATAATCAGAAATTCTGTCAGAGGACCGAGAAATCCTGCCGATAAACTTCCGCACACCGGATTCAGAGTAGTTCGCGGCAGACCTCTCAATTAATTAATGCAGGCGCTTAATACGGACGTCTTGCCTTGATCTCTTCTCACACAAAATATCTCAGGTTCGTTTATAATTGTGTGCCGTTGAGATGGCAGTATTAATATTATTCCAGTTAATATCTGCGGGCAGTGTGCATTCCGCGCCGAGAATAAACTTGTCGGAAGCGTTGTCCAGCACGTTTTCTACTCCCGTTATGACCTCATTCTTATTCTCTGAAACGATACAGCCCAGTTTGTCAAGACCACCCATATATGGTCTGTTGAACATCGTGCCGGCCTCTTTCGGCGTTAATAAATCATCGCCCAGTTCCAAACTGGAATTAACCACCTGACCGGGGTAGTCCAAAAATGGCGACAGATCGTCATATCCGCCGCAATAATCGCAAATATGAAGAATATTAAAATCGCAGGATCTGTTAATTTCTTCCATCATGATCGAGTCATACGGCTTTACATATTCATTGAAAAGAGAGGATCCTTTAAACCGGTGGGTCTCTCCTCCCTGCGTACATGCATAGAAGCCGTCAACGCCCAGTTTTACACACTCTTTTACAAACTCCAGAACACTTTCCGTAATGATCTCCATCCCAATTTTTACTTTTCCCGGATCATCTTTGAGGTGTCTGGTGATCTCAATGTCGCCGCCGGACTGTGCATGCTTGAGAGTATGCCCTGCACACATAAAAGGAGAGTACAATGTCTGGATGACGAGAGCTTCTTTTTTGCCCGCCTTTACGAGGCCTTCGACAACTTTCAGCTGTTTTTCATAAAAATCTTTGTGATAAAGCGGCATTTTATCCCAGTCCCGGGGACGGTTGATCTTCGGCACGGCCGGAAATTCGTTTTCAAATTGGATTTTTAAAAAGTCCATCTGCGTATGACGGAAATATTCCAGATGTCTGTCGATTGCCGCTTGACCTGCGGAATAATCCTTGCCGAAATGAATAAAGAATGCCGCGGGGATGTAATCCTGTTTTCTCCCGGGATCAAGCATATTCATTACCGCGTCTCGTTTATTGAATTTTTCTCCGGCAGGAGCTTTCCCGCGGGATGTGCTCTCTGCGGATTGTTTGTGATTATCCGAACAGCAGGCGGTGAGTGTTGCCAAACCTGCCCCGGCGGATCTCATGAACTTTCTGCGGTTGACCGATTGATTCATATTTATATCCCTAACCTTAGAAAAAAAGTATTATTATCCCTTCAATGAATAATGAGCGAAGGATCAGCGTTTGATCCATCGAACCTCATGTGCCGTACTAAAAATATATAATTATAAAATAACATACTGTGGGATATTACGAAAGAATTTATTTGACACGTTACTGTCATTTCCGGGCCAAAAAAAGACCTTGTGAACGCGGTAATTTCACAAGGCTTTTCATTTCATACTCACATGAGCTAAGGAGGAAGTCAGCTCTATTCGAACTTGATCGCGATTGCAGTGATATTATCCGCTCCGCCCGAATTGTTTGCGGCGGTGATAAGCCGTTTGCAGGCATCTTCCTGATCCGGAGATGAATTGATAATTGCCAGAATAAGGTCCTCGTGTACCATTTCCCATAATCCGTCGGAGCAGAGCAGTATCGTATCTCCGCGGGATATTTCATGCCACACGAAATCCGGCTCGGAACTGCCGATACTTCCGAGGCATCTGGTGATACGATTACGCATGGGATGGGTACGGATATCTTTTTCCTCGATTACGCCGGAATTGACCATTTCCATCACAACGGAATGGTCCTGGGTCAGCCGCCGGATACTCTCAGCATTTTTCTCTTCTTTTTTATCCATGTCGAATTTGGGCATAACGCCTGTTTCCGCTGCGGCATTGCTGATAAAATTAGTATCGGACGGTTTCGCATCGCCCGAATTGGGATTTGATATGACATAGGCGCGGGAGTCTCCGACATTTCCGAGGAGTAACCGTGAATCGATCCGTAGTGCCAAAACAAGGGTTGTGCCCATTCCATGAAGAGACTCATTTTTTTCCATCTGCGATTTTATTTCTTCATCGGCTTTCCGTATGGACTTTTTCAATAAATTAACAGCTTCACTGTCATTTGAAAATGAAAAGTTGCTGAGATCTTCAGAAATTGTCTTTATTGCAAGAGAGCTTGCAACTTCGCCTGCTGCTGCTCCGCCCATTCCGTCTGCAACGATAAACAGCGGGTTATCGACAAAAAATGCATCTTCATTATGGTCTCTGACACGTCCGACATCTGTCATGCCGGAGACCTTCACGTTAAACATTATATATATACTCCCATTTTGTCCGGATGAAAAGTTATTGGAAGAACATGAGGTATATCAGGATCAATATACAGACTATTATCACACCGATGTATAACGGACTCAAGCCGCTCTTTTGGGCTTCGGCTACAGGCGCGGAAACGTGACTTATTTCAATTTCAGGCTGTTTTACAGCCTGCTGTGCCGGTTGTTCCGGAGGAGCATCAAGGAAACTCCGGTCGACTTTTCCAATAAATGTCGCCTGAACGCTTTGTTTCAGATTAATTTCAAATCTGAGCACCGTATCGCCAAGTTTGATATTGTCGCCGTCACGGATTGTAAATCCGGATCCAAGGCCTTTCGGTACAGGGTTGCCAGATACTACCGTACCGTGCGAACTGCTGTCGGTAATGAAGACTCTCGAATAATCATTTGTAATCCTGAGAGTGGCATGATTCCGTGAAACAGCAGGGTCCAACAGCACAAAATCACTGTCTTCGGCGCGGCCGATAGCGATCGGAGAGGTGGTAAACACCTTTTGCTGTCCGATAATTGAAGTGTCCGGTGATTCCAAAACGCTTAGAATAATGGTCCAATCTTCATCCATAATTTTATCCTCTGCCGAAAAACAGTAATGTCCATTATTAAAGGTAATTCATTAATACTATATTTTTCTTTCGCAATTTTGTCAAGTAGTTTTTAAAATGCAGTATAATTAAAATTATATTATTATTGACAAGAAGACAAAAAAATAAATATATTAATAAAAATAAGAGTTTACATTTCGTTATGATTCCTATAGTTTAATCTAATACTATATTCGGTGTTGTCCAATAAAAAATATGTAAATCGCTGCCGAGTTCAGCGATGAAAATGAATGGAAACCGGAGATTATGTATCTTTACGTTTTGAACGGGCAAAATGAGGGGACACGGGTCGATCTGGCTATCGGGACGTATGTCATCGGCCGCGCGAAAGATTCTAATATTGTATTGGATGACGATAAGTTCGTTTCCGGCGTGCACGCGGAAGTCACGGTCAAAAAAAATCATAAAATATCGCTCACTGACAAAAAAAGCAGAAACGGCACCTTCCTGCTCGGTGAGGCGGTGAACGGGACCGTTGAACTGACTCACGGCCATATCTTCCGTATCGGACACACCTTTTTCAAATATTCACGGCGCATGCAGGAGCGGTATTATTCCGATGAAAGTGTCATTGATACCCGTACCGAGGCGATACTGGTTGTCGATATAGTCGGTTCTTCAAAAATTGCGCAGGCGATGGGTGACCATGTTGCCAGCAAAGTTAAAACGAGCTTGTTGAAGACCATGAAAGGTATTTTGGAAACATATCCCTCACAATACATGAAAAGCACCGGTGACGGATTTATGATTATTTTCAGTAAAGTTTTGCCCGCGGTGAAATTTGCCACCGAGCTTATGCAAAGTATAATGGGCGAGGGGTATCAAGGCTATTTTATCCGTATCGGAATGAATTTCGGCGAGACGATGGTTCTCGAGGATAATGACCGGAGGGGACTTGCTGTCGATATGGCGTTCAGGGTTGAGGCGGTTAAGGTCCAGGATATGCATAAAACCGTTATGGGTATCAATAAGGACGAAATGCCGAGATCAAACAGAATTTTTGTCAGCGAAGCAGTTCAGAAAATGCTTTCACATAAATCTACCGTTAAAATTCGGAGCATCGGATATTTTGATCTGAAAAATTTTAACGGACGCCACAAAATATTTGAAATTCTGCCCTGAGATGACAGATAATATCTGATTTATGCCTCTTTTGCACATTGTAAAATTCTGTATATATTATCTATAGATCCTTGCGATTGCTCTCAATTTCATACTATTATCGGATAGAGCTTCTGCCTGAACATGCTCAGCGTGTTCTGTCCCGTAATTTTTCCGGAGCCGTTTGAAAGGAAAACGCACCATGAAAAAGATGCTGCTGATAGTATTTCTTTTACCGTTTTCGCCATTTACCGGCAATAATGTCTCTGCCGGTGAAAATTCACCGGTTATTTTTTCGTATGACTGGCCCGCATCGGCTGAAAACGAAAGAGATTACTATAGTATAGATCTCGATACGGCAACGATCATTGAGATTGATCCGAAAAAATCAAGCTATCCTCTGACAACTATGGACACGTTCGATCCTGAAATTATCGATTACTGGCACGCGCGTGGGAAACGTCTCGTTCGGCGCTGCTATTCGGTCAGATACAATAAAAATGGAAAGAAAACAGGGTTCGCAACCGCTGAGGAGCTGATAAAAATATGGTCGGATGCCCTCAATGAACCTAATACCGACGGTATCGCGATTGATGAATTCTATTCCCATGATCCGTTTGTAAAGACATGGATGAGCAGTTTCAACGAGGCACTTTTTGAAACATGGGACGAGGCACTGCGAACCGTTCGTAAGCGCTATCCCGACAAGCTTATAATGGTCTGGATGTGGGGCTGGGGAGAGCATTCACAGCCGATACTCGAATCGATAAATGCGTATGCGGATTACTTTATACCGGAGGTGTATTACCCGGAAAATACCGCCGGGGGCTATCCTGATTTCGACTTTCCGCGGTTTAGGGAAGCAATCGATCTTTTCGAGGGGCATGTCCCCGGGATATCGAAAAAGATCCTTTTGGGGATCGGATGCCATGAGCGTTTCTATGATAATGATCCTGATATCGATTACGGTGGCTTTATCGAGGCTCAGATAGAGACTATCGCCGGTGATCCGATATTGAGCGGCCTTTCCGGCATTGGGATATACAAACCCGCGGCATTGTCGCCGTCAAATATCAAGAGGCTGAACAACAGCATCAAAGCGCACATTTTGAAAAAATAATTTCATCCGGCGGCACGTATAATTGAAATTTTGTCCTGAGTAAAAATATTGAAAGAGAAAAACATGAAATATGAAATTAATCAAATCGGAACGATCCGTTCACCGTACAAGACAAAAGAGGATTGTCCTATCCAGGGATCAGTCAGGCCATTGGGAATTGGAACAATAGAAATATTACCGGAATATGAAGAGGCACTGGAAACTATTGAAACTTTTTCGCATATCATTCTTTTCTATATTTTCGATAAAGCAGGTGAAATAAAATTATCAAGACCGACCTTTCTTGATGACGATCCGCACGGACTCTTTGCCTCGCGTCATCCCTCGCGGCCAAACAGTATTGGACTATCAATTGTAAAATTAGAAAATAGAGTTAAAAACATTTTGGAAGTAAGCGAAATAGATGTTTTGGATAATACTCCGCTTATTGATATAAAACCGTATATTCCCAGATTTGATTATCGTGAAAATGCCAATAATGGATGGTTGGAATCACTGGAATTGAGGGCAAAACCAAAAAACAGAGAGTAAGAATTTAATTGCCTGCCTCTTGTCTTTGCTGATTAATTGAAGAAAAAACATCATGAATATTATAATATTTGCTTTCATAAAATGAGTTTTTTTCGTACATTATAATCCGGTCAAAAAATATTTACATACCGAGAAAAGTTTTACGTTAGTAACTTAATATTGAAATTAGTATTTATAATTTAAACTATACATAAATCAGGGAGAATGATTAATGATTGGATGTAGCCTTGGACGCTTTTTTCAACTTACAGTAGCTGGCGGATCTTATCAGGACGGACTTACTTCTGTAATCCAGGGTACTCCGCCGGGGATGAGTTTAACGGAGCAGGAGATTTATGGTGATTTGCTGCTCAGAAAACCGGGTGCCGACGAACTCTCGTCCCCCCGTAAGGAACCCGATTTACCGGTTATCTATACCGGGCTGAACGCTGCTGATACCATCAAAGGAGCAGGTAACTGGAATCATACGAACGGTACTCCTATAACACTGCTTATACCAAATCTCGATCGTCATTTTATACATATCGAGCAGTACCAGGATACGAACCGTACACCTCGCCCCGGACATGCGTCTTATGCGTCTTTTATGAAATACGGGCCTGATGACGATTCCATTGGAGCCGGTATTTTTAGCGGACGCTATACATCGACCATCGTCGGAGCCGGATATATCGCCAAGAAAGTTTTAAAAGCGTGCGGCATCGAGGTGTTCTCTTATGTGAAAGAGATTGCGGGTGTCAATTGTGGCGACATTGATCATTCAAAGGCGCTCGAATACACGCAAAACTATAAAAAAATGCGCTGTGATTTAGATCCTTTTTATCAGGAAATCTACGTAAAAGGGCGTATTACTCCCGAAATGCGTTTTCTTGAAAAAATGACAATATTTGCAGAAATTGAGAACGAAATCGATAAAATCCGTGATCTCGCTCCGAAAATGTCGTCGAAGGAACTCCGCGAAAAGTACGGTGTCCATGAAGTTGTCAACTGTCCCGACATTGATGCTGCTGAAGCAATGGTCAATTCGTGTCTGAATATTTCAGACACCGGGGATTCTGCTGGAGGGCTTGTTGAAGTGGTTGTCACCGGCGCCCCGGCGGGACTCGGCGAGCCGGTATTTGGCAAACTCGATGCCGAACTCGGCCGCATGCTTGGTATCGGAGCGGTTAAGGGTGTTGAAATCGGTGCCGGTTTCGCAGTTAAAAATATGACCGGAAGCCAGTCAAACGATCAATTAGAGGCGGTTGACGGTAAAGTTATGTTCCGTTCAAACAATGCCGGCGGAATAACAGGCGGACTTTCTACCGGACAGCCTATCGTTGCCCGGCTTACCGTAAAGGGAACACCGACAATTGATAAACCACAGCATACGATCGATAAATATACGCTGGAGAACACTGATTTAGCTGCCATCACACGCCGTGACCCCACGATTGTCGCACGTATCTGGCCGATTGCGGAAAATTACACTGCACTGGTGATTCTCGACCATCTGATAGCTTATTATGGATATGAAAAGTTAAAGGGCATGATCAGCAAATAATCGTGCTCCGAATACAAATCCAATAAGTAATAAGAGGTAAATACAAAGAAAAAACGCACATAATATTATGTGCGTTTTTTTTATAATAAATCGTATGACCTTTTTGCAGGCTTAAAACAACTATTTCAAAGGTTTGTGGAGAGCCTCTTTGAGTAATTTACCAGGTTTGAAATGAGTTTTTCTTCGCGCCGGAACATAGATGATTTCGCCGGTGCGGGGATTGCGGGCGGCAGGTTTCGGTTTTGTATCTTTAACCTGAAAAACGCCGTAACCTCTGATCTCAATTCTGTCACCTTTAATGAGGCTTTCGCGCATGGCTTTGAAAATACTATCAACCATTTTCGATGCCAGGCTTTTTTTACAACCTGTATCCTTTGCTACCTCAAGAGCAAGGTCTTTTTTTGTAGTTGTCATACTTTCCTCCGGGCTGGGTTTTATGATATCATTTTTTTATTCAATGTAAAAAAAACTTGTATTCAAATTACAAAAAAATATTTTTATTAATAAATAAATCGGTGTAAATAACTCATTCTACGTTGTTTAAATTAATGCTAATTATGCAATATGTCAAGAAAAAACTCAAAAAAAGTAAGATATACCAATGACTTAGATTAAATATAACCATATCATGAGTTATTACAATATGTTATATAAGTAATAAATGGCAATCCAAATAGTCGTATTACATGTTTTCTCGACTGTAATTATTGAAAAAATGCGATATATGAAAAATGTAAAGTATCAATCGTGGCATTTTTTTAAGATTTTATGTGATGAAATATTGTGTGTTTTACGTATTATTTTTGTATTAAAGAATGGAAAAATGATTCATCTTTTTATTTATTAAAAGATTATACTTGCAAAAATATACTATTGATTGTTATTTATTTATATGCGGATAATTATTTATGAAATTTATACTGTATACTTTTAAGAGTGTCCGTTTTCCGGCGCGCTCAAATTCGCTGTAAATGGCATTATTATTTTGCGGGATAATACATGAATATTTTTAATCTGATCAAATGCATGAGAATTCGCCAATGGACAAAAAATATCCTTATTTTTGCTGCGCTGGTTTTTTCAAATAATGCAAATAATTTAGAATTCGTGCTGAAAAGTGTGTACGCGTTTTTGATATTTTCTCTCTGTGCCGGCGCAGTATATATTTTTAACGATATCCGCGACATAAAAAGCGACCGCGAACACCCTGCGAAACGTTTTCGGCCTCTTGCGGCAGGAACAGTAAGCGTTCGGTCCGGCTGGCTGTACATGACAGTATTAAGCATTATTTCAATCGTGTCGGCATTTCGATTACATATCGGATTCGGATATATCATCCTTTTATATATCGTACTTCAGATCGCATATACGTATTTCCTCAAAAAACTTGTGATCGTGGATGTATTCGCGATCAGTTTCGGATTTCTTTTGCGGGTCATTGCGGGAGCGGTTGTTATTGATGTTGTGATTTCAAACTGGATTTTGGTCTGCACGTTCCTCCTTGCGCTGTTCCTTGCCCTCTCGAAACGGCGGCACGAAATTACTCTTCTCACCGGGAACGCCGCAGAACACCGGACCATACTGCAAGAATACAGCCCGTATCTGCTTGACCAGATGATCGGTGTTGTTGCCCCGGCAACACTTGTCGCATATATAATCTTCACACTTTCCGAGGCGACAATCGATAAATTCGGCAGCATGATAATAACAGTTCCTTTTGTGCTGTACGGTATTTTCAGATATTTATATCTTGTCCACATGAAAGCAAAGGGCGGGCAGCCCGAGGAGATCCTTTTAACCGATATTCCCCTTCAGATAAATATCATCCTGTACGGCATCGTTGTTCTCGGAATAATATATTTCTGAATATGATTAAGATCTCTCATTCATGCAGTTATTCATAATCCATTAAAATAAGAGAGTTACACCGCTATGAAATTATTCACTGAAAACGAACATATGGGCTTTCTTGCAACCGCATGCGATGCAGCACGTGAAAGCGGTGCAATTTTGAAAAGCCATTTCGGCAGGGAAAATGAAATATCATACAAAGGCAGGATCGATATAGTCACCGATGTCGATCTGAAATCCGAAAAAGCGATCATCGAGATCATCTCATCGTGCCATCCCGATCATGATGTCATCACTGAGGAAGACAGTCCGAATCTGAAAGGCTCGAAATTCCGCTGGATCATCGATCCCATTGACGGGACTGTGAATTACGCGCACAATTACCCGTTTGTGGCGGTTTCGATCGGGCTTGAGGTTGACGGCATTATGGAAGCGGGTGTTGTGTATAATCCGATGATGGATGAGTTTTTTTCCGCCCGGAGAGGGCAGGGGGCGACGCTCAATGACGAACGAATAACCGTTTCGAAGACCGCCGTTCTCGAAAAAAGTTTTCTCGCGACCGGATTTCCCTATGACATAAAAGAGAATCATGATAACAATCTCAACTATTTCAATCATCTGATTATGTGCTCGCAGGCGGTTCGGCGGGACGGCTCGGCGGCGCTGAATTTATGCTACACCGCAATGGGGCGGTTCGACGGGTATTGGGAGCTGCGGTTATCGCCGTGGGATAAGGCTGCAGGATATTTGATAGCGGCAGAGGCTGGCGCAACGATTACTAATATGAAAGGTGAACCGTCGTCGGTGTACGATCCCGATGTTCTGGTCACAAACGGCGCCCTCCATGAGGAATTGCTGAAAGAGATAAGGATCGCCGTACGGACGAATCTATAATAGAAAGCAGGGATCAATACTTCTCAATCCCTGCTTTCTATTTGAGTTTTCGAAAGATCTTCGAAAAATTATGCCGCGCAATACACTCTAATCGACGTACGTATCCTCGAAAATATCCACAGTTTCGGGCCGTGTATAATTTGTCATGGATTCGCGGATCATGGATTTCAGATCGGATATTTTTACCCGGGCCTGCTCCATGGAGTCGCGGTCGCGCACGGTTACCGTTTGATCCTCAAGCGTCTGCGAATCGACGGTTAGACAATACGGCGTTCCGGCCTCGTCCATGCGCCTGTAGCGCCGTCCGACAGTTCCGGCCTGGTCGTAGAACACGTTGAATTCGGTTTTGAGATCCTGATAGATTTCCTGAGCGAGCTCGGGCATACCGTCGCGTTTCACAAGCGGGAACACTGCCGCCTTGATCGGTGCGATCAGCGGGGAGATCCGCATGACGATACGGTTCTCCTTACCTTCTTCGCCCGGCTCCTCTTCATACGCGTCGGCGAGAACCTGGAGCATGGTGCGGTCGCATCCGGCGGATGTTTCAATGATATAGGGCACGAAACGCTCATTGTTTTCCTGATCGAAATAGTCCATTTTCTTGCCTGAGAACTTGGTATGCTGAGTAAGATCAAAATCGGTGCGGTTATGGACGCCCTCGAGCTCGGACCAGCCGAACGGAAACTTATATTCGATATCATACGCGCTTTTTGCGTAATGTGCAAGTTCGTCGGGGCCGTGCTCGTGCCAGCGGAGACGGTCGGCGCGGATACCGAGACGGTTATGAAATTCCCATCTTTTCTCTTTCCAGTAGTCCATCCATTGGTCGGCGGTATCGGGTTTGACAAAGAACTGCATTTCCATCTGCTCGAATTCTCTCGAACGGAAAATGAAATTACCGGGCGTGATCTCGTTTCTGAACGCCTTGCCGATCTGAGCGATCCCGAACGGTACTTTCTGACGGGATGAATTGACCACGTTCAGGAAATTCAGATAGATACCCTGTGCCGTTTCGGGCCTGAGATACGCAACGGATGCGGAATCCTCAACAGGTCCGATATGAGTTTTGAACATGAGGTTGAATTGACGGACGTCCGTGAATTCACCGCCGCA
>Ga0233431_1002280_pt1 | contig 27503 bp, 29 predicted proteins | sample SI_118_April2016_FD_179867 | JGI IMG/M metagenome (GOLD analysis project Ga0233431, IMG submission 179867) | Seawater microbial communities from Saanich Inlet, British Columbia, Canada - SI_118_April2016_200_MG | ecosystem: Environmental > Aquatic > Marine > Inlet | place: Canada: British...
ATCCCTTTCGGAGCCAAAAACGCCACGCCCGGATACAGATCGTATGTTCTTCCGCCGCCGGTTACGGTGCCTTTGCCCTCGAGAATGTAGAAAAGCTCCTGCGTATCTGTCAACGTTGTCGGAGCAGTGAAATCGCCCTCAAACAGTGTGGCATGTGTGAATCTGTCGAGATATTTCAGCACTGCGCCGCGGTCTGTCGGACGGGTTGCATCGCCGTCGTTCTGCGTGTACATGTCACGTTCGATCAATGTGCCATGAGTCGAATACTGCATGTGCTCTTTGTATCCCGAGATGAACATGTCGATGCGCGATTCGGTTTCAGGATCATACGCGTTGCCGTCCAGCTGGCCGAATTTGAAGCCTTTTTTGTCTGTCGGGCCGCCACGCATCATCCAGAACATCTTAATCGGTTTGTCCGAGGCGTTAATATTCGAATGGCCGGTAAATCCGGTGGGCGGAATTTTGTATGCCGTGCCCGGTGGCATGTGGAAATACTGTTTGCCGAGAAGCACTGTCGTGTCTCCTCTGAGCGCAAACCAGATCTCCTCGACAGGATCGCCGTGGGTATGCGGCTGGCCGATGGTCCCCGGCATATACCATACCGGACCCATGCCGGTTATTGCGGCAAGACCGTCGCCGGAATTAATGAAGTTCTTATAATTGTGGCTCCAGTGCACGTCATTTGACGACCATTTCGTGCCTTTTTCGTCTTTTACCACGATCTCCTTGTTCGGCTCGAATCCGTCCGGTATCGGCTCGGTGACAATATACATTGCGAGAGGCTCGTCCCCGTTGCTTTCGATAGAGAATTTAATGCCCGGCGCGACAACAACGCCGATCCCCTCGCGGACCTTCGCGGTTTTTTTGTCTCCGGTGAGGATACCTTCTCCCGATACGAAGATGAAAATCTTCTGCTCATGTCTGAGCGTGGCGGGTGTGGTCGTTTTTCCCGGCTCAAGAAGGCCGTACGTTAACCTGTCGATGACTGTCAGCACTGCACCGCGGGCTTTCGGACGTTCGGTATCGCCGTCGCTCGGTGTCAGAATATCCCATTCGGACAGATTTCCAAACACGGTGCGCCGTGCGGATTCACGCCAGTTATTCATGAACATGGAACCTTCCGGATCAACGGCTGGATCGAATGGTTTCGGATCGAGATTGTACTTGTCCTGCTCACCTTTTTCCTGCGCCAGTGCAACAAGCGGAAGTGAGAGCACAAGCAGCACAACGAGTAATTTTTTCACTGTACGGCTCCTTTGTATGAATGATTGATCTATGAGTCATGAAAAGAAATAATCGTGTCAATTATTACAAATATCATAACGCGGGTAAAAGGGAAAATAGCGGATTTTGGGCGGAATGGCAACAAATAATTGTGTTCGGTGATTGATACTCCAGCCCGGAGCGCATGTCCAAACTCACCCCCTGATCCCCCTCTCTTTGAAAAATAGAGGGGGAGACTGCGTCTCTTTTAAGTCAGATGTACTTATGCTGTTAGCCCGCTCAGCGCTAATTTATCGTGATCACCTGTTGAGCCCTCTAAATCCCCCGAAGGGGGACTTTTTTAAACTCTGTCTCGGCAATTCTCCGGTGATCCCGGCAAATCAGCGAGAAGTCGCGAAGCACTTTTCGCGGGCAAACAGTGATAATCTCTCAGACTTTAGAGGACGCTCAGCGTTACATGGTGAATTTTTCGCCGAGATAGATTTTTCGGGCTTCCGGATCGTTGATCAGCATCTCGGAATTGCCCTCGGTAAGGATTTCCCCGTCCGCGATAACATAGGCTTTATCTGTTATGGCAAGGGTTTCGCGGACGTTATGGTCGGTGATGAGGATTCCGAGGCCTTTTTCTTTGAGGTCGGCCACGATATTCTGAATATCCTCGACCGTTATGGGATCGATTCCCGCGAACGGCTCGTCGAGCAGGATGAATTTCGGATTTGTCACCAGCGCACGGGCGATCTCGACACGCCGCCGCTCGCCGCCGGACAGGGTATACGCCATACTTTTACGGATATGTCCGACACTGAGTTCGTCGATAAGCTGTTCGAGCCTGTCTTTTCGCTCACGCCGTGAGTATTTCATGGTCTGAAGGATCGCCATGATATTATTTTCCACTGTCATTTTTTGAAAAATGGACGGTTCCTGCGGAAGATAATTGATCCCCAGCCGCGCCCGTTTATACATCGGCAGTTTGGTGATGTTCTTGTCGTCTAAAAAAATGCTTCCGCCCTGAGGTTTCAAAAGTCCCACAACCATCCTGAACGTTGTCGTTTTCCCCGCGCCGTTGGGACCGAGGAGCCCGACGATCTCTCGCTGTCTGATCGAGATCGACAGTTTTTTCACAACCCTGCGTTTTTTGAAAATCTTAACAAGATCCTCGGTTCTGAGTATTCTGCTGTTCGGATCTTCGCTTTTTTCGGTATTATCCATATTTTCCGTTTCTGTCACAATTCCCCCCGGCTTTAGGGTGAAATACGTTTTATCTTTTAATTAAGAGTCCTATTCATCTTCAAGCTCGCTGAGATCTTCCCCTGCGGCTTCGGTGGTGTCCACAGGCGAATATTCATAGTAATTGCCTTTTGCTCCGCCGCCGCCGCGTCCCGATATGCGAAGCTGTGTCACTTCGCCGCCGTCAAAAAAGAAATATAATGTATCTCCGGTCGCCTCATTAACAAAAAGATCATCCGTGTCGGACGGATCTTTAAAATAATAGCTGCTCGCTGTACCCTCGGCGGTAATTCCGGAGATGAGGTCATCGGTCATGACAAGGTTCATGTTCATGCTCTCGAGGATGCTTTTCGCATATTCGGCTCCGGTGCTGTCCCGCCAAACGGTTGTGCTTGAGGCATTTCCGAGAATGTCGACGCCGCTGACTTTCCGCTCCGAAAGACGGATACTAATCGTTTCGCCGCCTGCATAGCTGTTCGCAGTCAATTTCGAGTTATCCTCGCCGACACCATCGGACATGACGTGCCATATTTTCGGATCGCCCTCAAGGTCCACAACTTCGGTCGAATCGTTATACACCGCCATCCGCGATTCAGCCCTGAGACTGTCTTTTACGATCACGACATCGTTCCAGAGCCGCACCGTTCTTTCATTCTGAATTATTTCCAGCGAATCCGAACAGCTGATCGTAATAACGTTTTCGTCGTCATCCTCTCTTTCGAGAACCGGATTACCCGTTATCAGACCGTAATCGGTCGAATCGTTAAATACCGCCTCCGATCCCGTTATTGAGGATCTGAGCGAGTCGTCGCGGACGATCACTCCGCCGGTTGCGGTTATCAGATTTTCCTTTTTAATATAATTGACCCGGTCCGCCCAGAACGTCCTGTCGATCTCTCTGACCACAACGTTGCCGATCGCGACGACTTCCTCGCTCGAATCATAATAGATGAGCGTGTCGGCGTTCAGGTGACGGGTGGAATCCCGAAATGCCGCTCCTCCGTAAAATCTGGTTTCGCCGGGGCCGCTTTTGTATACCGCCGCGTCTGCCCGAAGTTCGGAATCGCGGTTTTTTGTCCAGGCCTCGACACCGTTCAGATAGCTGTTGGTGAATGTTCCGTCCTCTGCTCGGACAAATTTTTTGCTGCCCGAACGGAATTCCAATCCGGAAACATCCTCATCCGCGGCGCCGTTATTATCGTTCTGTCCCATGACCGCGGACGTGCACAGCACTACCGAAAGAACAAGAAACGCCGAAAGTCTCGTGTGTGTTTTCATTTATCTGCCCGGTAAATTTATATCGTTTCCCTCGATAATCCCGGAAACATTATCCATGCTGTATTCGCTGAGGTCGTCTTTCGCCGTAAAATTGATCCCCTCCTCGACCGCGTTCTCTGAAATCAGTTTGACAACACTGTTTTTTTCCGCGTGAACATATCGTGTCGAGGCGATCCAGTTCAGATAGGTCGGGGTTTCGAGCCGTTTGTCGTTCTCCTCCGAGACAATAACAACATCATCAATAGCTTTGAGGCTGTCGACCTCGTTATAAAGACCCCAGACTTCACCGCTGCCTGCTGTGAGCGTGGAAACATATTCGCCTTCGCGGTTGAAAAAATCAATGAGGATCCCGCCCTCAAGGGAGGTGAAATCGGCGTCGGAAAAGACTTTCACGCTCTCCGCCTCGACAATCGCATAGGTTACACCGTTTTCGGTGATCACGATCCTCGATTTGATGAATTTCTGATCCGGCTCGTTCTCGACAATATTTCTCACCTGTGAGATCGACGACTCATTTTCACACCCGGCGGACAGAATGACCAATATCAATACCGCGAAGAAATATTTAACTGTATTATTTGTTGTTATCATACTTTTTCTTTTCCGTAGTATTGGGCAAACACAGGGGTTTGCCCCTACTTTGTGCTGCTTCCCAAACTCACCCCCTGACCCCCTCTCTTTGAAAAATAGAGGGGGAATACTGCTTCCGGTGATCCCGGTAATCCCGGCAAGGTCGCACAGCATCCTTGAGCGGGCAGTCTGCAAACCTCTCTCAGACTTTAGGAGACGCTGCGCGTCTTCCAGCGTTTGTGAAACCAGACCCATTGTGTCGGGTGTTCGCGGATAAAATCCTCGGTAACTTTCGAGCATTTCTGTGTTATCTCAAGAATATCCTTTTCTTTATCGCCTGTGGGTTCGATCGTTACCGGCTCTCCGATACAGATGTGGTGACGGTTTTGGCTATCGCGGTATGTGAACACAGGAATGATCGGAGAGTAGTATTTCATCGACAGAATTGCGGGTGCGGTCGCGGTATGTGCCGGCCGTCCGAAAAAGTCGACGAATTCGCCTTTGACTTTGGTATCCTGATCCACAAGCACTCCCACCGCGCCTTTGTTTTTCAGCGTGCGGAGAATGTCGCGAGTGTTGTCGCCCCGCGAGACGACGTTAATTCCCGCGTATTCTCTTGTGTCCACAAGCATTTTTTCAAGCCGCGGATCGTACATCTTTGTGGTGACCGCGGAAAGAGGTGTCCCCATGATCGAAATATACGCGCCGGACCATTCCCAGCTTCCGGTATGCGAGGCCAGCACGATGACACCGTTCCCCTCTTCCAATGCACTGAATAAACGTTCCATGTTATGGGGCACGCTCAGACGTTTGAGCTCGTCATGGCTTGTTGAGCGGATCCGCACGGTATCGACAAAATTCATCGCGATCTGACGGAATGTTTCGCGTGCCATACGAATGATTTCCGCATCGGTCTTTTCGTCACCAAACGCTAAAGTAAGATGGTCGGCGGCACATTTCACGTCTTTTACCGCCACATACGAGATGATCCTGCCGAGCACCGATCCGAACCCGAGTGCCGCCCGTCTCGGCAGCATCCTGAGCATGCCGATGATCAAACAGGCAATCACATACGCGGTCTCAACCCTGATTTTTTTTATAATTTTACGACGGCTCATTTTACTCCAACGTTATACACGCTTCCGGCGTTTTCCCGCATTTTCCGTTTTTATAGTTAATCCGCACTTTTACTGACAGCCGTTTAAATAACTCCCGCGGACGACAGATCTATCCACCGGATCATTCCCTCGGGTTCGCCGTCCTTGTCCGTAACGACGAGTGAGGTAACGATATTTTTTTCCATATAGTTCACGGCCTTTGCGGCATACGCGGTACGGCTGATCGTGATCGGCGGCGTACGCGGTTTGTTCTCTCTGCCGGTTCGCCCGAGCGCTTCGCATGCGCTGAGAGTGAGCGGTTGTTTTTCTCTTTGGAAAAGACGCCTCAGGTCGCCGTCCGTAATAACCCCGTTCAACTTTCCGTTCCGGATGACGATCGCAATGCCGAGTTTCTTTTCGGTCATGACATCGATAACCTCGTTCATGGTCATATCGGCGTCAACAACCGGGAGATCATCGCCCGAGATCATGAGATCCTCGACTTTATACAGGAGCTTCCGTCCAAGACTGCCTCCCGGATGCAGGACCGCGAAATCTTCGGCGGATAATCCTCTTCGCTCAAAAAGGCTGATCGCAAGCGCGTCACCGAGCGCAAGCGCCGCGGTTGTTGAGGTTGTCGGCACAATGTTATACGGGCAGGCCTCGCATTCGACCGAGACGTCCAGCACAATATCGGATATGCTCGCGAGATTCGAGGACACGTTTCCGGTCATGGCGATGATCGGGATGCCGAGGTGTTTGAAATGATTGACAATGTCGGTCAGCTCTTCCGTTGCGCCGCTTTTTGAGATCACGACCGCGACATCTCCGCGCATCATCATACCGATGTCGCCGTGCGAACCCTCGACGGGATGGAGAAAAAACGAGGGTATCCCGATGCTTGAGAATGTGGCGGCGATCTTTTTCCCGATGATGCCGGATTTGCCGAGACCGGAGACGATCACTCTGCCTTTTGTGCTGTCAATGAGCTTTTCGGCTTTTTCAAACTCTTCGCCGAGACGGTCAATTAGATTTATGATTGCCTCGGCTTCCGTTTTGAGTACGTTTTTAGCGGTTTGTATGCTCAATGTATCGTCCTCTTTATAATTGAAATGTGCTGTTGTCCGGAAAAAAGTATTGAGAATGTATGAATACGCGCCCGAAGGCACAACCGTAATATAAACAATTATTCCGAGTTCCGCACGTTATCTTCTTACTCTCCCGAACTCAACCCTTCTCTTCAAGACAGAAGAGGAGATTTGCGTCTCATTTACGTCTGACAAAATTTGCAGCTTGCCCGCTCAACGCTCATTTATCGGGGATCACCTCTTCAGCCACCTTACTCCCCTGAGAAGGGACTTTTCTTCAGAGCCTCTGCATCCTCTGCGGTGATATTTATTTTCTTTCTCTTTGTGCCTTTTTCAAAAGGTGACCCAACAAATCATCAGAGTCCCAAAAGATATGCGCTTACGCTGAGGGCGGCTTTCGCGCCTTCTCCCGCGGCGATAACAATTTGTTTATTCGGCACGTTTGTGACATCGCCTGCGGCAAACACTCCCATGACATCTGTCTGGCAGCGGCAGTTGACTTTGATCTCTTTTTTGTCGTTCATGTCGACAATTCCCTCGGCAAACGAGGCGTTCGGGATAAGGCCGATCTCCACAAAAATACCGCTAACATCCAGCGTGGTGCTTTTGTTCGTTTTATTGTTTCGGACCTTTATGCCGGACACTCTTTTCTCGCCAAGGATTTCTTCGACCTGATGATTGCAGTAATGTGTAAAGTTGCCGCGGGATTTCGCTTTCTCGACAAGGACGCTGTCCGCCTGAAATCCCGGCAAAATATTAATCAAAACCACTTTACAGTCAAGATCGAGCATTTCATTTGCTGCTGTCATCGCCGAATTTCCGCCGCCGACCACCGCAACGGTCTGCCCTTTGTACAGCGGGCCGTCACATGTGGCGCAATACGTCACTCCCCGTCCCACGAATTTTTCCTCGCCGGCAACATCAAGCGCCCGTGATTTCTTCCCCGGAGCGATGATGAGGCTTTTAAAATTATATTTCGCGCCCGAGGCTGTCCGTACAATTCCGCCGTGCGGTTTCATCTCAAGATTGGTAACCTTGTCTCCGATGCGCAGGTTTACGGGCTGATTCATGAGCTGATCTTTTAATTTCTCCGCCAGTTCCCAGCCCGAAATGACGCCGTATCCGGGATAATTCTCAACATCCGAGGTCCAAAGCACTTGTCCGCCGAGATCGGGGCTGATAATGAGGGTATTTATCCTTTTTCTTCCGAGATACACTCCCGCGGTAATTCCCGCCGGTCCGCCGCCGATAATAACCGTATCGAATGACCCGCTGTCCGGGGTATCGGTGATCACTTTCCGTTCAGGATCGGTTTTGGGGATTTCGCTGCTGTCGACAGTATCGATCACTTCCGCGACCGCGTTGATATTTTCCATACTTTACCGCCTTTTTATCTAATATAACGCTCTTTATGATCCGAAAAGCGTTCAGATATTTTATGTATTCAAATATTATACGATTATGATTGAAATAGTCAAACACATAAATTGTTTTTTCATGCGGTTTTTCTGAAGTTTTTGGTTTCAAATCGCCGGTGTTTTCGATATTTTATAGAGGTATGTAAGTATTGCGCTTAACTTTTCTTCCAATATGGATAATATATGACTTCAACGGGCCGTTCCCTTATAATTCCCGAAATCGTCGCCCCGGCAGGCAGCATGGAATGTTTCTCCTCCGCGCTGAATGCCCGTGCCGACGCGCTGTATGTGGGAATCAGTGGATTCAATATGCGTGCTTCCTCCGACTCGTTCGACGAGGAGCAGATTCGTGAAATGATCTCTCGCGCCCATGACGCAGGATCGAAACTCTATCTCGCGCTCAACATAATCGCCTATGACGATCAGCTTTCGGAAATCGCCCGCGTCCTCGATTCATTGGCCGATGCCGGCGCGGACGCTGTCATTCTCTGGGATCAGGGTATTCTCAAACTCGCAAAAGAGAGGGGATATCCGATCCATCTTTCCACACAGGCATCGGTCTCGAATATCGAAACCGCTCTGTTTTACGAATCCCTCGGAGTGAAACGGATCGTATTTGCCCGCGAACTGAGCCTCGAACAGATCGGAAACGCTGTGGAAGCAACACGCCGGCGCGGCTCGAACATGACATACGAATGCTTTGTCCACGGCGCAATGTGTATCGCTGTCAGCGGGCGGTGCCTCACAAGCCAGCTGTTCTCGGGCAGAAGCGCAAACTGCGGCGACTGCCTCCAGCCGTGCCGCCGTAAATACCGTATCACCGATATCGAGGAAGGCGACGAAATGATCCTCGAAAACCACACGGTCATGAGCGCAAAGGACCTCTGCACCATCGATATCCTCGACAAGATCATCGGAACCGGTGTGAGCGCGCTCAAAATTGAGGGGCGCATGAGAGAGGCCATGTATGTCAAAACCGCTGTGGAATGCTACCGCGAAGCCCGCGATGCAGTCCTTGACGGCTGCTACACCGAAACACTCGCCTCCGCGCTCAAAGAACGGCTGACACACGTGTTCAACCGCGGATTTTCCCACGGATTCTATTTCGACCGCCCCGATCTCGACATCGCGGACGCCGAGGGAAGTCACTCGAAATATGTCAAAGAATATGCCGGTAAAGTAATCAATTTCTACAAAAAAGCCGGCGCGGCCGACGTCCAGCTCGAAGCCCGCGGAATCTCGACCGGCGACAAGATCCTCGTTACAGGCACCACCACCGGCGCAATGGAATTCACCGCCGAATCCATTCGCTCACCGGAAAATATCCCCACAGATACTTCCGATCGCGGCGAACTCATCGGCCTCGAAATGCCGGAACGGGCACGAATAGGGGATAAAGTTTATGTGTTAGAGGAAAGGGAAAAAAACTAAATACAATATATTTTTAATCTCCCGATTGGGGGGAGGCTGAGCCTCCACGCACTAGTCTGAAAGCGGGTTGCATTTTGCACGCTGTAAAACGTGAAACGTTTTACGCTGGGATAACGGGATCAATCGGTTAAGAACATGCGGATAAGATAATTTGAAGGAGGAAACAGTATGGCATCGGATATTGCGTTTGTCGAGTTTGTTGTCGATCAGATCGATAATGCAGGCGAAATTACATTCAAGAAAATGTTCGGCGAATTCGGCCTCTACACAGACGGTAAAATATTTGCCCTTATCTGCCGCGATCAGCTCTTCATAAAACCAACCAACGCCGGAAAAGCCTTTATCGGCGATCCCGTCGAAGCGCCGCCCTATCCCGGTGCGAAAATGTATTATCTCATTGAGGACGAAATCGAGGACAGAGACTGGATCAGTACGCTGGTACGGGTCTCGGCTGAAGAACTGCCTCTTCCGAAGCCAAAGAAGAAAAAGGGGTAGCACCCCGGGCATGAGTCTGAACGATTCCTGGAACGGGCATATGTATCGGGCTCATTGGATTTTGAGATACGTTCGGATAAATCGTTGTCGGAAGCGGGCGCTGTCTCGTGAACGTTGTATAAAAATTGAAGGGGTGGACAAGTTATTATCCAACAGAATCACAAAAACCGTGTGGTAAAAAACTTGGCAATTATTGGCCAAATATGTGGCATTTGAATACTCGGTAAATCAATAAATTTTTATCAATTACATTGGACAGAAAACTATGAATGAAAAAATTGCTTTCTTCGATACCAAACCATATGACAAAAAATCCTTTAATGAAATTAATAAGGACTTTGGATTTGAAATCACCTATTTCAAGGCGCACCTCAATAAGCATACCGCCACAATCAGCGGTAATTTTGACGGCGTTTGTGCTTTCGTGAATGATACGATTGACCGCGAGGTAATTGAGAATCTGGTAAAACAGGGCATTCAGATCATCGGTTTACGGTGCGCGGGGTATAATAACGTTGATTTTAAAGCGGCGCATAATAAAATTCATGTTGTGCGGGTGCCGGACTACTCTCCCTTTGCGGTCGCGGAACATACGGCGGCCCTTATGCTTTCCCTCAACCGAAAGATACATCGGGCATATTACCGCACACGTGACGGCAATTTTTCCATCAACGGTTTGCTTGGATTCGATATGCATGGTAAAACAGCGGGAATCATCGGAACCGGAAAAATCGCCAAATGCCTGATATCCATACTGAAAGGATTCGGCATGACCGTGCTGACGTATGATCCCTATCCCGACGAAGAATACGCAAAAGCCGCCGGTATCAGCTATGTTTCGCTCGCAGATATATACCGTCTGTCAGACATTATATCCCTTCACTGCCCGCTGAATAAAGAGACCGAACATATTATCGATGCCGGCTCTATCGCTCAAATGAAAACCGGCGTCATGATAATCAACACCGGCCGTGGCAAACTTATCGACACACAAGCACTCATAGACGGCCTTAAATCCGGCACAATCGGCTCTACCGGCCTTGACGTGTATGAGGAAGAAAGCGATTATTTCTTTGAGGATAAATCCGAAGAAATGATAACCGACGACACGCTCGCGCGGCTGTTGACATTCCCCAATGTGCTGGTCACCTCTCATCAGGCATTTTTTACCAGGGAAGCCATACAAAATATAGCGAACACGACACTGAACAATTTCAAGGATTTTTTTGAAGGCGGCGCTCTCAAGAATGAAGTCTGCTATAAATGCGACCACAAACCCTGAAATCCTGGAATCGAGCCATACCGCAAAGTTTTCATCCGAAACGCTGACAATTTCCGGCGCTCCGGGATCCGCGTTTTTCGAGCAGACGGAATACCCTTCACTGCTTCCGGTAATTTACTTCTACGCCCGGTGCGTTGAAACGCTTCAATTTTACTTTGTGCCGTTATGCTTATCTTCATAAGATGATACTTTTTAATAAAGGATGGATCAGCACCCCGGTAAGTTTAATTGTCGTAATCGAAACCAAAGAAGCAACGCAGGAAAAAACGGCTAACTGATTTTTCTTGCGTATAAAAAAGTATGTATTATTTTATCGCCGTTCAACATCCATAAACGCAGTATAAAACACGAAAGGGAGGTGAGTAATTTTGAAATTCATTCATCTAAATTTGAACTGGTTTATAAGTATTGACAATTATTGGTATCACTCAATGAAAAACGGAGAATTAAAATGTTTGAAGAAATTGAAAAAATTAACGCACGCCCCGAACCGTTTGAGTTTTATACGGCAAGTGATTTGTGGACCGACGAATACACCTCGGAACAGATGCTCGCTTACCACCTCAACGGCGACGTAGACCTTTCATCCCGTAACACCGCGTTCATCGACCGCTCGGTCGAATGGATCGTGTCGCATTTCAATGTGGGTGCGGGAACGAAAATTGCCGATTTCGGATGCGGGCCGGGGCTTTACACAAACAGGCTTGCGCAAACGAATGCCGCGGTTACAGGAATTGACTTTTCAGAACGGTCAATCCGTTATGCCAGCGAAACCGCAGACCGCGACGGGCTTTCTGTCAATTACATCCATCAGAATTACCTGGAATTCGAAACCGATGACCGTTTCGACCTCATTCAGATGATCATGTGCGATTTCTGCGCGCTCAGTCCCGACCAGAGAATCGTGATGCTGAAAAAATTCAACGGCATTCTGAAACAGGGTGGCGCAGTGCTCCTCGACATTTACTCGCTGAATGCGTTCGAAAGCCGTGAAGAATCCGCCTCATATGAGGAAAATCAGCTCTACTCTTTCTGGTCGCCGGAGAAATACTACGGTTTTGTGAATACGTTCAAATACGAAACGGAAAAGGTGATGCTCGACAAGTACACAATTATCGAGGCGAATCGCACCCGCACAGTCTATAACTGGCTGCAGTATTTTACACAGGAATCGATCGAGCGCGAGTTTGCCGAGGCCGGATTAATAGTCGAAAAGCTGTATTCGGATGTCGCGGGATCACAGTTTGATCCGGAATCAAGTGAGATAGCGTTAGTCGGAGTTAAACGCTAACTCACCCCCCTGCCCCCCTCTCTTTTAAAAAATAGAGGGGGAAACAGAGATAGAGATCACAGCATAAAATCACCTGAACGCTGAATGAAGAATAATGCGGGCAGGTGATTTTTTTGTGGGGAGAGAAATAATTCTTGACTATTGGTGAGGGAATGTTTAGCGTTTAGATAATTGGAGAGAGAGATTGAATACTTTGAATTGTTTAAAGTTAAATATGGTGAATCATTATGGGTAAAGTGTCGCGCCATCACCACTATTTGTCTCAATTCTACTTGAGAGGCTTTACAAAAGACGGTACGATAAGATCAAAACTGGTAGTAATTGACTTTAAGGAGAAAAAAAGTTATCCAACTTCAACCAGAAATGTCGGTGGTATTCGAGATTTTAACACGATCAATATTGAAGGCGTAGAGCCTGATAAATTAGAAAATGATCTATCTGTTTTTGAAGGAAAAGTGGCACAAGCTCTAAAAAAAATAGAAGTCTCCCTTTCATTTAAAGATGAAACAAAAGATATAATTTTGAATTATCTCGCTTTTCTTGCTATACGAGTCCCAAAAATGCGAGAACATTGGAGGAAAACTCAGGCACAAATTGCAGAAAACATTATGGGGCAAATCCTTGCTACTAAAGAAAGGTGGGAATCCCAAATGGCACAAATTAAGCGAGATGAAATTGAAGAGGAAATAACATATGAAGAAGCAAAAGAGTTTTTTGATAACAAAAATTACACAATTGAGGTTCCGCGCGAATACCACATAAGCTTGGAGCTTGAAGGCATTAATGCAATACTTCCACTTTTATTTGCACGGAAATGGATTTTGATTAAGTCTACAAATTTTACCGGTCCATTTATCACTTCTGATTATCCAGTAGTTTTAACATGGAACGAGCCTGACAAAATTCCACCTATTTATCGATACCAACCCGGATATGGATGTAGTGGAACAACTGTATATTTTCCATTATCAAGGAACCTATCTCTCGTGGGTGAGTTTGATGGCCGTGAAGGAGTTATTGAAGGTAATCGGCTACTGGTAGCTAATCTAAATACTAGAATGTTATTATTCAAAGATAAGCAAATTTATTCACCAACACTTCGTTTTTATTATGGCGGCGAGGGTGTCCAAATTTTCGATGGAAATCAAATCCTCAAAGGTTTCAATGCAAAAACAGAGACTTCACAAAGTTCTAATGAGACCTAAATAGTCCATGGTCCACACACTCTTGTTTGAGATAGAAAAATGACAATGGAAAAACTACAAATTAAAGAAAAAGTCAGAAATGCAATTGCTAAGTTAAAGGACAATGACAAGTATCTACTTCAAAATGACATTAGTGAATGGGCAATTTCTCATAAATTAGCAGTTTATCTGAATGATGAATTTTCAGGTTTTGATGTTGATTGTGAATACAATGGATATTGTGAAGTGGATAAAGGGAAAAAATATATAATAGCACTTTATGAAGAACTCGAAAAGCTTGTAAAACTGAAAGAATCCGATGAAAACAAAAAATTTCTAGAAAGAAAAGTTTTTCCAGATATTATAATTCACAAACGTGGAAGTAATGAAAACTTATTAATACTCGAAATAAAAAAAGAAAATAATAATGATAAAGACTACGATAGATTAAAACTCGAAAAATATACATCATCAGATGGCAAAAATGATTTAAACTATCACTTAGGTGCTTTCATTATCTTCGAAACAGGCAAAGAAGAAATGCCTCATAGTATTGAATGGTATAAAAATGGAACAAAAGAAAAAGAAGTAGAAACAAATGCCTTAAGCCCTGCACCTCCCACAAACGATTGATCCCACAACACCAGCTTAAAATCGTTTCACGATTTTACTGCGGGCAAACTGCACACCACCCTCAGACTCTAGCTTGGGGTCGCAGACCCCCTGCGCGGGGGCAGTCCCCCGATATCTTTATGCGTTTTTTTCTTCAGCCTTCACCATCAATTATCAATAAGTTTTCGTTCTTTTCAGCATCTTCTCTCAGCGGTTCTGAGATATAAATTTCTTCGAGATCGAGAGTATTTTTGATTCGTACGATTCTCGCGGTTCCTTCGTCGTGTTTGCTGAGGGCGGTGGAGAGGCATTGGTCGTCGGTTTCGAGGGTGATGGGGAGTCGGACAGTTGACCAGTTTCCGGTTGTTATGCCGTTGGTATAGGTTGCGGAGAAGTCTATTTTGTTGAATAGTTTGCGTGTTATGAGATCGGCGAATCCGACTCCGAGGGCGTTGCCGTGGGATTCGTCGGTGAGATCGAGGACTATTAGGGTTTTGTAGTCGGGTTTGCGTTCGCCTCCGATGCGCCGCCAGAATCCGATGACGTTTGTGTCCATTCCGGTGCCGGAGATGTTTTTGCCGATTTCGTCGACAATGAGAATATCGAACTCTCCGAACGGGATACCTGGCATGATGGTTTTGCAGCGTTCGAGGAGTTCGTTGTCGACCGTCTCGAAATCGTCGGGGGACGCTATGCGGAGTTCGCAGGTCTCTTCGAACGCGTTCTCGAGGATACCGATGCCGCATACAAGTTTCCCCGTGTCGCGCGAGACCCGAAACGATTCCACTATGATATCGCCGAGGCCCTGGCGGTGCATCGATTCGGCGCCCTCGCGTTTTCCGAGTCCGACCGCGACCATTTTGCAGAGCCCGCTTTCGACTTTTCCGTGATATGCTGTATGGCGTTTTATGCGGTTTATCACCACTATGCCGTCCGCGTCAAAGGCATTTTTATCCATGAATACCGGTTCGCCGTTCTTTGTGGTACCGGTGATCTCCGTCTCCATCGAGGACATGATCGGCGCGCCGACCGCTTCTTCGGTTATGCCGAATCCCTCGAGCATTTCACGCTGCCCTTCCGGAGTCGCCCCGCCGTGCGACCCCATAGCCGGCACGATGAACGGCTCTGCTCCGGCCTCTTTCAGCACATCGGTGACAGTGCGGATGAGACCCGCGATCCCGTGTATTCCACGGCTTCCGGCGGTGATGGCTATTCTCATGCCCGGCCGTATTTTCCTGATATGTTCCGATTTTCTCAGACGGAGTGCGAGTTCCCCGGAGGGATTCTCTATGCTGTTGCGGTCGAATAACTGTTTGACTTTTATCATGTTCGGCAAGTTCATATTATCGCGTCCTTTTCATTCATGAGAGATTGTTTCGTTTCGCCCAGTCGACAACATCTATCGGGGTTCCGAGTATTTCCGCACCGGCCGTGCTCAGAGCGCTGAGCTTATTTTCAACAGTGCCCGTGTCTCCCCGTACGATCGCTCCGGCGTGTCCCATCCGTTTGCCCTCCGGCGAAAACTTCCCGGCGATATACGATGCAACAGGTTTTCTGGCATGCTCCGCGATATATTCGGCGGCCTTTTCCTCCTGCATGGTTCCGACCTCGCCGACAATCACGATCCCGTCGGTGCCGTCGTCGTTCTCGAACATCGCCAGCACATCGGCCATATTCGTAAACACGACCGGATCCGCGCCGATTCCGACCACCGAACTCTGCCCGATCCCGGCTTCGGTGAGAATCCCGGCCATCTCATAAGCAAGCGTCCCGCTCCGAGAAATAATGCCGACCCGTCCCTCACGGAACATGGCGGCGGGCATGATCCCCATTTTCGCCTGTCCCGGCGTAATGATGCCCGGAGTGGTCGGCCCGAGTGCAGTGATACCGTTCACCGCGGCATGGGCACGCATTTTCATAACGTCATGCACCGGAATATGTTCCGGCACAACAACGATCAGCCCGATCCCGGCGTCCACCGTCTCGAAAAACGCATCGGTGACAAACGCGGACGGCACAAAAAATACCGACGCCTCCGCACCAGTTTCGCGCACAGCCTCAGCGACGCTGTCGAACACCGAAACGGATTCGACCGTCTGACCGCCTTTACCGGGAGTCACTCCTGCGACGATATTTGTGCCGTAGTCAAGCATCCAGCGGGTCTGTGTGCTCCCGATCCTGCCGGTAATGCCCTGGACGAGCACGCGGGTATTTTTATTGATGAGTATGCTCATTTTTTCTTCTCGTACTTGATCCTCGCCTGTGCCACAAGCTGATCGCACCGCTCGTTATATTTATTGTTTGAATGACCCTTGACCCATTTCCAGTCAATCGAATGTTTTTCAGACAGGCCGAGAAGCTCTTTCCATAGATCGATATTTTTGACCGGTTTTTTATTACTCGATTTCCATCCGTTACGAAGCCAGTTTTTGAGCCATCCCTTTGTGAACGCATTTTTCAGATACTGGGAATCCGTAATCAGCTCGACATCGCTTGGGTTTTTGAGCTCCTCGAGCGCCATGATCGCGGCGGTCAGTTCCATTCTGTTGTTGGTGGACTCTGCCTCGGAACCGGAAATTTCCTTTGTGTAATTGTCGTGCGACGGCGATATCAAAACCGCCGCCCAGCCGCCAAGCCCGGGATTTGGCGAACAGCCGCCGTCGGTATATATTATGATTTTTTCTTGCGTCATTGTGTTGCGTTATCCTTTATATCAATGCGTGAATACTTTCCATACATTTCCCCCTCTATTTTTTAAAGAGAGGGGGAGGGGGGTGAGTTAGCTTTTTCTTTGTGCCTTATCTTTTTATAGTAACTCCATCATCCTTGTAATCAGCCCCTCCGTCGCCGTCTCAGTCACAACCTCCACTCCGCCCGCTCGCAGAATGTCCCATGTTTCTTCCTGACGGTTCCCGAGGGCTTTTGCAATGACCGGAATGCGTAGATCGTGCTCTTCAATATAGCGGGCAATTCCGCGGGCGCCCTCGTGAATGGGATTGATTCCGCCGTAGATGTTGATGACGATCGCCCGGAGGTTTTTCTTCAGCGCCACAAGTTTCATGCACTCATACAGCAGTTCCTCGGTTATACCGCCGCCGGTTTCAAGGAAATTCGCCGGCTTGTATCGCTGCCCGATAATATCCATTGTCGCCATACCGAGGCCGGCGCCGGAGGAAATGATCCCGATGTCGCCGTCAAGATCCACATACGATACGCCGATCTCTTTTCCGCGCCGTTCGAGGGGATTGTCTATCCGCTCTGTGCCCGCGGGAATTCGGTTTTTTTGACGGGGAACCGACGAATCGTCAACCTCGAGAACAGCGTCCAGCGCCATGACACCACCGTCCGCAAGCACCGCAAGGGGATTGATCTCGGCGATCATAGCGTCATATTGTTTGAAAATGTTATAGAGTTTGACCAGTACTGAGGCGCTTAGAATGAGCGTCTTCCCGGACAATCCGATCCGCGCAAACAGCTCCCTCGCATGAAAAGGGAAAAATCCGGCGGTTTCGTCGACGTGATAAGAGACGATCTTGTCCGGCGATTTTTTCGACACGCTTTCGATATCGACTCCACCCTCGGTGCTGAGCACAATCACCGGCGATCCGGTATAGCCGTCCACCGTGATACCCATATACAGTTCGCTGCGGATATCCGCTTGAGCGCAGACAAGGATTTTATCAACGGAGAGGCCTTTTATCTCCGCATCGAGGAGCTTTTTGGCACATCCGGCCGTTTCCTCGGGATTCGCTGCGGTTTTGATCCCGCCGGCAAGCCCGCGTCCGCCGGCGAGAACCTGCGCTTTGAGCACAACCGGCACACCGATATCCGATGCGATCCGTTTTGCCTCGCCGGGCGTTTCCGCAACACCGCGCACGGGAACAGGAATGCCCACGCTTTCAAAAATGTCCGCTGCTTCGTATTCGTGAAGTCTCATAGGTTTTTCTGTATGAAGTTGTTATTATAGTGCGTTGAATGCTTCGACACCTTTGTTGAAAGCGGATAAATTCAGATCCTCGGTTCCGTTCGGAACGCTGGTCCTGATCGTGTCCTCGAGGGATTCGGGGCTGACAATACCGGTTACCGCCGAAAGAAATCCGAGCATGATCATGTTCGCCACGATCGTGCGTCCGAATTCGTTCATCGCGGTGTTTGTCGCCGGAACCGCATATACTTTGAACGGCGCATCTTCGGGCACGGCAACCAGTCCCTCGTCAATAATGACGATTGCGTTCGGTTTGAGCTCACCCGCGTTCTTTTCATACGCCTCGGTGGTAAACGCGACCAGAACGTCCGGCGCGGTTACATTCGGATAAATGATATCCTCGTCGCTCACTATGACGTCGGACCGTGCCGCACCGCCCCGTGCCGCTGCTCCGTAGCTTTGAGTCTGGATGGCATGTTTACCCTCGCAGATCACCGCTGCTTTCCCGAAAAGCACTCCGGCAAGAACAACGCCCTGTCCGCCGAATCCGGCAATTCTCACATCAGTCCTCGGCATCGCCGCTCCTTTCCCGGAAAGACGTCCTGAGTTTCGCAAGCTCGTCATCCAGCACCGGTTTTTCAATATTAAGAAGTTCGCCGACAACGATCTTCTCCGCAAGCTCCTGCTCTGTCATATCTTTTGCTTTCGAGATATTGACCGCGTTTTCCTTGTAATGGTCAAACATGGCGGTTGTCGAACCCATGCCGGATTTTCTGCCGAACTGAACCGGGCACTGGCTGACGATCTCGATAAATGAAAATCCCTTGTGATTCAGCGCCGTTTTCACCGCACGGGTTATCTGAAGGGCGTGATATACCGTCCAGCGCGCAACATATGTCGCCCCGGAGCCGATCGCCAGTTTGCACGGATCGAAAAAGTTCTCGAGGTTCCCGAACGGCGTGGTCATGGTCTTGAGACCCATGGGTGTGGTCGGCGCGACCTGGCCGCCTGTCATGCCGTATATGTAGTTGTTCACGCAGATCACCGTCATATTGATATTGCGCCGTGCCGCATGGATCAGATGGTTGCCGCCGATCGCGAGAAGATCTCCGTCCCCCGAAACAACCATGACATTGCGGTCCGGCGAGGCGAGCTTTATCCCGGTGGCGAACGCTATCGGACGGCCATGGGTGGTGTGAAGAATATCGGCATAGAAAAACGGGCTCGGGATCCATGCCGCACATCCGATTCCCGACACAAAAGTGAAATCGTCCATATCGAGCTTTTCGTCGTCAATCGCCCTGAGAATCGATTGAGCGAGAATACCGTTGCCGCAGCCCGGACAGTTTGTCGTGCGCCGCGCCGAGGGGCGGATATATTTATCGAGGTCGTGAGTTGTATTCATCGCGATATCTCCCTCAGTTTGACGAGAACACGTTCGACATCGTGCATGGTGCCGAGAATTTCGGGCTCGAGAAAATGAACCGGGCACGAAGCCTCGGCTTTGACATAGGGCAGAAGCTGCCCGAGATTGTTCTCAAGGACAAGGATCGCTTTCACACGTTTCGACATCTCCGCGATCTCCCTATCCGGGAACGGCCAGATCGTTACGGGCCGGAACGTACCGGTATTAAGGCCCTCCGCACATGCCGCCGCGGACGCCTCGAGAGCTGCGCGGTGGATGATGCCATACGAGAATATCGCGATTTCCGCGCCGTCGGTGTTGTCCTCGACACAGACGATGTCGTCACGATTCTTCTCGATCTTGCCGCTGAGTTTCCGTATGAAGTTATCGAGCGCGTAGGCGTCGGTGACATTGCGTTTTCCGGTTTCGGTGTGGCACGATGAGGTGACATGGCTCTTAAATCCCCGTCCGAATATGGGCATGGGAGCGACATCGACCGAAAGAAATCCCTGATCGGTCTCGCTGTTGAATCCCTCCGGCGCGATGATCCTGTCTACCACCTCGATATCCTCCGGCTCGGGGATCACAACCTCCTCGCGCATGTGCCCGACAAACGAATCCGCCATGAGAAACACGGGGGTGCGGTACTTTTCGGCAAGATTGAACGCGAGCACCGTATGATCGAACATATCCTGCGCGGATGACGGTGCGATCGCAATGATCTGGTATTCGCCGTGCGAACCCCGCCGCGGCTGAACCATGTCGCCCTGAAGCTCGACAATGGGTATCCCGGTGGTCGGACCGCCGCGCTGAACGTCGACGATCACGCACGGCGCCTCGGTCCCGACAGCGTATCCCACATGCTCGAGCATGAGGCTGATACCGGGGCCGCTTGTGGCGGTCATTGCTTTTTTGCCTGTCCAGGACGCCCCGATCACCGCAGCAAGGGAACTTATCTCGTCCTCCATCTGGATGAAAACGCCGTCCTCCTTACGGAGCGCGGGAAGGCGGTTTGCCAGACGTTCGGCGACCTCGGTTGCGGGAGTGATCGGATAGCCCGCCATAAAAGAGCAGCCGGCGGCAAGCGCACCCTCGGCGCATGCAACATTGCCCTGCATGAAATGACGGCCTGTCAGTACCCGTTCGTTTTTCAATCTATTCTCCGTATGTGATTGATCAGGATTATATGCTTTCCTCGGTCTTTTCTATTACGATCGCTAAGTCCGGGCAATAAATCATACACATGTTGCATCCGTTGCAATCCGCGATCCGGACAGGATCGGGAGCTTTCACACCCCATTTGGTGAGGTGTTCGGATTTATCATACACATTCTTCGGACAGACATGCATACATAATCCGCAGCCGTCGGTACCTTTGCATAAATGTTCGTCAACGGAAATTTTAATTCCCAACTGTCACTCTCCCGGATATTTATTGCGTTGCGATCAACCGTATGAAAACGATAACGAAAACTCCGCCCGTAATCAAGAAAAAAGTCCGGCAATCTGCACCGGACTTTCTTTTTCTTACGTCTTTCGGAGATCTTTTTTCACGTGCAGCTTTTCGCTTCACGGAGATACTTCAACTTTACCGCACATCGTATCTGAGGAACGAGACGAACGAACCGGTGAGAAACACGATGATCATCATGATCATTATCACAAAATCGGGCAGCGCTTTGGCGAACGAATCCCGCAGGCTTTCCGGCTTGAACTCGTGCATAGGCATATCGCTGATGTCCGGTTTCGGTTGTTCGCCCTGACCGCTCAGGTTGAGCGTTGCCATCATTTTTGAGTTCGCCCATTTTGTAAATACCGGCTTATAGGTCTTTATGGAGTTCACGAACCGTTCGTGCTCGTTAATCCCCGTTTTACCGAGACGCATCGCGCCGAAAATCATTGTTGAGGCCGGAGAAAGCCGCGACAGATTCATGGCGAGATTCTGTTGTTTGCGGCGTTTTGCCTGATGCTCCTCCTCAAGCGCGGAGTTTTGAGCATCGATTTTGTCGGTCAGACTCTGCTGAAGTTCCTCGAGGAATGCTCTGAACCGATCCTGATATTCGGGAGTGCCGTCACCGGGATTTTCTTTCATCCAGTCGCGGGCAAGTCCCTGGCCCGATCCCTGAATTTCCTGCAGGAACGCGTCCTTTTGCGCGGTAACCTCGTGCACGGAGGGTATCGGATTGAATTCGCGCGCCGCAATGACCGCCCCTTTCGGGATGATAAATATAAATGTCACCCAGATGAAAAGCAGTATGAACAGGCTCGTGGAGGAACTTCCGGTCCGTGTGGAGATAAAAAGTCCCAGCGAAAAGAACACGGAAAGATAGAGAAGGAACAGAATAAATATCAGCCCGATCCGCATCCAGTCGTCCTTTAAAAGCGTGACATCGGGATAGATCACCAGTATGATCAGTCCCATAACAAACGGAACGATGAACGGCACCATGAGGCTGATAAATCCGCCGACCGCTTTCCCGAGTATCAGTTTGTCGCGGGGGACACGGTTCGAGAGCGCCAGTTTCAGGGTGCCGCGCTCCCTTTCCCCGGCGATGGCGTCATAGGTGAAAAGTATGGCGAAAAGACTGAGCACGATCTTGATGATCAGCGCGAGATCGAGCTCTCCGAAAACCGCGAACATAGGATTCGAGTTGTATTTCGAGTCTATGAGATTCGGATCATACGCGATATTGACTGACGCCTGCCGTCCAACAGCATCCTGCACGCCGGTTACTATCGTGCTCAAAACCTGCGGCGGTTTGTTGATCTTTGTTCCGATCCCGGCGAGCGCCTGATAGCTTGGCTGGGTCTCGAGATTCTTTCTGTTCAGGGCCACCGCGGAGTTATATTCACGGAGTTCCGCACGGTAGCTGTTGATCCCGGTATACACCGAAAGCAGAATCAGAATGGTGCAGAGCAAAAATGTGAACACGAATTTCGGGCTGCTGATATATTCCAGTATTTCTTTCTTTATAATATTTCCCATAGTAACGATCCCCTTTATTATATGCGTAATATGCCCATGCGAGCGCCGTTTTCTTCTTTCTACGAAACCGCTTCGCGCATGTATTCCAGATAAATCTTCTCAAGATTTTCGCCGGTGAATTCGTCGCTGGAACGAACCATGACAAGCTGCCCCTCTTTCATAATCCCCACACGGTCCGAAATTTCTTTTGCCCGGAAAATATCATGGGTACACATGAGAATCGATTTTCCCTCCTCGCGAAGGGTGGAGATCGTGTTTATGAACTCTGCGGCCGCTTTGGGATCGAGGCCCGATGTGGGCTCGTCGAGAAGGATATTCGGCGCGTCTTTGATTATGGCGATCGCGATGCCGAGTTTCTGGCGCATGCCTTTTGAGAAATTCTTGAGCCGCGATTCAAACGCCTCTTCCTGAAGGCCAACCTGGCTCATGCAGAGGTAATAATCGTCTTTTGTGAGGCCTGATTTCCCTCCGAGTTTCGCGAAATAATCGAGATTTTGGCGTGCGGTGAAATTGGGATAGAGCATGACATTTTCGGAGACGAACGACACATATCCCTTGGCGTCGAGCGGATCTTTGTTGACATCGATGCCGTTGATCAGTGCCCGGCCCTCCGTTGGCTCGATAAAATTGAGAAACAAATTGATCGTCGTGGTTTTTCCTGCGCCGTTTGCTCCGAGAAGGCAGAATATTTCGCCCTCTTTGACCTCGAGACTCATCGAATCCAGCGCAAGAACACCGTCATCGTAACGCTTTGTCAGGTTTTCCGCCTGCAGCATGGTGTTCCTCCTTTCAGGGTATTATGTAATTTATACATTCGCCTGTAGACTCTTATTCATAATAATTTTCATTATTCCGGGAGATCGTCGAGCACTTTTTTCATGTTCTCGCGGTAATTTTCGAATGCGCTTCGGCCCTCAACGGTCAGTTTGAGCATTGTGTGGGGCTTTTTATTCAGAAATTCCTTTTCGATCTCAAGATATCCCGCCGCCTCGAGCTTGCTCATATGCGAGGAGAGATTCCCGCGTGTCAGCCCTGTCTGGCGTGTGATAAAAAGGAAATCCGCACTTTCGACAACATAAAGGTTCGCCATGATAAGAAACCGTGCCGGCTCATGGATCAGACGGTCGATGGCATCCGTTGCCTGCTTTTTTCCACCATTTGATTTATCTGCGGTCATGTCAGATACTCCCTTTGGACGGCTCTCGTTCCGGCAGCGGATATTTGTTCATGAACGTTTTCATGCGGTAAATCCCATAGAGAAGAACCGCCGCACCGGGGACACCCCATGAAATGACATTGTGCCACGGCTCGCCGATATAATTACGTAAGATCTCGACAGAAAGAATGCAGCTGCCAAGAATAATCCCGTATATCTCAAGGCGCGGGATACCCAATAGCCGTGCTTTGACAGTTAGAAGAACAAGAACTCCCGCAGCGATCGCAAGCGGCACTTTATAACCGGAGATCTTCACGCTGATGACATCGAAAGTACTCAGTGCGGTGAGAGTGACAAGCACGATAAGAATTATCAATGTCACCATAGAAAGTCTCACCGTCCTTTTCTGGGATGCGGTGCGTGCCAGCCCGAACTTTGCCATACCGATCCGCGGCGTTGTTATGTTTCTTTTTCCATAAGAGATAAACAGCATAGCAAATAATCCGGGGCACAGAACCACTATCGGGATATACCAGAGTCCGATCTGCGCTCTCAGGACCGACGCGACCGCAAAGACAATAAGCAGCATACCGAGAACAATATCGATGATACCGTCTTCGTGAGTAATGTTCCAGGCTTTCTTTTCAATTTCCTGTAATTTCATATTATTTATCATGTTATCTCTCCTCTGCCTGTAACGGGTATGTGCGGATAAATCGAACTAAGAGATAGACGCCATAGAGGATCATACCGCCCGATATCACAAACAGAACGGGATATGGCGACGACATCATTCCGGCCCGTTCCATGAGCGCTGTCAGCGGTTCAAACGCACCGAGCAGCACGGCATACAGATATAATCTCGGGAAATTCATAAAATACGCCATAACGCCAGCAACAATGAAAATGTTCAATCCCACAATTAACGATCCAAAAGGAAAACCGTCCGCCTGAAAAAGAACTTCGCCTTTTTTCATCGTGACGAGCAATAACAGCACTATGACCGAGACAGAAAGCGCAATCACAACCTTTATCCTTTTATTCTTCCTTTCTTCTCCGAATCGGACAAGGCCGATGCGGGGGATCGTGACATATTTTTTCCCTGCGACAAACAGCAAAATGGCCGCAAAGTAAATCGGAAGCATCATATAATCGGAATCGATGAACATGCCGTTTACCGCCGGGACGAAAAAAATCACTCCGAGCAGAATGTCCCATAAGCCGTCCCCGAATGTCTCTTTCCATGCTCTTTTTTCCAGCTCTTTTAAATTAATATCTTTCATTTTTCACGACCTCCTTATCCGGAAGCGGGTATTTCCGCAGAAAACCTGCCAGCATTATTAGCCCGGAAAGAATGATTATGATCCCCGTTAAACCGAAATAGACCTGATGCGAAATACCCAGCATCGGGCCGCAGAACACTGCCGCAACGATCAAAACAGCATAGAAATTATATCTCGCGGCCTGTTCCCAAAATCCGAGAGCAAAAAATATTATCCCGCCGACCACACCGATGGGAAGCAAAATAAATCTCCTGAGAAATGCCTGTGTGTCCGAGCCAAAGGCCCCGCTTCTCTGCATTGCCGCCACACCGAGAAGCACGAACAGTCCGAGAAGTACTGCAAAAAAGCTGCTTTTTTTCTGTTTCGCGCCTTTCGTTCACCGCTGAAATGTACAAATCCGATACGCGGGACCGTGAGCGATCGTTTGATAAGCGCAAAGACCGGCACACCGAGCGGGGGAAATATACTTCCGATAAACAGGATATCGGTTGCTATCCCCACACTGAAAAAAACAATGATTAAGCCGAGAAAAATGTCGAGAAGGCCGTCGCCATGATACGACAGATAGGCTTTGCGCTCGAGTTCTTTCAGATCTATATTTTGTGTCATGATCGTATGTCCTTATGGTTAAAAAGAGTGACATGAACAATGGTTTGCGCTGCAAACATGTTTACAGACTACACATGCTTCGCGATTTTGTCAAGCTCTTTTTGTGGCGGCACCGAGGCCTCTCGTCTGCGCGGGCGTAACGGCTGCGTGCTCAAAGCATTGCACTGCCTTGAGTTAGCATTTGTGCGTCACGAGATAATAATTCCTTAAAAAAAATTTGGGGATGTCTCTTTTCGGAGATTTTATGCGGGGAGAGAAGATCAAAAGGGTTTTACATTGACTGACCGTTCAGTCAGTGTAAAAAAGCCTGAATCAATCCAGCCCATAGCGTTGTGTACATATTTTCCGGGGAATCGGTAAAGGGCTCACCGCAATAATTTCACGGATTACAGGGGACGTTTAACGTTCAGACGGTCGAGCAGGTAGTCGGGAAGCGATCTAACCAGCATGAGGCAGATCACAGCGGTCGCGAGCTTGTCCAGCGGATCGGTCACAAGACTGCCGTACAGAACGCTTTGCCAGACCGGCAGACCGGTGGCTTTGAAAAGAGTGGTGATAATGTCAGAGCCGGCAAGTGAAACGCCGCCGAACAGAAATGTGGTGACCGGCACCGAGGCCATGGACGACACAAGCCCGATAACAAGCCCGCCTGCGATGGTGATCTTTACGCTCCGGAGAAATCCGATTCTGGCGAACGCGGCGGCCGTCAGAGAGATCGCCACCACTGTCCCGGCATAGGCAAAAACAGTAGGCACAGAGGTTAGCGTCATGATTATCAGGGCGGCAAGGCCCGTAACGATCCCGTATTTCCAGCCGCAAAGCACGGAAACGAGGATGGTCCCGATAGAATCGAGATAGAGCGGCAGCTTGAGAATATTCACAAGGTACCCGACCGACACATTGAGCGCGGCGCCGAATGCGATGAAGCCCGCCTGAAAGGCATTCATTCTTTTCACCTATTTATCCCTCTTATCCCTTTCTCCACTTCATCCCGATAACCACTGTTTTCCACCGTAAAATCACGGCAGTCCGCCTGTGTTATAATGTTTAAAAATGCGGCACTCTTGTCAAGGATTTTATATGCGCCATACACAGGTAAAGGGGAATGAGATCATTCCCCTTTTGTTCTGCCGTACTATTGAATGGAAGATTTAAACTTCCGGCGTATAACTGTATTCATTCAATGTTCAGTCGTACTGCGCTGTATGTATTCAATATGTAAGACGCTTGCCTTTATATTTCTATTATTAGAAATTGTAAAAGAACATATTTTGCTGTACCACTTGATCATCCTCTTCTTTTTCTTCATTTCTTTTGTGCATCAGATATCCGAACAATGCCGATTCTTTTCCGGGAACATTAAGATAATAATTTATTACAACACCGCTCTTGTCAAATTCTATAAATAAAGTATTGCCATTCCGAGATACGGTGTTATCATCATCAAAATGTATTTTTTCATCAGTATATGTGAAGACTACATTCCCGTTGGAAATTCCTTTTCGGAGCGGTTCGCCGAACATGTTTATTATGTCGCTTTGAGATGTTTCTCCGATTATAATTCTCACAACATTTTCTGTATTAAACGGTCTGCCCAGCTTATAGGTGGTTCCGCATCCGGTTAAGAAAATAACAATAAGAGCCAACATTCCGATTTTAATTTTTTTCAACATAACGTAATCCTTTGTTATTATTAGGGTATTGCTATATTGAATCTCTATATGATTTCAATCGAATTAATAGACCGGCATTGTGTATGTCATTGTCGCATAGATTCGGCTGTCGGTTTCCTCGTCCGTTCTATTGCTTTCTTTCGTGCGCCAGAAACCGTGAGCATATCCGACATCAATCTGAATATTCTCGTCGAATTTCTTGCTGGCTCCGAATGTAATATAATCCCTGTCGTTATCGATATCGATCTCGGGAGCGCCGTAAGAATCCT
>Ga0233431_1002281_pt1 | contig 27473 bp, 29 predicted proteins | sample SI_118_April2016_FD_179867 | JGI IMG/M metagenome (GOLD analysis project Ga0233431, IMG submission 179867) | Seawater microbial communities from Saanich Inlet, British Columbia, Canada - SI_118_April2016_200_MG | ecosystem: Environmental > Aquatic > Marine > Inlet | place: Canada: British...
AACGTGGCCCTGGACATCGGGCGGTTGCTGGGGAAAACGCGCGCCGAGACTGCGATTACCGACATGCCGGGATACGCGCTTGAGGCCATCCAGAATTCGCCGGTAACGGATATTCATATTTTCGGTCGACGCGGTCCGGCGGACGCGAAGTTCACGAATGTGGAACTGCGCGAAATCGGACGGCTTGCCGACTGCGCCCCCATCGTCGATGGGCAAGGCTTGCCCGATGAAATCACCGGCGAGATGTCGGATCGGGACAAACGCCTGCGCGAACGCAATATTGCAACGTTGCGGGATTACTCGGAAATGGACCCGGCGGGTAAATCCAAGCGTATTCACTTTTGTTTTCATTCGATGCCGGTGGAAATCCTGGGGGAAGACCGGGTCCGGGGCATCCGTTTGCAACGCGCGATCGTCAAGGATGGCAAAGCCATAGGGACGGACCACTTTTACGACGTTCCGTGCGGTGCGGTAATTGCGGCCATCGGATACCGCATGGAACCGTTGGAAGGGGTTTCGCTGGACGGCGGACACGTCGTTCACACGGACGGCCGCATCGAACGTGGATTTTACGTGGTGGGGTGGGCCAAACGCGGGCCCATCGGAGTTATTTCCAGCAATAAACCGGACGGCCAATTGGCAGCCGGACAGGTCGACGAAGATTTTGACGCAGGATCAAAGCCGGGCCGCTTGGCCTTCGAGGAGCATTTAAACGCAAGAGGGGTGCGCTGGGTCGGCTTCGATGAATGGCGGGAACTGGACAAGGCGGAAATGGCGGCGGCCACCAACGGCGCACCGCGAAAGAAAATCGTCGATGTCGAGGATATGATTTCGTTGCTGGACGAAAAAGGCCGAAAGACGGTTGATGCTCGAATTTCCCGTCTTTCGGCCTCTCGAATGAAAAATCTTTAGGCCTCCCAGGCCTTCACATCCTGGCGCTGTTCACCAAGCCCCTCGACGCCAAGGCGAACCACGTCGCCCGCTTTGAGGAAAATCGGCGGATTGTAACCAAGACCGACACCCGGCGGGGTGCCGGTGGTAATGACGTCGCCCGGCAATAGGGTCATGAAGCAGCTGACATAACTGACAAGGTGGGCGACAGTGAAAATCATCGTCCGGGTATTGCCTTTCTGCCGCACTTCGCCGTTCACTTCCAGCCACAGGTTCAGGGTCTGCGGGTCCGGCACTTCGTCGGCGGTGACCAGCCACGGACCGAGCGGAGCCGACGTGTCGAAGCTTTTGCCTTTGACCCATTGCCCGCCTTGTTCCAACTGGAAGGCGCGTTCGGAAACGTCGTTCATGGTGGCATAGCCGGCGACATAACTCAGCGCGTCGGCTTCCTCGACGTATTGCGCCTTGCGTCCGATGACGAGCGCCAGTTCGACTTCCCAGTCTGTTTTTTGCGAACCCTTGGGCATGACAATGCCGTCGTTGGGGCCGGTGAGAGCGGTCACCGCCTTGGTGAACACAATGGGCTCGGTCGGCAGGTCGTGGCCCGATTCCTTGGCATGTTCCGAATAATTCAGGCCGATGGCGATGATCTTGCCGATCTCGGCCACCGGGACGCCCATGCGCGGCGAGCCGTCAACGACGGGAAGGGCTTCGACGTTCATATTGGCCAGGGCCGCCAGGCGGTCGGGGGCCAGAGTCGATGCGTCGATGTCGGCGACCTGATTGGAAAGGTCGCGAATACGTCCGGAATCATCAAGCAGACCGGGTTTTTCATTTCCCTTCGGCCCGTAGCGAAGCAGCTTCATCATTTCCTCCCTTAAAAAGTCGGTGTTCCCCAAGCGCGTGGCGCAGAATGACGCAATTTTATGTAAATTCACACAAAATATTTTTAAAAATATAGATAAAATAAAAGAAAATAAAAGCCAAATAAAAAAACTACTCTATATTTATAGATTGAAAATATACGTGCAACAGTTTATTATATATACATGACAAAGAATCTGCTGCGAAATTTGCGAAGACTTGCCGTTGAGCCATCCGGCTCGATACCGGTCGAGTTCGCTTTCGTGGTGACGCCGATGGTGGTTCTTATGATTGGAATTGTCGAATTCGGTATGATCCTGTTTACCGGCATCTTGCTGGAAAGCGGCCTGCGCGACGCTTCAAGGTTTGGCATTACCGGCCTCGAGGAAGAGGGCGCCAGCAGAATGGAGCAAATCGTTCAGATTGTCTCCGACCACACGCTCGGTCTCGTCGATTTATCCGTGGCGCAATTTGACGTGCTTGTCTATCCCAACTACGCCGATATCGGCAGGGGTGAAGCGTTCGTCGATGGGAACGCCAATGGCGCTTACGACGTAGGCGAAACGTTTACGGATGAAAACGGAAACGGCAGCCACGATGCGGACGTCGGCACCGCCGGTGCAGGCGATTCCGGCGATATCGTCGTTTATCGCATCAAATACGATTGGCCGCTTTTAACGCCGTTTGCCGGAACTTTCATTGGAAGCGACGGTACTTTCCCATTGCGTGCCTCTATCGCGGTGCGAAATGAACCCTGGGAAACGAGCTAAAAAATGATTGGCCGATGGATCCGAAAGTTCATTAGAGACCGGCGCGGTACCCTTGCGCTGGAAACGGCCTTCGCCGTTCCGGTTCTGGCGGCACTCGTGCTTTCCGGCGTTGAGGTCACGCGATATGTCCTTCTCAACCAGAAGATCGAGCGCGCTTCGGCGACAATGGCCGATCTGGTTTCGCAGGCCGAAACCCTGAGCGAGCCCGACCTCGCCAGCCTGTTCACGGCAACAGGGTTCGTTGTCGATCCGTTTGATTTGGCCGTTGACGGTCGCTTGATTGTTTCCTCGATAAGTACAACGGGCACGGCGGCCGCACACGTAAACTGGCAGCGTGGTTTCGGCGGCGGCGGCGGTAGCAGCGCCTTCGGTGTCGAGGGAGGCGACGCGGTGCTTCCGGACGGGCTTGTCGTGCGCGACGGCGAGAGCATCATCGTCGGCGAGGCGTTCTTCGACTTCACGCCGATCTTCACCGGCGGGGTCATGGGCGATACCACCGTCTACAACTCGGCCGTCCTGCGCCCACGCTTCGGGTCTCTTACCAGCCTGAACTAGTGGGCCAGCCTGAACTAGCAGGCCTTCCCGGACCTTTCCCAATTTCCTTGCCGCGTTGCTGCCTCTATTTCGAGAGGCGCAATTCCGACAGATGGTTGGCTATTTCGTGGAATACCGCCTCGAGGGCGTCGCCGTCCGGTGCGTAGTGGTAGAAGGGCGAATCCGGGCCGCTGGCGGCTTGTTGTAGCAGGGTCTGGAGGGCGGTGCCGTCGTTGGCGAATTGAATAATATACAAGATGACGCCGTCGGCTTTGATGTTTCCCGCCAGTTCAAGAAGCCGTGCGTCCATATCGGGCCGGGCCGTGCTGCCAAGACCGAAGGTGGTTTTGTAGCCGTCGCCTGAGCCACCGTAGTTTTCACCGTCCGTCAACAGGACAATCGCCTGTTGGCGCGGAATTTCGGGGGCGGGGTCGGCCTCGGTAAAGGGATCGTCCGGCATCAACACACGCCAGGCCCAACCAAGGCCTTGCGGGATGTTGGTGGTGCCGGTGGGATTTTGCAGATCGTCAATGGCGTCGACGATGGTTTGCTTGGTGTTCTGCAAGGGCGTGATGCCATGGTCCAGGCAACGCCGGCACTCGGACCCACCAACGGCAAGGGTGCATCGATCAGACCCCGGCACTGGTTCACCCTCGGGGCCGATCGGTTGCCACGCCGGCCAGTCGGCACCGGTAAGCAAGGCCGGTCCAAAAAGCACATCGGCATCGGATGCCGGGTCGCCGTCGTCGATAAAACGCGAAAAGACGCAACCCTGCCAATTGACGGGCGGGGCCGCCAGCAGGGGAACCGGGGAATTGTTGACGTAGAAGATATCGCTTTGCGCCGCGCCGGTTTCCGGATTGGTGAAGCCTGCGACCGCTTGGGGCATGGTTGCCGTATCGTCGAAAACCGTTCCGTTCAGGGTAATGTTCACTTTGCCGTTCCAGGGAACCAGACCGATCTGCAAAAGATCCTTGGTTCCTTCGTTTCCGAACAGGATATCAACGAGAATATTGGCCGCGTCGCGCGCCGCCGTGATGCGGCTGGTGCCGCTTCCGGACGACGAAGCCATGGACCCCGACATATCTATGGCCAGCACCACGTCCAACATTTCCATCTGGCGGGTGATCTCGGCGAAGGCCGAAACGGTGATGGCTTCAAACCCGAAAAGCCGCATGAATGCCGTGGGCACCGTTGCTGAAGCCGTGATCGCGATGGTTTCGCTGTCTTCGTCAATGGTGAAGTTCGGCCCGTTAACCGTCGCCCCCATGTAGCCGGGCGGGAAATTGGCATTGAAGAACATGACGATGTCGTCATCGCGGGTATCGGTGAAGAATGCGCGCCCACCGGCCAAACCCGCTGCATCGACCGCTGATGACAGCCGCGACTTCACCATGAATGCGCGCGCCGAGTCCGTGCCGATACCAACGAAGCCGATCAAAGGAACAATGGCGAAGGCGACGAAAACGGCAACTGCACCGCGTCGGTCGCCAAGAAGCGGCCGAACCTTGTGAAGAATTCGATGGAGAAAACCGTGAAAAGCGGCAAGCGTTTGGCACATGGCCCAAGCCTCGCATTCCAAAAACAACTCCAATGAATATACCAACTATATAAGGAGTCGCATAAATAATAATTTGCGAAAAAGTTGATTGGTAAATTACGAAAAAGTAACAAGTAATTTAGATAAAATTTTATCAATTTTTTTACTCACGATTATTTTGGAAATTGACCATGAGAAAAGCCGAAAATTTGATGGAAATTTCCAGGAAATTTTTCTGAAAATTGAAAATAAATAAATAAAAAAATAAAGATAAATAAAAATTTGGAAAAAACAAAAAAATGTGACGGGCATCACAGTAAAGAATAGAGAAATAGTTAGTATTCAAATCACGAAAAGTGTTCGCTATTTATTGAGAAAGGAATTAATCATGTTGGTCAAAACTCTCCATCGCCTTTTCAAAGACGAATCCGGCGCGACCGCAATTGAATACGGTTTGATTGCCGCCCTCGTCTCCGTCGCCGCTATTGGTGCCCTGACCGCCATGGGTGGTTCGCTCGACACCATGTTCCAGGCCGTGTCGACTGCACTTGATACAGCCACCGGCGGCGGCGTCTAGCGTTCCGGCAAAATTCTCTCCCGTGTCCTGTTGAACACGTTCTTTCCCCGGGCCGCATCAACCAGCGGCCTCGGGGAGGGGCGGAAACGAAAAAAGCGTAGGAGACCCGCGCAAAAGAAAAAGTAGGGCAGGACAGAAAACCATCCGCAAAAGACGAGGGACCCCCATGCATCTCGGACTTGCGATTTACTACTCAATATTTGTCGGTTTTTTCGGGCTATTGGCCTGGGCCGTTGTCAGTGACGTGACGACGCTACGAATTCCGAATTTCGTGCCGCTTTCTCTCAGCGGTCTTTATCTCCTTTTCATCGCCTTCGCTCCGGCCCCCGTTGATTGGGTGGGCGGTCTTATCGCGGGCGGATTTGTCTTTATAGGTGGAACGGTTTTATTCGCATTGCGTGTCATGGGCGGCGGCGACGTCAAACTGATGGCCGTCGTCGCACTTTGGGCGGGGCCCGATCTTGTTCCGGGTTTCCTGGCCATTACCGCCATTTCGGGCGGCGTGATGGCCCTTCTTGCCGGCACCCCGCTTCGCTTCGTCCTTGGTTACGCAATCCACTTCATGGGTCCGCGCATCGCACCGGCCATTCCGGTTCCGGCGGGCGTTCTTCCTTATGGGCTGGCCATTGGTTGCGGTGGCGCATTCGTCGCCTTGCAACTTCTGGCGTTTTGAGATCGGAGGCGATGATATGACCCTACGCACCGTGCTTCTTCTTGTCTTGGCTCTGGTGAGCGCCGCTTCCACCGCTTTTTACGCGCGCAATTGGCTGAATTCGGAACGCGCCGCGATGATGGCGCTGGTCCCGGCAGAGTCTGCGCCGGTCGCGCCCGCTAACCTCGTATTGGTTGCCGCGCAAGATCTTTCCGCCGGAAATTTCGTCAAGGAAGACGATCTCAAATGGCAGGCGTGGCCCGAGGAAGGCGTCATCGACAGTTATTCCGTAAAGGGTGAACGCGAAATCACCGATTTCGTCGGTGCCGTGGTCCGGACCGGTGTCAGCGGCGGCGAACCGTTGACCGACGCCCGGGTCGTGCACCCCGGCGATCGGGGTTTTCTAGCCGCCGTTCTGGAGCCCGGAAAGCGCGCCGTATCGGTTCCGGTCAACGCGACATCGGGCATTGCCGGGTTCGTGTTTCCCGGTGACTGGGTCGATGTCATCCTCACCGTTCGCTTTCGCACCGAAACCGACGAAGGCAAAAGCCAGGAACGCTATTTCAGCGAAACCCTCTTGAACGACATCCGGGTGCTGGCCATCGATCAGGCCGTAGAAAACGCCGACGGCGAGGTCAGTGTCGCCAAGACGGCAACCCTGGAAGTGGACCCCAAACAAGCCGAAAAAATCGCCATAGCGCTGGAAATGGGCGCCTTGTCGCTCAGCCTTCACAGCATCGCCCGCGAGCAGGATCGTTTCGCGCGTGTGGCCCGCCAAATCGGCGCTGATCCGGTTGAAGCCACGGTTAAGAAGAGCTTCACCATGGACAGCGATGTCTACTACATGCACGACACCCCGTTTGGCGGCGGCAAGACCCGGAAAAAGAAGCAAATCAACGTACTTCGCGGCAGCGAAGCTACGACCGCAGCGTTTTAAGCGGTCAGGAGGAAGGATATGCAAACCCCGCGCAATACATTCAATCGCCGTCCGCATAGCGGCCTGCTGGGTGTGTTTGTCATTGTCTCCGTTATTCTGACCGCGTTCGTTGTTTCGCCCGCCGGTTCGTTTGATGTGGTCGGTGCCGGAAACACGCTGTTGAACATCGAGAGAAACCGTGGTCGCCTCGTTCGCTTGGACGGTCCGGCATCCACGGTATTCATTGCCAACCCCGAAATCGCGGACGTACAGGTCAAATCACCCAGCCTTATCTACCTGATGGGCAAACAGCCAGGTCAGACGACCCTGTTTGCCGTGGACGAGGCCGAGCGGGTTCTCGCCAACATCGACATTTCGGTGACCCACAATATCGAGCATCTGCGCCGTGCGGTCCGCGATCTGCACCCAAACTCGGACATTTCGGTGGCCAGCATCGACCAATCAATTGTTATCGAAGGAACGGTCGAAACGGCCACCATGGCTGAAAACCTGCGCCGTCTGGTCGAACGCTTCGCCGGTTCGCCGGAAGCCGTTATCAACCGCTTGGGCGTGACTTCGCCAAGCCAGGTGAATTTGCGGGTGCGTGTGGCCGAGGTGTCGCGCGAAGTGGACAAGCAGTTCGGTCTGAACTGGAATGTCATCGGTTCCATTGGCGGCCTTGCCATCGGCATGACGACCGCCAACCCGTTTGCCTCCGTTGTCACGCCCGATACCTTTAGCCTTGGCGGCAGCCCCACGAATAATTGGGATCTGAACGTCATCGTTGATGCGCTGGAAGACGAAGGGCTGGTCAAGGTATTGGCCGAACCCAATCTGACCGCCTTGTCTGGCGAAACGGCCAGTTTCCTGGCCGGCGGCGAATTTCCGATCCTGGTGCCCGACGCCGACGGCCGTGTGACCATCGAATTCAAGAAATTCAGCGTTTCCCTGGCCTTCACGCCGACCCTGATCGGCGATGGTCTGGTCAATCTTCATGTCCGTCCCGAGGTCAGCCAGCTTTCCAGTTCTAACGCCGTTACCTTGAACAGTTTTCAAATTCCGTCGCTGATTACGCGCCGGGCCGAAACAACGGTCGAACTGGGCAGCGGCCAGAGCTTCGCCATCGCCGGACTGCTGCAAAACAACGTCACCCACGACATCAGCAAGTTTCCCGGTCTGGGCGACGTCCCGGTATTGGGTTCGCTGTTCCGTTCAGACCGCTTTCAGCGTGCAGAAAGCGAACTGGTCATCATCGTGACGCCCTATGTGGTTCGCCCGACGTCGAAGGCGAAACTTAGCGCGCCGACCGATGGTTTTGCGTCTCCCAGCGATTACGACCGGGTTGTCACCGGCGGCACTCACCGGCGTAACGCGACGATCGGAAAGCCACGCACCGTCACCCCCGACGGCGCGGCCCTGATCGGCCCCGTCGGCTTCCAGTTGGATTGAGAGGAGGAAGGGCCATGAAAACACGAAACCTCGCCGTGCAACTTCTTCTCTTCTCGGTGATTCTCACATTGATTGCCGTGTTCGTCTCCGGTTGCCAGACCATTGCCGAAGACTGGATTGCCGAAGACTGGTCAAACGTCCCGGATAAACGCGAACCCGAGGTCAATCTCGTTCAGTACGTCCATTCCGTCTCGTTCGCCCTGGGGTCGACGAAGATGGAGCCGCAAGAACGCGCCCGGCTCGACGGGTTCTTGGGTCAATCCCGAGTCGGGCGGACAACCGAACTTTTCCTTGTCGCGCCACAGCATCAAATGAAGGCCGATACCCGGCGGCGTGATACGGTTTCGGCATATTTGAAACACCACCGCCTGCACCCGCAGCCGGCATCCACCGAATTCGGTATCGAACCCCCTGCTGCCGGATCGATTTCGGTCGTTGCGCGCCAGTATGTGGTGACCCTTCCCGGTTGCTCTGACTGGAGTGACCGTCCCGGAATTACCGCAAACAATACGGTCAGCAGAAACTGGGGATGCGCCACCGCGACAAACCTTGGCCTGATGGTGGCCAGTCCGTCCGATCTGGCATATGGGCGCAAGCCCGGTCCCATGGATGGCGAGGCCGCCGTGTTGGCGATCCAGCGCTACCGCGCCGGCGAAACCCGCGCGATCAACCCGGAAGACGTCGGCGTAACCCAAAACGCTCAGAAGAAAAGCAGCGGCAGTGGTGGAGAAGGGGATTAATCATGGCTCTCGCTGCGGAAAATATTATGGCCCCGGCATCTGATCGCGAGCCTTTCACCGCTTTCATCGGCGACGATGTTACCCGCGCAACGCTGGCGAAGGTCATCGCAGACAACGGTTGGTCTGACCAGCGCATTCTCGATGGTGGTATCGTTGAAGCGGTTCAGGTGCTTTCCGGCATTCCCACGCCGAAGCTTTTGATCACCGATCTGTCTGGCTCGCCCGATCCACTTGAGGACATGGGCAAGCTGGCCCAGGTGTGCGACGAAAACACCCGCGTAATCGCCCTTGGAACGGTTAACGACATCGCTCTTTATCGCGCGTTGGCCGAACTGGGTATTGAAGACTACCTTCTGAAGCCGGTATCGGCCGAGGTGTTGGCCGGGGTTATTTCGAAAGTGGCCGAAAAGCCGGCCGCGCCGTCCCAGGAAGAAAGCCCGGGCCGGGTCGTGACGGTGATCGGAGCGCGCGGCGGGGTTGGCGCGACTTCCGTTTCGGTAAATTCGGCGTGGCTGATCGCCAACGAGATGGATAGGCGGGTCGCGCTGGTTGATCTCGACTTGCATTTCGGAACCATCGCGCTGTCGCTCGATGTTGAGCCGGGCAGGGGGTTCAGCGACGCCATCGAAACGCCCAACCGGATCGACGGCCTTTTCCTGGAGCGCGCCGTTGTTCGCGTCGACAAAAACCTTTTCGTTCTGGGCTCGGAAAGCAATCTCAGTCAGGCTCCCAGCCTTTCGGCCGCTGCGATCGACCCGTTGCTCGCCCGCCTGAAAAGCGATTTCGACAGCATCGTCGTTGACGTTCCGCGCAATGTGGCGTTGGAAATCCCCGAACTGGTCGGGGTTTCGCAAATGGTGGTTTTGGTTGCCGACCTGTCGCTTGCCGGTATGCGCGACACGTTACGGCTCGCCGAGTTCGTTCGCAAGGTCGCGCCAAAGGCCGAATTGCGGATCGTCGTCAACGGGGCCGGGAAATCCAAGAAAGGCGAGATCGGAACCGAAGAATTCGAACAGCACGTAGAAACCAAGGTCTCGGTCGTGCTGCCAAGCGATCTGGGAATTGCTGCGAAAAGCGCGGGGCAGGGACGCCCGCTCGTTGCGGTGGCCCCAAAATCCAAATACTCCGCCGGTCTCAGGCCCTTTAGCCGGGAACTGGCAGGGATTGCCGCGCCCGCGAAAAAAGCCATGTGGCGACGAGTCCTGGGAAGGAATAACTGATGTTTGGACGTCGCCAAATCGCAGGTCTTGCCGCGACCAACCTCTACGAGGTCCCGAAAGACGACACCCTTTCCGATTGGGCTCCCGTCAGCCAGCTTTCTTCCGGCACGCAAACGGAAGCTGCCGACAACGAAAAGATCGAACGGATCGTGACCCTCGCCACGCCGCCGATCACGTCGCGGATCGACACCCTTGAAGGGGCCGTTGCCGACCGTGCCGAATTGGCCAAGGCAATCAGACAGATCGTGCAAGAGGTTGCGACCGACTACGAGATTGAGTTGGAGACCCGGGATTTTCGCGACGCGGTTACCGTTCTTTTGAACGATTTCCTTCGGGTGGCGGAAAGCCGCCATCCCGAACTGAAGGCGGCTCTAATCCCTGAAATCGCTGTCGCGACGACTTCCAGCGAAAGCGTGACCAACGCCAAGCACCGCCTCCAGCCGATCCTCATGGAGCGTATCGATGTCGGTAAGGCCTCGGCGCTGCCGCGAGCCGAATTGGCTGATCAGATCAGCGACATCGTCGGAGAAATCCTGGCCGAAGAACGGATGCAGCTGAATCAGCTTGAACAGCGCGATCTGATCACTTCGCTGTTGAACGACATGTTGGGGTTGGGACCGCTGGAACCGCTTCTGGCCGATGACAAGGTGACCGACATCATGGTCAACGGCCCGAAGCAGGTTTTCGTCGAACGCGGCGGAAAGCTGGAGTTATCGGACGTAAATTTTGCCGACAACGCCCATGTTATGAACATCGCGACACGGATCGTCACCCAGGTGGGACGGCGTATCGACGAGTCGTCCCCGCTGGTGGATGCCCGCCTTGCCGACGGTTCGCGCGTAAATATTATCATTCCGCCGCTGGCCATCGACGGCCCTTCCATTTCTATCCGCAAGTTCGCCAAGCAGAAGATCACGCTCGATCTGATGGAGCGCCAGCAAAACCTGTCGCCAGCCATGGCGACGGTGTTGAAGATCGCCTCGCGTTGCCGCCTGAACATCCTCATTTCCGGCGGCACGGGGTCGGGCAAGACGACCCTTCTTAACGCCATGTCGCGCATGATCGACCACGGCGAGCGAATCGTCACCATCGAGGATGCGGCCGAACTTCAATTGCAGCAGCCCCACGTGGTTCGTCTGGAAACCCGTCCGCCCAACCTTGAAGGCGGCGGCGAAATCAGCCAGCGCGAATTGGTCAAGAACACGCTGCGTATGCGGCCCGATCGCATCATTCTGGGCGAAATCCGCGCCGGTGAAGCGCTGGACATGTTGCAGGCCATGAACACCGGCCACGACGGGTCCATGTGCACGATCCACGCCAACCGTCCGCGCGAGGCGTTGACGCGGCTGGAAAACATGGTTGCCATGGCGGGCGTGAAGTTGCCCAACGAGGCCGTGCGCTCGCAGATCGCGGGTGCTGTCAATCTGGTTGTTCAGATCGCTCGCATGCGAGACGGCGTGCGCCGCATCACCCATATTTCAGAAGTCATCGGCATGGAGGGCGAAGTGGTCACCATGCAGGACCTGTTCACCTTCCAGTACGAGGGCGAAGATACCGACGGAAAGCTGTTCGGCGTCTTCAAGCCTTCGGGCATGCGCCCTCATTTCCTGCCACGCGCCCAGTACTTCGGCCTCGAGCGTGCGCTGATGGAGGCCGTTTCCGGGAACGCAGGGGACGGACAATGAGCCCTGATACCCTCATCGTATTCGGCGGCGCGCTGGCTTCGCTCGTTTGCCTTTTCCTGATTTTGGGCGGCAAGCCCAAACAGGCTCGCGGTCCTCTCGCCAAACGCGCCCGCGATATCAAAGCCCGGACGATCAACGGCGGATCGAAAGATTCGCAGGAAAACACGAACCAGACATCCGTGAAACGTCAGGAAGCGCGCAGTATCGTGCCGGGTCTGGATGTCATCGCGCGGCGCCTCCTTCCACGTCAGGCCGTCCTGCGGCAACGCCTTGAAAAGACGGGCCGAAGCATCGGCGTTGGCTCCTACGTGGCTTTGAATGTCGCTGTCTTGTTGGTCGTCGCCGGCGCTCTTTTATTTCTGGTTCGCATTCCGGTCGTCCTTTCCGTCGCCATCGGGGTGGTGGTCGGCGTCGGTCTGCCGCATTTCGTTGTCGGGCGAATGGTGCAGGGCCGTCTGGACAAGTTCGCGGGACTGTTTCCCGAAGCCATCGATTTGATGGTGCGCGGATTGCGCTCAGGCCTTCCGGTGACCGAATCCATCTCGGTGGTGGGGCATGAATTGCCCGATCCGGTTGGCACGGAATTTCGCAAGATATCCGACAAGGTTCAGTTCGGGCGGCCTTTGGACGAAGCCCTTTGGGAAACCGCGAAACGCCTGGATACACCGGACTTCAAGTTTTTCGTCATCAGTCTTGCCGTGCAGCGTGAAACCGGCGGCAATCTGGCCGAAACGCTGGCCAATTTGTCGGATATCCTGCGCCGCCGCCAGATGAAGCTGAAAATCAAAGCCATGTCGTCCGAAGCGCGGGCCAGCGCCTACATTCTGGGTTCTCTGCCGTTCATCATGTTTGGCCTCATTTATCTGCTAAATCCCGGCTATGAGACCGAATTGTTCACCGATCCACGCGGCCGGGTCATGTTGATCGGCGGGCTGACCACTATGTCCATGGGCATCGCGGTCATGCGCAAGATGGTGAGGTTCGAAATATGAACCTGATGGCACTTCTTTCGGAATTGGCGAAACCCGAAACCGTTCTTACAGTCCTTGCCGGGCTCGCCGCCACTGCCATTATCGGCCTGGTCTGGAGTGCGGCCATAGCCCGCGATCCTTTGAGTGATCGCGCCAAAGACCTGAAGCAGCGGCGCGAGACCTTGCGAGGGGATCTTCTTCTTGCCAAGCAGAACCGAACGCGACGGCAGGCCGCGCTCGGAATTGTCCATCGGACCACCAACCGCCTGAATTTGTTGCGCAGCCAACACGCCGCAAGCGTTGCGCTGAAGCTCGCCCAGGCCGGATGGCGCGCGAAAGATGCCGTGTCCATCTATATGTTTCTTAAACTTTGCCTGCCTTTTGTTTTCGGCGGCGCGGCTGCTGTCGGCGTGTTTTGGCTGGGGGCGTTCGATTTACCGCCTATCGGGCGGGTCTTCGTCGCCATGCTGGCGGTGGTGATCGGCGCTTATGCGCCGGAGGTCTTCGTCAAGAATGCGACGACGAAGCGAATGCTCGCCCTCCAGAAGGGTCTTCCCGACGCCCTTGATCTGCTGGTTATTTGCACCGAAGCCGGTCTGGCCCTGGACGGCGCGCTGACCCGCGTGGCCGGGGAAAGCGAAAAATCCTGTCCCGAACTTGCCGACGAATTCGGACTGACCGCCATTGAGCTCGGGTTCTTGCCTGTTCGCCGCACGGCGCTGGAGAACCTGATCAAAAGGGTCGATTTGCCAGCCATGCGCGGCGTCGTAAACACGCTGTTGCAAACCGAAAAATACGGAACGCCGGTGGCCCAATCGCTGCGGGTTTTGTCTGCCGAATTTCGCGAGGAGCGAATGCTGAAAGCCGAGGAAAAGGCGGCGAAACTTCCGGCGACGCTGACGGTTCCTCTGATCGTTTTCATCATGCCGACACTGTTTATCGTACTTCTTGGTCCAGCCATCTTGCGCGCTCTCGACGGGCTTGGGGGCCTTTAGACGAGGGTAGACGCCTGGACCAATAGTCCCGGCTGCATTTTCGGGGTCCCGCGGCCGGGCCTTCGCCGGGCGAGGGGGGAAACCTCCTTGCCCGGCCTTTTGCTTTTTTTAGGTCTTTATCCGTTGCGGCGGCAACTCAGGGCGAGCAGCGCGCCGGCCACGGAAGCCACCATCAGCAGACCGAAGGTTGCCGTGTAGCTGCCGATGAAGCCGTGAGCGAACGCGAACAGCGAAGGGCCGAAGATAACGCCCGCAAAGGTAATGGACAGGGCCGCGCCCGTGGTCGGGCCGATCCGTCCGGCCGGGCTTTGGCGGGCCACCTCGGCGATGAAGACACCGTTCCAGCCGACCGCGGCAATGCCGAATATGACGAACAAAACCTGCAAACCATTAACGGGCCATGCCGGGCCGACCCACATTGTAATTCCCGAGGCAATCGCTGCGATAGCGCCGATGATGGCGAGGACCAGCGCGCCGTCGCCGACCTTATCGGCGACCCACCCCCAGGCCAGACGTCCCAGCACGCTGGCCAATTGCACGATAGACAGAACGAATCCTGCCGCGATCAGCGTCATGCCGACGTCCTGGACCAGCAACGTCACCAGGAAGGAGACGAGGCAAAGTTGGGTGATGGTGTAAAAAAACGATGCACTGACCAGCCGCCGGATGGGTTTGCGGCTCCAGATCAGTGTCAGACCTTCCATCAGATTACCTCGAACGCGCCAAGAAGGGTCGCGATCATCGTCCCAAAACCTGCGGCGCGCCTGAAGGGCGATCAGCAGGGCGAGAAGCGTTGCGGCTGTGGCGATGGGTACCGATTGCCAACCGAAAGTCACGGCCAGCCCCGGCGCGGTAAGCCCGGCGATGGCCCCGCCCAGCGGTACACCTGTTTGTTTGATGGAAAAAATCACGTTGCGATGCCGGTTTCCGGCGAAGCGGCCCAGAAGGTGCGATGCCGACGGGTTTGTCAGCGCGTAGCCCGCGCCGATGAAAGCAGACGCGCCAGCCAGTGCGATAATGCTGGGTATGGTCGCCAGCGCGCATCCGCAAAGGCCCAGAACAAGCGAAGTTTGACTGGTCCGGCAGGCGCCCCAACGGCGCACCAAACCACCGGCGATTAACGAGAAAACACTGGCGGTTCCGAAAACGATACTGACCTGATAGCCGATCATCGCTGCCGGAATTTGCAGGGATTTGGCTATCGCCGGAGCAATCGCCGCCAGCATCAGAACCGCCAGCGACATGGTCGCCTGAACCGTGGTCATGGCCCCGACCACCGCGATCCGATTGTAGGGAAGATCGGCGGCTTCGCTTTCCGGGGCGTTGCTCAAAACGGGTATCCCGGCTCGGATTTAGCCAGGCCGCTAAACTGATCCAGCATTTTGTCGCGCCACGCAAATATGGGATCGTCATTTTCGAGCAATTTGAAATCGCTCATGACCCGGGCCCACTGAAAGCAGCTGAAAACCATGCAGTCGGCGTAACCGGCCTGATCGCCCGAAACAAAGGGCTGTTCGGCCAAAGTTGCGCGAAGCGGCTCCAGGGTTTTGCGAAAGCCGACAACGCGGCTGTCACGTTCCGTATGAATGTCCTCGATGCGGCCGCCCCAGGTTTTTTCGCGGCTGGTGCGGAAATATTCGCGATCTGCCGGTTCTATGTGCTCAAAGATATCCTGGATAATTAGGGGCATGATGCCGCGAAGAACCACGCGGTCGGCCCACATGTTCAAAAAACGCAGCGTACCGACGTCGGCTTTATCGCCGAAGATAGAAGGGCGCTGGGGATAGGCGCGATCCAGATAATGGGCAATGGTCCAGCTGTCATGCACGCAGGTCTCGCCATCGACCAATACCGGCACCCGGTCCTGACCGGAAAATTCGATCAGATGCTTTTGCGTGAACTGCATGGGGATGAATTCGGCTTCCAGCCCTTTGATGGCTAGGGCAAAGCGGGTGCGCCAGCAATAGGGGCTGAAGCGGCGATCATCGGCGCCGACCAGATCGTATACCTTCATCGTCATTTTCTGCGCTTGTACTGGGCGTCGCCGAACATCATCTCGCGGGCCTTTGCGTCAATCGGACCCTGGGTCTGGTGCTCTTTCAGATGTTCCAGGGCGCGCCCGACGGCGGGGCGGGTGGCGATGGTTTCGAACCAACGCTTTACATTGGGGAAGTCGTCCAGGTTCTGGCCCTGCCGCTCGTATGAACGCAGCCAAGGAAAAGTGGCCATGTCGGCGATGGAATACTCGCCCGCCAGATATTCGGTTTCATTGAGGCGGCGATCCAGCACGCCATACAGCCGCCCGGTCTCTTTTGTGTAGCGATCCACGGCGTAGGGGATGGGCTCGGGTGCGTAGTGGCGGAAATGATGGGCCTGGCCCAGCATTGGCCCAACGCCGCCCATCTGGAACATCAGCCACTGGATTACGGTGAAACGCTTGGCCGTGTCGGAAGGCAGGAAGCGGCCTGTTTTCTCGGCCAGATACAGCAAAATCGCGCCGGATTCGAATAGCGAATAGGGCTTTGCCTCGGGGCCGTCCATATCGACGATGGCCGGTATCTTGTTGTTGGGGCTGATTTTCAGGTATTCAGGGTCGAACTGATCGCCGTTGCGGATATCAACGGGGATGATTTCGTAATCAAGCCCCGTTTCCTCCAGCATGATCGAGATCTTGAAGCCGTTTGGCGTCGGCCACGTGTAAAACCTGATCATCAGACTCAGCCGCCGTTAATGCGTTTTGAGGCGTCCCTGAACTGGGCCGCCAGCTCGTCATACTCGGTGACATGCGGGAACTGCGGAAATTCGCGGATCACGTTTTCCGGCGAACGGAAAAGAATTCCAGCCTCGGCGGCGCCTAGCATGGTCGTGTCGTTGTACGAATCGCCTGCCGCCATGACCTTGAAATTGAGCTTCTGGAAGGCGTTGACCGAATGGCGTTTCTGGTCGGGCATGCGCAGCTTGTAATTGGCGACGCGGCCATCCTCGGCAATTTCCAGCCGGTGGCAGAAAAGCGTCGGCCATCCCAGTTGGCGCATCATGGGTTCGGCAAAATCGTAAAAAGTATCCGACAGGATGACCACCTGATAGGTTTCGCGCAGCTGATCAAGGAACTCCCTGGCTCCTTCCATGGGGCCCATCTCGCCGATAACGGCCTGGATGTCCGGTAATTTCAGCCCGTGCTCGTCAAGGATTTTTAGGCGTTGCTGCATCAGGACGTCATAGTCCGGCACGTCGCGCGTGGTCGCGCGAAGGGCTTCGATGCCGGTCTTTTCAGCGAAATTGATCCAGACTTCCGGAATCAGGACCCCCTCAAGGTCGAGACAAACGATATCCACGGCGAATTCCTCCTGCCAAATGATAGTCTTTTTAGTCCGCGATCAATTCGGCCAGTTTCTCGAAAACGCTTTCGAACATATCGGTCGTCAACCTGCGGGTATTCGTGTTGTAGCGCGAACAATGATAGCTGTCGGCAAAAAAAACACCGCCGGGTAGCCGATGGACGGCCCCGTGTCCGAAAGGGAACGTCACTTTGCGCATTCCCAGGGCCGAAAGAACCGTGCCGTGGGCGATGGTGCCCAGCGCCAGGATTACGCGCAAGTCCGGCAAAGCCTTGATCGTATTGGCCAGAAACGGACGGCAAGCGGCAATTTCCGCGCCGACGGGTTTGTTTTGGGGAGGGACGCAGCGAACGGAATTGGTGATTTGACAGCCGACCAGTTCAAGGCCGTCATCGGGTCGGGCATCGTAGTTTCCCCGGGCCAAACCAAATTTGCCGAGGGTTGCGTACAACAGATCGCCCGCGTAATCGCCGGTAAAGGGACGGCCCGTCCGGTTGGCACCGCGCAGGCCGGGCGCTAGGCCGACGATCAGAAGTTTGACCGGCGGTTTGGCAGAGGTCGGGCAAAAGGTCGGAACCGGCGCGTTGTGCCAATCAGGGAAAGCGGTGCGGTTGGCTTCGCGAAATTCAACCAACCGGGGACACAGCGCGCAGTCCTTTTCCGGCGCGCAGTTTATGCTGGACAATTCCATGGCTGTTCGACCCATCGCAAAGGGTCAGGCGGTTTCGATGTAGGGGTCGTCGATGGGGACGTCGGGCGGCCCGTTTTTGTCGTCACGATGGCCGCCCAGCCTTTCGATACGGGGTTGAAGATCCTGCAATTCAATGAAGAAATCAGCCTGACGCCGTAATTCATCGGCGACCATGGGCGGTTGCGAACGAATGGTGCTGACCACGGTAATGCGAACGCCCTTGCGCTGCACCGCTTCGACCAGACGCCGGAAATCGCCGTCGCCCGAAAACAACACCCCGTGATCGATGTGCTCAGCCATCTCCATCACGTCAACGGCCAGCTCGATATCCATATTGCCCTTGATTTTGCGGCGACCCGTGGCGGCGTCGGTGAATTCCTTGGTCGGTTTTGTGACCATGGTGTAGCCGTTGTAGTCCAGCCAATCAACGAGCGGGCGAATCGGCGAATAGTCCTGGTCTTCAAGGAGGGCGGTGTAATAGAAAGCCCGGATCATCGTCCCTTCGGTAGCAAACAAATCCAGGAGCCGCCGATAGTCGATATCAAAGCCGAGAGCCCTTGCCGCCGCATAAAGGTTTGACCCGTCAATAAATATTCCCAAGCGTTCGTGCGGATAAAAATTCATCATAAATGTCCTTTTAATCAAAGGATTGTAAGCAATACTTAATTTTGGACGTTAATTTTTATTTGGTAATTTTTTATATCTTATCTGCATGATCGGTTTAACGTGTAATAGGTAGGCCGTGGCGGGGAACGTCGCAAGCGGGAATCTGTCTATAATGATCTTTATCGGTATCGGCTCCAATCTATCCAGCCCGCAAGGCGGAAGCCCGCGCGGGAATTGTCATTCGGCGGTCGAGGCGCTGAACGCCGCCGGTCTGGAAGTCTGCAGGTGTTCTCGCTGGTATCGTTCGGCACCGGTGCCGATGTCCGATCAGCCTTGGTACGTCAATGGCGTTGTCGCCGTCGAAGCCGAAGGCAAGCACCCCGTTCCCGTGATGGACCTGCTTCACCAGATCGAGCTTGAATTCGGACGGCTGCGTAAAACCAGGAATATGGCCCGCACGCTTGATCTGGATATTCTGGATTTTGACGGGCGCGTTGCCACGGGCGCCGACGGGGTTGTCCTTCCCCATCCGCGTATGCACGAGCGCGCTTTCGTCCTGTTTCCCCTGTTCGAAATTGCACCGGATTGGCGTCATCCGATATCGGCAGCGTCGATTTTCGATCTGATTGAGGGGCTTTCCGAGGACCAGTACGCTGAGCCAATTCCCTGAAAAACGTGTTATGTTTTTCAACGAATGTAAAGAGCGGCCTTGCCTAAGGCGAATCGGCGAAATATATATGGGCCGCGTTTCGAGATTAATATTCAAAGAATACGGAGTCCTGTTATATGGCGCGCGTTACCGTCGAAGACTGTGTGCTGAGAATTCCCAACCGGTTCAACCTGGTTATGCTTGCCGCCCAGCGGGCGCGCGACATTTCCTCTGGCGCGGTGTTGACCGTCGACCGCGACAACGACAAAAACCCTGTCGTGGCGTTGCGCGAGATCGCCGACGAAACCGTCGAGATTGACACGTTGGAAGGCTCCCTGGTTAAGGGGTTGCAGAAGTTCGTCGAAGCCGATGAGCCCGAGGAGGACGAAATGGACCTCGTGGCGATTCAGCAGGAGTTGGGTATTCCGGTCGCCGAAGGCGCGGTTGAGGCCGAGGTTGATGCTCAGGCCGCAGACATTGCGCCGGGGATGTCCGCTGAAATCGATGTAGGGATGGTATTCGCCGATTCGCAAGAAGCGATCGCCGATAGTTCGGATGACGCGAGCGAAGCCCAGCCTGAAGCCGAAGCCCAGCCCGAAACCGAAGAAGACGCCAAGACCGACGAGGTCTAAGCGTGTCGGCGCGCGGCTTGATATGGGCCAACGTGGGCCCTGACGCCGCGGCGGACGGGTTCTCGCGCACGGGAGCTGTGCGAGGCGCCGGATGATCCGCCAATTCGAACTTGTAGAGCGTGTCCTCGAATACGATCCCAATGCGGACGAGGATGCGCTTAACCGCGCCTACGTGTTTGCCATGAAGGTGCATGGTTCGCAAAGGCGCGCCTCGGGCGATCCGTACTTTTCCCACCCCAACGAGGTGGCCGGTATTCTCACGGAATACGGGCTGGACACGGCCTCGATTATCACGGCGCTTCTTCACGATACGGTCGAAGATACCGACGCGACGGCGGACGATCTGAAAAAGCATTTCGGTGACGAAGTGCTGCAGCTTGTTGACGGTGTCACCAAGCTGACCCGGATCGAATTGATGTCGGATCAGTCCAAACAGGCTGAAAACTTCCGAAAACTTGTGCTGGCCATGTCGAAGGACATTCGTGTCCTTCTGGTCAAGTTGGCCGACCGGCTGCACAACATGCGCACCCTGAATTACATCAAAAATCCGAACAAGCGCCAGCGGATAGCGCTTGAGACGATGGAAATTTACGCGCCGCTTGCTGAACGAATCGGCATGCACGCGATCAAGAACGAACTTGAGGAGCTGGCGTTCGCCGAATTGAACCCGGACGCGCGAAACTCGGTTCTTACCCGCCTAGAGTTCTTACGCAAGCAGAGCAACGAAAGCATTTCAGGAATTGTCGCTCAGCTTACCGATTTGATGAAAGGGTCGGGGTTCAAGGTGCGGATTGCCGGACGCGAGAAACAGCCGCACTCCATCTGGCGCAAGATGCAGCGCGAAAGCATCAATTTCGAACAGCTTTCCGACATCATGGCGTTTCGCCTGATCGTCCCGACGATTGATGACGTTTACCGCGCTTTGGGCGTTATTCACGCCGCTTATCCAGTGGTTCCCGGCCGTTTCAAGGACTACATCAGCACCCCCAAACCGAACGGATATCAATCGGTGCATACGGGGGTGTTTGGTCCGCGGGGTGAGCGCATCGAAATTCAGATCCGCACCGAGGAGATGCAGGACGTCGCTGAACGCGGCGTTGCCGCGCATTGGAGCTACAAACAGGACGCGGGCAGCACCGAAGGCCCGCAATACCGCTGGCTTCGCGAACTCCTGGAAATCCTCGATCAGGCCGCAGGACCGGAAGAGTTCCTCGAAAACACCAAGCTGGAAATGTTCCAGGATCAGGTGTTCTGCTTCACCCCCAAGGGATACCTCATTACGCTTCCCTTTGGGGCGACGCCGGTCGATTTCGCCTATGCTGTCCATTCCGAAGTCGGTGATACCTGCGTCGGGGCCAAGATCAATGGCCGCATTCGTCCGTTAAAGGTTGAACTGCGCAACGGCGATCAGGTCGAAATCCTGACGTCGAAGGCTCAGACGCCGTCTCCCGAATGGGAACGTTTTGTTGTAACCGGTCGGGCGCGGGCACGCATCCGCCGCTTCGTGCGCGCCAAGGAACGCGAACAATACGGCGAATTGGGCCGTTCCATCCTGACCAAGGCGTTCCGGGAGGCCGGGTACGAATACAGCGATAAAGCCGTTGAAGGGGTTCTCAAGAGCTTCAAGGCAAACACCGCTTACGATGTTTGCGCCGCCGTTGGTTCGGGCCATTTTACCGCGCGCGAGGTCGTGGAGACGGTCTATCCGGGGGTGAAGGCGAAGCGCCTCGGCCCGGAAAAGGTCGTGCCGATCGGTCGTGCGCGTGCGCGCTCCGGCAAGGAAAAGACGCCGACCGTCCCCATCGTCGGTTTGATCTCGGGGATGGCGGTGCATTTTGCGGGGTGCTGCCATCCGCTTCCCGGAGATCGCATTGTCGGGATCATTACGACCGGCAAGGGCGTTACCATCCACACCATTGATTGCCATGAACTGGAAGGCCTTAGCGACCAGCCCGAGAGATGGCTCGATGTGTCCTGGGAAATGGAAGGCGACGATGTGGATATCCACGTCGGGCGTCTCAATCTGGTTCTTTCCAACGAAGCTGGAAGCCTGGGTGCGATTTCCAATATCATCGCCAAGAATGATGGCAACATCAGCAACCTGAACATTACCAACCGCAACACGGACTTTTTCGAAATTCTCCTCGATATCGAGGTCAAGGACCTCAAGCACCTGACCAATATCATTGCCGCCTTGCGTGCCTCGAACGTGATCAACGAGGTCGAACGCGCACGCGGATGACGGACGGCTGTTTTTTCCCTAGCTCAGCCGATAGTTTGCCCTATATTCACGCCATGTTTTTGCGGCGAAAAAAAATCACACTAAAAGAGCGGGCACGCGAGTTCGTCTGGCCCCGGTCGGGTTGGTGGCGGACGTTCAGCTACCTGTTCCATCGGGTGGCACGGCTGCCGGGGTCGCCTTATTTTGTGGCCGCCGGTTTCGCATGCGGCGCGGCCCTTTCCTTCACGCCCTTCGTCGGTATGCATATTGCGCTGGCATGTCTTTTGGCCTGGGTCATCCGCGCCAGCTTGCTGTCCGCGGCCATTGGAACCATTGTCGGAAATCCCTGGACGTTTCCCTTCATTTGGATATGGATTTACGAGTCCGGTCGCTGGATGCTGAACGAAACCAGCGGGCAGGTCGCCAAAGAGCTGAACTTCTCTGAATTTTTCGGGGCTTTCACTGAAGCGTTCCTGCGTTTTGATCTGGTATACCTGTTTGATACGGCGTGGCCGGTTTTCTGGCCGATGGTCGTCGGCGGCATACCGACGGCGCTTGCCGTCTGGTTTGTCTTTTATTTTCCGTTGAAGCCGATCGTCGGCGCCTATCAAAAACGACGATGGAAAAAGCAGCAGGAGGCTCGCGATGAATAGTTCGCTGAGACTGGGCGTAAACATCGATCACGTGGCCACCATTCGCAACGCGCGTGGCGGCAGGTTTCCCGATCCATTGCGTGCGGCGCAGCTGGCGGTCGAGGCGGGAGCCGATGGAATAACCGCCCATTTACGCGAGGATCGCCGCCACATTTCCGACGAAGACATTACGAAATTGCGCGAAATGATTACGGTGCCGCTAAACCTTGAAATGGCGGCCACCGATGAAATGCTTGAGATCGCCCTGCGTCACAAGCCGCACGCCGCCTGTATCGTGCCGGAGAAGCGCGAGGAACGCACCACCGAAGGCGGTTTGGATGCGGCGGGCGGGCATAATCATCTGAAGCCGTTCGTCACCCGGCTTCGTGACGCCGGTATCCGGGTTTCCTTGTTCATTGAAGCCAACCCCGTTCAGCTGGATGCCGCCGTTTCCCTGGGCGCGCCGGTGGTTGAACTGCATACCGGGGCTTATTGTGACGCCGAAGGGGTTGCCCGCGAGCGCGAATTCGCCCGCATCCGTGAAGCTGCCGCGCATGCACAAAAGGTGGGTTTGGAATGCCACGCCGGGCATGGCCTCGATTTCGACACGGTGGGGCCGGTTGCGGCCATTCCCAACGTCGTTGAACTCAACATCGGACATTTTTTGGTTGGCGAGGCCATTTTCGTTGGATTGGCCGAGAGCATTCGCGGTATGCGCCGTCTTATGGATGAGGCCCGGAACGGCGCATGATTCTGGGACTTGGAACCGATCTTTGTGATATCCGGCGGATTGAACGCTCGCTCGCGCGTTTCGGCGAGCGCTTTACGGCGCGCGTCTATACAGATACCGAACGAAGGAAGGCGGCCCGCCGTCCCCGTCCCGCGTCCGTATTCGCGCAGTGCTTTGCGGCCAAGGAAGCCTGCACCAAAGCGCTGGGGACCGGCCTTCGCCGGGGTGTTTATCTTCGCGATATCGAGGTGTGCAACGAACAAAGTGGCAAGCCCTATTTGCGGCTCTCTGGCGGGGCGCTAAAACGGCTTGAAGAAATCACGCCACCGGGAATGTCGGCGCAGATAAATGTATCCTTGAGCGACGAATATCCGCTGGCCCATGGCATTGTCATTATTTCGGCGGTTGCCGGAGATGCGCCTTGACACGAACGGCCCGTGCGGCTTTCATCGGCGTGCCGGATCAAGTCGATTTGTGAAAATGTGTAAAAACAATTAGTTATACGGAAAACTTAATGGAAGAAAACATCCCAGACGCGACGGATAGCGGCACTTCCGGCGGATTTTTGGAGACGCTGCAAACCATCGGCTACGCCGTTCTTATTGCCCTCCTCATCCGAACTTTCGCTTACGAGCCGTTCAGCATTCCGTCGGGTTCCATGAAGCCGACCCTGCTGATCGGCGATTATTTATTCGTTTCCAAATTTTCATACGGCTACAGCCATCATTCACTGCCGTTCAGCCTGCCGCTGTTCTCGGGCCGGGTGATGGTCGACGAGCCTACGCGCGGCGACGTTGCAGTGTTCAAGTATCCAAGCGATACGACAAAAGACTACATCAAAAGGATTGTCGGATTGCCGGGCGACAAGATCCAGGTTGTCGGCGGCATTCTTCACATCAACGGACAAAAGGTAACGCGAGAGCGCACCAGCGATTTTATTGATCGCAACCCGAGCGGGAGTGTGCGACGCATTTCGCGCTATATCGAAACCCTGCCCAACGGTCGAAAGCACTTCATTCTCGAGGAAAACGGGGATCGCGGGCCGGCCGACAACACGCCGTTGTATGTGGTTCCGACGGACCATTATTTTGCCATGGGCGATAATCGGGACAATTCCAACGACAGCCGCTTTTCCGACGTGCGCTTCATTCCCCGCGAAAACCTGGTGGGCCGCGCCGAGTTCCTGTTCTTCTCCATCGACGGCACCGTGTGGAAGATCTGGTCGTGGTTCTCGACAGTTCGCTTCGGCCGTATGTTCAGCGGGATCGAGTAGCCGGGATGGGAGCCCCCCCCGATCAGTTGGAAGAAGTTCTAGGGTATCGTTTCGCCAAGCCGGAGTTTTTGGTCGAGGCGCTGACCCATTCCAGCCTTGCCAAAAACCATTCGCGCAGGCTCGTCTCCAACGAACGAATGGAATTTCTGGGTGACCGGGTTCTCGGTCTGGTCGTCGCCCGCTTGCTGTATGAGCGCTTTGCTCACGAAGACGAGGGCGCGCTGGCCCGCCGCCATGCGGAACTGGTGCGCAAGGAAACCCTTGCCCGGGTGGCCGACATCATCGGGCTGGCCCGGCATATCCGCATGTCGCGGGGCGAAGAAGATGCGGGCGGGCGCGAAAATCCGGCACTTCTGGCGGATGCCTGCGAGGCTGTAATCGCCGCCATGTTCCTGGACGGCGGTCTGGACGTGGCTGAAACGTTTATTCGCGGCCATTGGACGGCCTTGGCAGATGAAGACCTGACGCCGCCCAAAGATGCCAAAACTGCCTTGCAGGAATGGGCTCAGGCCCGATCCTTGCCGTTGCCGACCTATCGCGAGATCGGGCGCGAGGGACCCGCCCATGCGCCGATTTTCCGCATCGAGGCGGCCGTGCAGGGCCAAATGCCCGAATTCGGCAGCGCGCCGTCCAAGCGTGCCGCCGAACAAATGGCGGCACGAACGCTGATCGACCGGCTGGAGGCCACCCAAGGTGAATGAAATAGCCAACCGCTGTGGTTTTATTGCCGTTCTCGGCGCGCCCAACGTGGGCAAGTCGACCCTGATCAACAACGTCGTGGGAAGCAAGGTTTCCATCGTTTCGCCCAAGGTACAAACGACCCGCACGAGGGTGCTGGGCATTCATCTTCAGGGGGAAGCCCAAATCGTTTTCATCGACACGCCGGGCATATTCGAGCCTCGGCGGCGTCTTGACCGGGCCATGGTCGCGGCAGCCTGGGGTGGCGCCGATGGGGCTGATATCATTTTGCTGCTGGTCGATGCCGAACGGGGGATTGACCGCAATACCCGGAACATCGTGGAAAAGCTAAGGGCATCCGGTCGCAAGGCGTTGCTGGCCGTCAACAAGGTCGATCTGGTGCGCAAGTCCGATCTGTTGAAGCTGGCATCGGATTTGAACGAAACGGGCCTTTTCTCAGATACGTTCATGATCTCGGCGATTTCCGGGGACGGGGTGGATGATCTGGTAGAAACCCTCGCGTCACGGGTTCCGCAAGGCCCGTGGATGTTCCCCGAAGACCAGATTTCGGACATGCCGCAACGCCTGCTGGCCGCCGAGATTACCCGCGAGCAGCTGTATCTGCAGCTGCATCAGGAACTGCCGTATTCGACGACCGTTGAAACCGAAACCTGGGAGCAGGGCGACGACGGTTCCGTCCACATCAATCAGGTTATCTTCGTTCAACGCGAAAGCCAGCGCGCCATCATCCTGGGCAAGCGCGGACAGCGCATCAAATCCCTGGGCGCGGCGGCGCGGACCGAACTGAAGGAAATCCTGGACTGCAAGGTCCATCTGTTCCTGTTCGTCAAGGTCCGCGAATCGTGGGGCGACGATCCCGAGCGCTATCGCGACTGGGGTCTGGACTTCAACGCTTAATCCGCAACGCGAACTAGTGCTTGAAGAACTTCCGCGTTCCCCGCGCGCTGACGGCCTTTCCGATACGGTCCAGCGCCAGCACGTACGCCGCCGTTCGCATATCGACGGCCTTATCCTGCTTGATGCGCCAGATTTTTTCCGATTCCGGTTCGATGAACTGGCGCAAGCGTTCCTGGACCTCGTCCTCACCCCAGTAGTAACCGGCCCGGTTCTGTGCCCACTCGAAATACGAGACGGTGACCCCGCCTGCGTTGGCCAGAATATCCGGTATAGCGACCACCCCGCGTTTCGACAGAATTTTGTCGGCCAGCGGCGTGGTTGGCCCGTTGGCCAGTTCCAGAATGTAGCGGGCCTGAATCTGGGCCGCGTTTTCGTCGACGATCTGGTTTTCCAGCGCGCCCGGAACCAACACGTCGCAGTCGGTTACCAATAGCTCTTCGTTGGTCATTTCTTGCGCTTTTCCAAACGTTGGAGCGCCGGCGACCTTGCCGGTTTTTTCCTTGTGTTCGAGGATTTTGTGCGGGTCCATTCCGTCGGCGTCGTAAAGGGCGGAAGTGGAATCGGAAACGCCGACGATCTTGTAGCCGTCGTCGAACAGCGGCAAGGCGCAATGGATCGATGCGTTGCCGAATCCCTGGAAGACAACCCGTGATTTCTTAGGCGACAGCCCGAACGTTTTTTCAAGATGACGCAGAATGTAATAGCCGCCCCGGCCCGTGGCCGATTCGCGGCCCAGAGATCCACCCAAAACGATTGGTTTGCCGGTGATGACGGCCGGTGAAGGATGGCCGACGATGGTCGAGTATTCGTGCGCCATCCAGCCCATGATCATCGCGTTGGTATAGACATCGGGCGCCGGGATATCGCGATCGGGGCCGAGGACCCCGGCGAAGGCCCGCACATAGGCGCGGCTCAGGCGTTCAAGTTCGCCGTGCGACAATTTGTGGGGGTCCACCGCAACCCCACCCTTGGCCCCGCCAAACGGCAGGTTGACCACGGCCGATTTGAAGGTCATCCAGAAGGCCAGTGCCACGACCTCATCCATGTTCACCTTGGGATGATAGCGGATGCCGCCCTTGGTGGGCCCGCGCGTGTCGTCATAGCGGCATCGCCATGCCTTGAAGGATTTGAGCGAACCGTCGTCCATGCGAACGTTCAGGCTGGCGACGGTGGTTTCCTGTGGATGGCTGAGCTTGACCATGACGTCTGGGTCAACCTGAATATGCTTGGCGGCCTCTTTCAGACGTTTTCGGGCCTTGGAGAAGAGCGTCGATGGCATGACATTTCCTCCTTGTCGACGA
>Ga0233431_1002283_pt1 | contig 27443 bp, 22 predicted proteins | sample SI_118_April2016_FD_179867 | JGI IMG/M metagenome (GOLD analysis project Ga0233431, IMG submission 179867) | Seawater microbial communities from Saanich Inlet, British Columbia, Canada - SI_118_April2016_200_MG | ecosystem: Environmental > Aquatic > Marine > Inlet | place: Canada: British...
GATTTGTGCTTGGGTCGTTTCACTACCTTGCCCCTGACGTCCCATACTACAGCATAAGGTGGCACTTCCATCTCCATGAACCCTTACCAATGCTGAAGTATTTCCTTCGTCTTCGACGCCGTTACAATGTATTCCTGTTGCAACCCCAACACCACGAAGTTTAGATCCTGTTACTTTGGAGGGTTTTCCCCAACCTTTCCACTTTTTCTTCCACTTAAACGTTTCTGCTCCTTTTACCAGGCATTCGTGGATTGCTTCGCTGGTAAGATGAAATAGTGGCGGCCAAATATCTTTAAATTCTTCAGGTGTACTACAATCCATGCCTTCTGCCTTAAAATAGGCATACATGGCCTTTAAGAGTTCACCTTCACGAATATGGTTTTTCAGCCGAAACTCCAATGGATCTATGTCCAATTTCGAAGAAGCCATATCTAGCAGACGTTCGATAAGGCATGACAATGTCACATCTCCCACCCCTCTCATACAACCAGCTGTAACAAGATTTGTAGATACTCCCTGAACTAAAAAACGTCCGTTGAGGTTTTTCCCCCACAACTCATTGGAAAAACTCCCTACGTCATTTTTAAAACCATATCCACCATTGTCGAAAATATCTTTTATCTCAATGGCCCTAATAGTACTGTCTTTATCACAACCAATGCGACCCCAAACCCTTTCCAAATGACGTCGTTTTACTGTTGCAAAACATTCTTCCTGGGTCAGTTCAATCTTGACGGGTCGGCCTGTTTTTTTTGCCAGGAGGGCCGTGATCATATGAAAATTGTTTACCCACCATATTCCGAAAGAAGCACCTGACGGCAGTGCAATAACCCGAACTTTGCTCATTGGAATTCCAAACGCTTCCGCTATGCCTGATTTAAGTTCGGATGGTGTTTGAGACGCTGTCCACAATGTGATTTTATCACCTGTCCATTCAGCTATGCAAGCATTTCTTCCAATGGGGGCGTACTGCTGACTTCCAAACTCAATACTTCCTTCAGCGGTAATTTCGGACTCTTTCATCCCCTGATCCACATCCCCCCATTCTGTTAGAAACGGTTCGCGTGCATTTCCTTCGGATCTTACTTGTGGTGCATCCTTTTTCAAGGCATCGTTGGGATCGAAAACAGCAGGTAAAATTTCGTAATCTACTTCGATCAATTTAAGTGCCTGTTCGGCGATATCCTCGCTGATCGCTGCCACAGCCGCGACTTCATCTCCAACAAAACGTACTTTTTCATCAAATATATGCCCCCGGTAATTGAACCAGCAAGAGTTCCAATCCAAATCCGGCGCGTCCTGATAACATACAACACCTAAAACTCCCGGAAATGCTTCAGCCTTCGAGCTATCGATTCTTTTGATTTTAGCATGAGCATGAGGGCTTCTGAGGATTTTCCCGAACACCATACCTGGAGCCTGTAAATCTACTGCATATTTTAAACTACCAGTAACCTTATCCCTTGCATCCTTAATAGGAACGGATTTACCAACGACAGAAAGCTTAGTATTATAATTGTTTTTAGCCATCATAGTCCTCTATTTTTTTTGCTGCTTTTTGAACAGATTTGATGATTTTCGGATAGGCGCCACAACGGCAAATGTGCCCACTGAGAGCCTCAGCAATATCCTGAGGCCCGGAATTCGGTTTGGAGTCTAGTAGGTTTTTTGTGCTTAATATGATACCCGGAGTGCAGAATCCACATTGGAATCCATGCTCTTCAATAAAGGCTTCCTGGATTGGATGAAGGTCATCATAACTACCTAGACCCTCTATAGTAAGTACTTTTTTCCCCTCCGCCTGATGAGCCAACATCATGCAGGCTAGTGCCGGTTTTCCATTCAATAAGATGGTACAGGCGCCGCATTCTCCCTGACCACAAGATAAGCGTACCCCCATTAAACCCATCTTTTTTTGCAGGACATCAATTAGAGTTCCATGTGGTTCTATTTCGAGTTGATGTTCCTGATTATTAACGTTCAGAGTAATCATGCTTTCCTCCTATTCCGTAAATCTTCAATAATATTCTCTAAAGCGCGTTTTGTGAGAACTTTACTAATTTCCCGTCGATACTCCTCTGTTCCCCGAACATCGGTAATTGGTTTTACTTCTTTGGCCGCAAGCTCACTGATTTCTGTAATTAAATTTTCATTGATTTTAGATACATTACTCCCTATCAGCATTTCTTCAGCTTTTGGGAGCCGTATTGGGGTTGGCGCGACTGCCCCAAAGGCGATTCTGATATCTGTAATGATACCTGCTTCGTCCATGGTTGCCCTGGCAGACATATTTACAATAGCAATATCGATTACTGTCCTCCCAACCTTTAAAAAACAGGTGGCTGTTTCTGCGGGCGGAAGAGGTACGTTTATTTCCGTTAAGAGTTCGTCTTCTTTTAAATCAGTATGATTTACATGGTGAAAAAACTGATCCATCTTTATCCTTCGTTCACCATTGCTACTCAAAATCTTCGCTTCAGCTCCCAGCACAATCAGTGGTGTTGCCAAATCAGCCGAAGGCGCTGCATGGCAAATATTTCCACCGATAGTGGCTGTTGTGCGGATCCCTGGAGGACCTAGTTCTCCAGCCGAATTTTGAATGATTGACAATGAATTATTAATATTTAGTGATTCTTCAATAGTAGACACTTTAGTTAGTGATCCAAAAGATATTTTATCAGTGCTTTTCTTAATGTATTCAAGTTCTGGAATAAAGGTTAAATCTATGCAGTAATCGAGGCTAATTTTTTCTTCCTGCCATTGAAGAAGCAAGTCGGTACCTCCCGCCCAAAATTTGGCTTTTTCACCGTATTTATCTTTCAGGTTGCAAGCTTCACTGGGTGATTTTGGCCGGAGATATTTAAAAGTTTTCTTGTTCATATTCTTCACCTACTGGGTTAAAAGAAAGTGTTAAAGAAATTCGAATGGTTTTCCTATTAAAAAAGATATTACTTACAGTTTTCAAAGATGACTATACCCTCTTCGGGTAGGTTTTAGATGATATCTGTTAAATTTTAAGTAACTTGCTTCTTCAACTCACTTATACTTCGCGTCATAAGCATTTTATTCACTTTAATAGACATAACAGTTTATTTTGAGATATAGAGTAACTTGCGCTTAAAAATGAAAAAGCATCTATGTCTGTTAATATTTTGGTTCACGTTCTTTCATGTCTAGTTAATTACAGTGGGAGACGTAATTTAAAAATCTGAACTTGAAGTTGATGAATATAAAAACTCAAAACAAAACATTGGCGCGAGGCATCTACTTTAAAATCTTAAACGCCAATTTAAAAACCTGGTCCAATATCATTTTCATTATAGCTTTTATTATTCCAGCCATTACGCTACTAAGTTTGGGAATTATTTCTACTTCATTTAAAATAAAAAATGAATCTTTAATTAAGATAACTAATAATTTAAATCAGACCATTCACTCTTATCAAAATAGTTTGAAAATATTTGAAGAACAAACAGTCTTTCTTTCCGACAATACCAATTTAAGACTATTGGTGGGGGCAATTATTAATGTAAATCAATATCAAGCTGAAAATCCTTTAATCAGGGAATGGCTCACAGAGCTGTTAAAGCAGCTGAAAAAATCACAGAATTTGACTGGAATAGCGGTAATTGCATTAAATAAAAAAGTATTGGCGCATACGCATGACCAAATTGATCTTCCGAGATTAATCGCTGATAGTACTTTAATAGATGCGGGACTATACCGAAGTCCCGTTTCAGGAAATCAGTTGGTTCCTGTCAGTTTGCTCAGGGAATTAAACATCGTAACCGAACAACCAGAGAAATTACCTGGCCACATAATTTTACAATTGGCAACTGTTCCGATTCTTGAAAATAACAAGATGATTGGAATGTTTGTTATGTATAGGTTCCTTCACCAACAAACAAGTTGGATAAAGAATCTTGGAGATGATTTACAAGTTGATGTCGCGGTTTATGCAAAAAAAAACCTATTGATGCAGCAGAGTGTCGCTTCAACTTTTGCCGAACATTTTGTAAAATTTATTGCCTTTGGAAACCTGAGAAGTCAGGTAGCCTTTCATCAAAAACTGGATAATGAATTAGAAAATAGGGCTTCAACTGATCGGTCAATTGACTTGGATGATTATGAAAAAGAGGCTGTAGGGACTATATTGATAAGAACCAGGGTTGATCAATATTTTAATGAAATTATTACCTCTTTATTGTTGCTATTGGTATTGATCAGTGCAGGGATTTTACTAGGTATTGTTTTTAGAATATGGACTTTTCGTATTCTTAGCCTTATTCGGGATCTTGTTGTTTCCATTAGAGATATTTCCAAAGGGAATTATTCTAATCTAATTCCAATTAATCGTAAGGATGAAATTGGAGAATTATCAGAAGAAATTAACAAAATGGCTGAGGAAATTCAGAGAAGAGAAAAATTTAAAGATGATTTTCTGGCCAATACTTCCCATGAATTAAAAACACCGTTACAAGGGATTATTGGAATTGCCGAATCACTCCAGGATGGAGCCACAGGAGCATTACCACTACAAACGCGAAAACAGCTGGAAATGATAACTCAAAGTGGAAATCGCCTGTCGCGGTTAATTAACGATATCCTGGACTATGCAAAACTAAAAAATGCTGATCTTGTTTTGGAAACGAAACCGACAGACATATTTCCTCTGGTTGATATTGTTTTTAGGTTATCAAAACCACTGATAGAAAAAAAAGATCTGGAATTAATCAATCTAGTTTCCAGTTCGACTCCGTTAGTTGAATGTGATGAAGAACGGACGTTTCAAATTGTTTTTAATTTAATCGGAAATGCTATTAAATTTACCAAAAGCGGATCGGTAACTGTTATGGCAAAAATAGTAGGTCAAATGCTGGAAATTTCAGTTAAAGACACCGGTATTGGTATCCCGGAGGAACAAACTGATCTGATTTTCCAATCCTTTCAACAAGCGACTCATTCTTTAGAACACCAATTCGGAGGAACCGGTTTGGGATTGAGTATCTCAAAATATCTGGTTGAATTACAAGGTGGTCGTCTTTCAGTAGAATCTACTGATGAAAAGGGATCCCGGTTCTATTTTACGCTTCCAATTAGTCATAATCAAAATTTGAAAAATATTCCTTCAAATTTACATCCAGATGAAAAATATACAACAATTCCGTTACCAAATATAGATCAGTCGCCGCAAACAAAGTTTAATAAGGGTATTGATAAAATTCAATTTGAAATTATGATAGTTGACGATGAACCAATAAATCTGCAAGTTATTTCTAACTATTTGATCGCCCACCGCTACACTGTTACCAAGGCTGTTAACGGTTTTGACGCGCTGAAAACAATCCAACACCACAAGCCAGATCTAGTCCTATTAGACGTAATGATGCCGGGAATTTCAGGGTTTGAAGTGTGTCGGCAACTCAGGATAACGCATTCGATGCATCAGTTACCGATCATTTTTTTAACAGCCAAGAATCAAGTATCAGATTTATTGGAAGGCTTTTCCTTGGGCGCTAACGACTATATTACCAAACCATTCCAAAAAAATGAGTTATTAGCTCGAGTGGAACGCCATCTGGAACTCAATCGTTATACAAAAAGGCTTTCCCGCTTAAATCAGTTTTCAACTCAATTGGTAAAATTTAGTAATGTCAGCCAAATGTTTGACAGTGCGTTTCATCTAATTTGCAATCAACAATTGAGCCAGTCAGGCATCTTGTCGCGAAAAGGAAAAATTATCCAGGATTATGGCGCTCCAGAAACAGATCAAATCATCGAGTTATTAAATAAAGTGTCTGGGGATGATGAAATACGCTGTGTAAATGAACCACCAAACTATCATTTGGTTTTTATTTATTTAAAAGGTTTCGAAGACTTTCAGATGGTTATAAAACGCAAAGGAGATAGCGCTTCTTTTTCAGCTGCTGATCAGGAATACATTCAAAGTATTATAAATCTAATTAGAATATCACGATACAATATAGAAGAGTTACTGAAAGAACCAAATGTGTTGAAGGCTTTATTTAAAATTCAGGCTGATTTGGACAGTATCCTATATATTAAAATCAAATCACCTTATTGTTATGTTCAGCTGGAGAACCAGGAACAACCATGGATTCACCGTATCAGCTTTCAAATGCTGCAACGTTTTTTTCATGAGGATTTATTACTTAAAATCCAACGATCTTATTTGGTAAATCCGAATAAAATACGAAATATTATACGGTCGGGAAAAAATGATGTTCGTGTCAAAATGGTAAATGATGAAATGCTTCCCCTTAGTCGTAATTTGGTAGATAAAATAAAAAATAAATACCCTGGATATTGTAAATTTTAGATTCCATCAGTTGTTTAACAAAAAGCCTGATTTTTGTTTTGATACTCTGACTCTATCTGACTGTCTTTAACTCAAGCAATTTTTAGTTACGTCTATTTTTCATTATAATGAAAAATAGACTTGACTATTTTTCATTATAATGAAAAATAGTCATTATGAAAAAAAGACCTTACTATGTTAAAATTTGGAATGAGTTGTCAGCCGACAAATCGATGATTTTTCTCAGTGGCCCTCGTCAGGCAGGGAAAACCACATTAGCCGAAATGATTGCTTTGGATTATACCAATACACTTTACTTCAATTGGGATATTTCTGCGCATCGAGTGCGTTTTATTAATGATTCCGATTTTTTTAAGCAGCTAGAAAGAAAAGATTCATCACTACCATTGATCATTTTTGATGAGATCCATAAATATAAGGAATGGAAAAACTACTTAAAAGGGGTATCTGACGATTGTCGAAATCAATATCAGTTCTTGATTTCAGGCAGTGGTCGATTAGATACTTTCCAGAAAGGATCTGATTCAATGGCGGGTAGGTATTATCAGTTTCATCTTTGCCCGTTTACATTTGCAGAATTAGAAGGTAATAAGATTTCTTTTGATGATTTTATTGATAATCCCCTCGCTTTGAGTAATCAATCTTCCTCGAATTCGGAAAATACATGGAAAAACCTGGAGCAGTGTAGTGGTTTTCCCGAACCTTTTCTAAAGGGGAAAAAGGCAACTTATCGCCGTTGGTCCAATACCTATTCCAAACAACTAATTCATGAGGATATTCGCGACTTTACAGCTTTAAAATCGATTGTTGATATCGAAACACTTTACATGATATTACCGGGAAAAATCGGTAACCCTTTATCCATTTCTTCACTAGCTGGAGATTTAAAAGTTTCTTATAATTCAGTTCATAGTTGGTTAACAACATTTGAAACCTTTTATTTAACTTTTACCATTACCCCTTGGATTAATAAGATTTCTCGTGCTATCCAAAAAGAGAGGAAACTGTATATTTGGGATACACCGAGAATAGAAAATCCTGGTGCCCGATTCGAGAATATGATCGCCTTGGAATTGCATCGAGCCGTTACTTTATGGAATGATATTGGATATGGAAATTTTAAACTACATTATATCAAAAATAAAGAACGACAGGAGGTTGATTTTCTTATAGTAAACCATCAAAAACCATTTCTGCTCATCGAAGCGAAGTACTCCAACACTAAACCCTCACCAGCTTTGATAAAATTTCAAAGTATGTTGAATATCCCAGCTGTTCAACTAACTTCATCAGGGGAACACTACCAATTGATTCCCAATGGAGCGCATACTATTTTAATAAGCTCGGCATACCGCTGGTTAGCAAATCTACCTTAATTATCCAAAAGTAGGAGAAAAAAGCCTCTGGTTCCCGGTATCGGTGGTGCGCACTCACAGTTATCATTTGTAATAGCTTAATAGTTACATATTCATTTAAGTATAAGAACTCACTTTTGAATTCTCAGTTTATTTTGTTTTGATGAAGGATTTTCCTCTTTGATATTGCTCACTTATTTCTTTTTATTGGCTCACTTTAGAACTTGATTATAAAATTTTAAAATTGTTATCTGATTGTTTATAAATGTTTTTTATACTATTCTTGGCTCAGTTTAGCTTTTTGGTGATTCATTTAAAAACAAAATAATTGATATCCAAACATTGTTTTATTATAACAATGAAAAAACACAAATTTTAGATCAAGTTGCTATTTTTAAATTATAGTCTTCCTGACAAAAACTAAATTAAAAATCGAAGTTTCCAGTCAATGTGTTTTTTTTCGATTTCTCTGTTCAGTAATCTTTTCAGAGGAGAATGGAGTACAATGAAATTGAATGTGAATTTAACGAACCATAATGACTCTTTAAATCGGAGAGAGGAGATAAGAATGAAAGGAAAAAAAATATTGAAATTTAAAGGAATATCGACGCTGTTAATCATTCTTGCAATGATCGGATTGTTTATGTGTTTTGGAGGGATTACCGCTACTGCTAGTGACCCAAATGTTGCGATATCCATTTCGGATACTGAGCCCTGCCAGATATGGGATCCTGCAGAAGAAGCATCCGATGGTTTATTAGTTTTGATGAATATTTATGAGACACTTTTAAGATATGATGCCCTGGAGAAAAAAATCATCCCGGTTTTAGCTACCGGCTATACCAAAAGTGATGATGGCATGTCCTGGACTTTCTTTATTCGTAGGGGGTTCGTTTTCATGACGGTAGTGAACTAGATGCCGAGGCTGTGAAATTTTCCATCGAACGAACTAAAAGAATCGGTAAAGGTGTGGCATTTATCTGGGATTCGGTAAACAAAATTACTGTGGTGGATAAATATACGGTTAAGTTTGATTTAGACTATCCAGCCCCAGTGGATTTGATATCCACCAGCGCATATGCGGCTTATATTGTTTCAAAAAAAGCTGTGCAATCCCATGGTGAGGATTGGTTAAACCAGGGAAACGCGGTAGGAACCGGTCCATACTTGTTACAAAAATCAAAGATGGGAGAGGAAGCGATTCTAAGAGCCTTCGATGGTTATTGGAAGGGATGGAAGAAAGATAGAAAACGTTACGATTTCGTTGTTTTTAAAAAAATTATGGAATCGTCAGCCAAACGCCAGATGATTGAAAAAGGAGATGCTACTGTGGCTTACTATCTCCCTCCAGGTGATCTTGATCAGTTGAAAAGTAATCACAATGTTAATGTTCATGTTGGACCTGCTTTAGAAAACCTGCTGCTTATGTTAAATACCCAAAAAGCACCACTCAATAACAAATTGGTTAGACAAGCGCTTGCCTATGCTTTTCCCTATGAAAAAGTTGTTAAATACGCTGCCAGCGGTTACGCTGTACAGTCTAGAGGTCCTTTTCCCGCTAATTTATGGGGACATAGTAAGACACTGTTCCAATACTCTCAGGATTTGAATAAAGCTAAACAGTTATTAAAGCAGGCCAATTTTTCTCAAAATGGTCAAAAGCTATTATTCACCTACCAATCAGCTGTAGAAGCACAGAAGAAAATGGCTGAAATGTATAAATCAGATCTGGCCAAGATTGGTGTTGAAATGGAACTTAGAGGGATGCCATTTGAAAGCATGTGGGAATTAGCTAAGAGTACCAAGATCGAAGATCGACAGGATTTAACCGCTCTTGTGTGGTGGCCGAGTTATTGTGATCCCTATGACTGGGCTTATACAATGTTTCACACCCAGGATTATATTTCATTTAATATAGCTTACTGGGAAAATGCTAAATTTGATCAAACTATTGATCAAGCCAATGAAGTCAGTGTACTGGATCAGAAAAAGTCGATCGCCATATATCATCAGGCACAAGAAATCATGATTGATGAAAGCCCAGCACTGTTTGTTTATGACAAACAAACCACTGTGGTGACCCATAGATCTTTTAAAGGATATAAAAACAATCCTGCCTACTCAAAAGTCATATTTTACCATGAAGTTTATCCTGAGTAATAGAAACCACTTTAATTAACGATACATGCGGTAGAGATTATGTTTTCTCTACCACAACGGCGAAAAATATGGAGAAAAAGTGAGAATTTTTATTATTAAGAGATTGCTGCTCGGAGTGATGGTCCTTTTTGGGGTGATCTTCATTACTTTTGTGATTGTTCGGATTATCCCCTCCGATCCGGCTACACAGTGGGTTGGTCCCCGGGCCACCCAGGAACAACTTGAAGCGGCCCGCATTGAGTTAGGATTGAACGATCCCTTTTTTGTTCAATTTGGAAATTTTGTGACGGATTTATTCCAGGGCAAAATGGGGAAATCTTTACGCTCGCATCAACCGGTATTTAAGGAGTTAAAAACCTTTCTACCGGCAACCCTGGAACTGGTTATATTGTCGACTTTCATTGGGGTCATTTTAGGTCTCTATTTAGGTGTCGTCTCGGCCAGCAGAAAAGATCAGTGGGTCGATCATCTCTGTCGTTTTTTCTCCGTGAGCACGGTTTCCATTCCCGCCTTTTGGATTGGATTGCTGTTACAATTTGTCTTTTATGGGATATTGGACTGGCTACCACTGGGTGAACGACTCAGTATGCGGGTCAAACTATTTCAGGAAATCCCTGATATAACGGGTATGCTGCTCTTTGATAGTCTCATCACTTGGAACATGGTGGTCTTCTGGGACGCTCTGAAACATATTATTCTCCCCGGATTTGTGATGGCTCTGTTTCCCATTGGGTTAGTAGCCAGGATGACCCGATCAGCCCTGTTGGAAATTTTAAACGAAGACTATATTAAAGCTGCCCGGTCGTACGGCCTGTCAGAGAGGATTGTGATGTGGTCCTACGCTTTGAAAAACTCATTGGGACCCACTGCTACCGTGGTCACACTAGCAATTGGCTTTACCCTGGTGAACACTTTTTTAGTCGAATCAATTTTTAGCTGGCCAGGAATTGGGAACTATATCGCGACTGCTGTCATTGTTTTAGATTATCCCGCCATTATGGGAGTTACCATCTTTTCCGCCTGCAGTTATGTGTTTTTAAACCTTGCGGCTGATTTGATTATCGCTCTGGACCCTAGAGTCAGAACCTAAAGGAGAAGTTCATGATCCATCAAGCAATATCCTGGCAAACGGTAGCACCCAGAATTAAAGATTTAAGAGAGACGGTTTACCTGTTAAACAGGAATAAATTAACCAAGGCCGCGATCCTTATTATTTACGCCTTGATCTTCATCGCTATTTTCTCCCCCTGGTTGGCGCCCCATCCGACCCATATCATGTTGGATACCAATCCTCAGGATAAACTCCTGCCCCCTTCAACTGAGTACTGGTTTGGGACCGATGAACTGGGAAGGGATATTTTCAGTCGCGTGTTATACGGCACCCGGATTTCTCTTCAAACAGGTCTTCTGGCTGTTGGTATCTCACTGTTGATTGGAATCCCTTTAGGTGCTATTGCTGGTGCCTCAGAATGGTATGTGGATGAATCCATTATGCGAATCACGGATATTTTTTTAAGTTTTCCAGGTTTGTTGATGGCTATCGCCATCGCCGCAATTTTAGGTCCGAGTTTGCAAAACGCTATCTTCGCCATTTCCATTTCCTGGTGGCCTTGGTATACGCGTATCGTGAGAGGACAGGCTATTTCCTTAAAAGAGCGCCAATTTGTGAAAGCCGCCCAGGCCATTGGTACACCGCATTTAAAGATTATATTCAAGCATATCATTCCCAATTGTGTTGCGCCGGTTATTGTTCAGGCATCTATGGACATCGGAGGCGTGATTTTGACCATTGCAGCCTTAAGTTTCCTAGGCCTTGGAGCACAGCCCCCCACTCCGGAATGGGGTTTGATGATCGCCACCAGCAGAACCTATTTTCTTTCGGCCTGGTGGTATAGTTTTTTCCCGGGAATGGCTATTTTAGTAACCGTCCTGGTCTTTAACCTACTTGGAGATGGACTTAGAGAAGTATTGGATCCAAAAACAAGGAAAAAGTAATCATGTCTTTTTAAAACCGATCAGTTCAGGCAATTTAAATGAAAAATTATTTTGAAATTGAAAATTTAAAGGTTGATTACAAGACCTATGAAGGAGAGAAAAACGTACTGGATCTGGAACATTTTGTTTTAGAAAAAGGGAAGACTTTTGGACTGGTCGGTGAAAGTGGTGCCGGAAAATCTGTGCTGGCCCAAACAATTCTGGGGATACTGTCCAGACCTCCGGGTATCATTAAAAGTGGCAAAATCCTGTTTGACGGTGAAGATTTGTTATCAAAGTCCGAAAAGGAGTTGAGAAGGATTCGTGGTAAAAGGATCTCAATGATTTTTCAAGACCCCATGTCAACCCTAAATCCTGTTTTCACCGTTGGTACTCAAATTACGCGGGTCATCAGGCAAAATCAGGGCGTCAATAAAAAAGAGGCATTCAAACGCGCCGTCGAAAAAATTGAACTGGTTAAAATATCCGATGCCGCAGATATCATGGAAGCCTACCCGCATGAATTAAGTGGTGGTCAAAGACAACGCATAATAATTGCCATTGCCCTTTCCTGCGACGCGGAACTGTTGATCGCTGATGAACCGACACGGAATCTCGATGTCACCATCCAGGCAGGAATTTTAAAACTGATCGCTAAGCTCCAAAAGGAACTGAATGTCTCAGTCCTCTTCATTGCGAACAATCTAGGACTGGCTTCCGCTACTTGTGATCACCTGGCTATGCTGCATGAAGGCAAAATCATAGAAAAGGGAACCACTAAAGAGGTCTTACACAATCCGCGTCATCCCTATACCAAAGCTTTTATCGAAGCCATTCCCAAGGATAAAAACCATAAGATACATCTTGAACAAATTGCTAAGAACAATGGCACATCACTAAATTCCGCCGGCTGCCCTAATATCAATCTGTGCCTTGAAACAGAAGAAAAATGTCAGGAACACATCCCCATGTTAAAACAGTTTCAAGGCACCCACTGGGTGGCTTGCCACCGGGTGCAGGAGAATAAGGAGGTAAACCTATGAATGAAACACTACTGCAAGTGAGCGCTCTGACTAAACACTTTCCGATTTTGGCCGGCTTCTTTTCAAGACCGGTGGCTTGGGTGAAAGCGGTGGATAATGTCAATTTTGAGGTTCATCGGGGAGAAACCTTAGGTATCGTAGGAGAATCAGGTTGTGGAAAAACCACCCTGGTGAATGTCCTGCTTAATTTGATGAAACCCACTGCCGGGAAGGTGATTTTTGATAGTATTGATCTCTATAGCTGCTCCAAAAAAGAGCTGAGAGAACTGAGACAACACCTTCAAATCGTCTTTCAGGACCCGTTTTGGTCTCTTAATCCCCGCTGGCTAGTGAAAGACATTGTGGCCGAACCCCTGAACGTCCATTTGAAACTGAAACCGGATGAAACCATCAAACGGGTTGAGGAACTGTTAGATATGGTTGGTCTTCCCAAAGATGCCGTCTTTAAATCTCCCCATGAGTTCAGTGGTGGGCAAAGACAGAGAATTGCCATCGCCCGAGCCCTGGCGCTTAATCCTAAACTCCTGGTACTGGATGAACCCACTTCGGCGATTGATATTTTTTCCCAGGCCCAAATTCTGGAACTTTTAAAAGATTTAAAAGAACGACTGAATTTAACCTATATCCTGATTTCTCACGACCTGAGTGTGGTGCACCATATGTCGGATAAAATCATGGTGATGTACCTGGGTGAAGTGGTTGAGTACGGAGCGGCAGACGATATCTTTAATCGACCAGCGCACCCCTATACCAAAGCCTTGCTAAATGCCATTCCTGATATCAATACTGAATCCCTGGACGAAATTAATGAACTGAAAGGAAATGTGCCCAGTGCTGTTAACCCACCCGCCGGATGTAGATTTAACACCCGGTGTAGCGAAGTAATGGATTTCTGTGCAGGGAAAAAGCCTTTGGCTTCCGATATCGGAAGTGGACACACCGCCAGTTGCCATCTTTTGTAACATATTTCATTAACACCACCTCACGATTATAATGATGGAAAGGATCATAATAAAACAAATATGTGAAAAGGAAATGTGTAGAGAAGTAAAAACAGTCTATTCTATGGAAATATTTAAATGAAAAAGCTGACAAAACAAGATATAGAAGATATTTTAAATGGTTGTACGATACTGGGTACCGGAGGTGGCGGTGATCTGGCAGAGGGATATGAGTATATCGATGAGGCTCTGGACCAGGGAAAAGAATTTATCCTGGTGGATGTGGATGAAGTGCCCGATGAAGCTTTGATCTGTACACCCTATCTGCTTGGATCTATTTCACCCTTAGCGGGAAAAGAAGAGAAGCAGTATGAAAGACTTCCAAGATCGAAAGAAAAACCAATCCTACAGGCTTTTAAACGTCTGGAAAAGTACACCGGGAAAAAATTTTATGGAGCCATCTCTTGTGAAATGGGTGGTGCGAATACAGCTGTGGCTTTTTATGTGGCAGCTATGATGGGTGGCTATATCATTAACGCTGATCCGGCCGGAAGAGCAGTGCCGGAGATTACCCATTCAACTTATTACATCAACGGATTACCGGTAGCGCCCATTGTAATGGTCAATGAATTTGGGGAATGTGCCATTATAGAAAATGTCATTGATGATCAACGCGCTGAAGACCTTGTCCGTGCGCTGGCTATGGTCAGCAAAAACGATATTTCCGCTATCGACCACGCTTTGGAAATGAAGGAGTTGCGAAATGCTATCATTAAAGATACTACTTCTTACGCCTTAGCTTTGGGACAAGTATTCCGGGAAGCCCGGCAAAATGGATTGGATGTGGCTGAAAAGGTGGCTGAAACCGGAAATGGATTTGTTGCTTTCAGAGGACAGGTGAAAGCGTGTGATTGGAAAACCGAGTCAGGTTTTACGATTGGAAATGTTGTTATTAAAGGTGTTGGTAGATATCAAGACCATGAATACAAAATTGATTATAAAAATGAGCACATGGTAACCAGGCTTGATAATAAGATTCATTGCACAATTCCTGATTTGATTTGCCTTTTTAATTTGGACACCCAAAAACCGATCACCAACCCGAATCACAAAATAGAGATGAAAGTCGCAGTTGTTATTTTACCGGCTCCTAAAGAGTTTCTTACTGAAAAGGGATTGCAAGCCTTTGGCCCGCGGTACCTGGGATTGTCAACAGATTATCAATTAGCTCGGGATATGTTTAAAAAATAAAGTGTTATGGCTCTAAAAACGATTATTATCAATCAAGAGAAATGTAAACAGGATGATCTTTGCTCCAAAATATGTAATTTAATTCAACGCAATAAACCTGATGGTTACCCTTTCCTGAGAGAAGGTGGAGAGGATTTGTGTATGAGTTGTGGTCAGTGTGTCGCCATTTGTCCTTCTGGAGCTCTGGAACATTCAAATGTTGTTTTGGATAATTGTCCTTCAATCAATAAAGAACTGATTATCAACGAACAACAGGCGGTTCAGTTTTTAAGATCGCGAAGGTCTAGACGGGCTTATAAATCCAAACCCATTGCACAGAACCTTATTCATAAACTGATCAGGATCGCTAGTTACGCGCCAAGTGGGGGCAATACACAAAAGGTTGAATGGACAGTATTTACGGAAAAACCTCAATTGGAAAAATTTACAGGTTTAACAATGGATTGGCTGGACTATGAAATAAGGGAAAATCCTTCCGGAAATACAGCAAGCTATGGCTTCAATCATGATATTTTAAAGAATTGGAAATTTGAATCAGTTGATGAGGTTCTTTGGAATGCGCCTGTCTTGATTATTGCCTCGGCGCAGAAGGATACAGATTGTGGAATGATTGATCTCACATTAGCATTGTCTTACCTGGATCTGGTAGCACCCACATTAGGTCTGGGGACTTGCTGGGTCGGAACATTCACTGAAGCTATCGCTGGTTGGGAACCGCTAAAAAAGGAAATTAATCTGCCTGAAGACCATTTTTATTATTATTCAATGGTATTAGGATATCCTAAATACAAATTTCAACGTTTGATCGAGAGAAAAAAACCGGTAATTAGCTGGCGAACCTAAAAATCTTTCATCAAATCAAAATTAAAAAAAGGAGAATAATCCAATGCGAGAAATGATATTAAACCATCAGGCACTCAGTGATGTTGGCGATTCAATGTTAATCGTGATTGATGTACAGCAATCTTTTATAGAGAAAATGTCAACGGAGCATATTCAACCGATCATAAACCGAATCAGTTGGATAGTTCAAATGGCGGTCAAATTAAATGTGCCTATTGTAGCCACGGCGGAGGATATTCCAGAAGAAGGAACGAACATTGCGCAAATTGCTGATTTTTTCCCTGAAGGAACCAAGGAACATAACAAAATGTCTCACGGTTTGGCAGGAGATCCTGTTATATTAGCAGCCGTCGAAAAAACTAATCGTAAAACTGCTGTTATTGTAGGGTTGGAAACTGATGTTTGTGTGATGCAGTCTGCGCTGGGCCTATTGCAGAAGGGATTCCGAGTTGTTGTACTATCGGATGCCACGGCCTCACCTGGTCCCTGCCATGAGGCGGGTATTCTTAGAATGCAAAATGCCGGAGTTATCATATCTACGGCTAAAGGTACTTTTTATGAATGGACCCGCACAGTAGGTTTCTTGAAGGACAATTTCTATGCTGAAGCATGGGAGACCAAACTGCCGGGAGGGGTTTTTCTTTAATAAAAGTTGTGGAGTAATTTAATGAAACCAATACTTAGTGAATTAGAATCAATTTTGAACACTGTCCAATTATATCAGGAGGGTCATTACCATTTAGATATTCAAAAATTAAAACAGGCTTTCCATCCAAAGGCCCATGTTGTTGGATATTATGAAGGAGAGCAAACGTTTGACAGTAGAGATCAATATATAGAGTTAATAAGTTCTGAGACATCTTCTGCCGAGTTAGGTGAACCTTCATATACTAAAATTCTGTCATTGGATAAAACAGATACTACAGTTGTAGTTAAGGTCGAAAGTCTAATGTCCGGTACTCGATATATTAGTCAGTTATCAATGTTAAAAGTTGGCGATAATTGGCAAATCATCACCGGTTTATTCCATGCTGAAGAAGGATGATAAGTCCTTGTTAAACGATAATGGGATCATTTAAGATACTGATAAAATATACTTACTTAATCACCACGGCTAATTTGTTCTGCGAAGTAAACCTTTACCAGCTAAAGAACTAGAGAAACAGGTGAACAAATCATTAAATATTCCATATCATCCCACTCTATTGGAGGATATAGAATTTCATTGCTGGAAATCGCTTATGGTGCCACAAGCGGTGGTCTTGACAAATTCATCATGAAATAAATACTGGTGCAGCGACCGTTGAAACCGGTGTTCGGTTCTTTATTCTCCATTCACTATTTGACAAATGATACCACATGTTGAGACCATTATAATATCTTGAAACAACAAATCTTTCAAATGCCTTTAAGTTCTAAAATTAAGAAAACACTTAAAGCAATATTCGATGATCAAGTTCGATCAGATATCGTACGGTCAAGAATAGAAAATTTGCTTATGGCACTTGATGCTGAAAACGGCAGGAGTACAACCATGATGCAATATAAAGGATATATCGGTCATCTTGTCTTTGACGATGAAGCAGAAATCTTCCATGGCGAAGTCATCAATACAAAAGATGTAATAATTTTCCATGGCAAAAGTGTAGAGGAAATAAAAATAGAATTTAAGGAATCAATTGATGATTATCTTGAATTCTGTGCAAGTCGTAATGAAAATCCAGATAAACCATTTTCAGGTAAACTTTCACTTCACCTTGACCCTCAGATCCATCAACAAGCATATGTTGCTGCAAAAAAGGAAAAGAAGAGTTTAAATTCTTGGATAGTCGATTCACTACTTCAAAAGATTCATGCTACATAAAAATTTCAAAACCGGACCGCTAATCGCCGCCGATAAGCTTGGGTTAAGTAATTTTGGCCAAATCACCTTCTATGCAGCGGCCGGTTATAATGGTGTTAGGGTATTAATGGAAGATTCAAATAAAATCTCAGAAGAACTTATTGCACCTTGTGGGATGAATTGCGCCATTTGTAGTAAGTATCTTTCCTATACTAACAATTTGAAACGAAGCCAATGTAAAGGCTGTAGGCCAGGAAATAAAAGCTGTAATTATCTGTTTGCAAAATGTTCGGGAGCCAATGTTGCTCAAAACAAAAATTCAGTTTTCTGCTTTGAGTGCTGCCAATACCCATGCAAGGAAATCAATCGCATGGATAAAAGGTACAAAAAAAATTATCATATGAGCGTAAAAGAAAATTTAGATACCATTAAAAACCAAGGAATCAGCGAATTCATTCAAGAACAATATGTCCAATATAGTTGCTCAAAATGTGGTGGTTTAATCTCTATTCATAATAGAAAATGCTTTAATTGCAGTACTATAACAAAATTAGTAGAAAAGCTTGAACACAAAAAATAATGGTATTGACAGACCCTAACAAATATTTGCACAAGACCACATATCGCTGCTGTAGGTCTCAAGTTAGCTGATTCTGGCAAGTACATCGTTGTTCAACCATCGGTATGGATTTTAACTCGCCGCTACACGGCAAGTTAAAACCGTTCATGCCAGTGTTGGAAACGAAAATCACTAATAAGGAGTGTATTCATGAAAATCCAAAATATTTTTTTAATCTCAGTGGTTTTGATTTTACTATCTTGTATGACTGCAGTTGGTCAGCACTCCCATGAATCTAATTATATAGGCCAAGAGCATAGAAAGATAAAAAGTCTTTCAACATCAGATATTGATGATCTTAAAAATGGGCGAGGTTGGGGTCTAGCCAAAGCAGCTGAACTCAATGGTGTACCAGGGCCAATACATATACTGGAAATGCAGGAAGAGATCGGATTAAGCAAAGAACAAAAGAAAAAAATTGAGATCATATTCCAGAAGATGAAATCAGAAGCTATTCCATTAGGACTTAAACTCATCGAACTTGAAAAAAACTTGAATAATCATTTCGCAGATAATACAATCACTGCAACTTTGTTGAGAAACCTTTTGGATGAGATTGCTAAAGTTAGAAGTAAACTACGCTATGTTCATTTGTCATCTCACCTGAAGACTCCTGAAATTTTACCTCCTAAGCAAATTCGCTTATACAATAAGCTTAGGGGATATTCTTTAGATGATCCTTGTCTAAATATTCCAACGGGACATGATCCCCAAATGTGGAAAATGCATAACAACTGTCCTGAATAGAAGTCTAAAAAAAAGGTGGAATTGCCGGTAATAAACTTCCACCAAAGTATTTGAATATCGTAAAGAGGTAGCAAATTAACACCTAAGGCCTAATGCAAGCGTTAGGTGTGAAGTACGTAAACTAGAAAAGGAGAACAAGGTGACATTAATGGACAAACCGTGGTTAGATACAACTGATTATCCATTTAAGCCAAACCATTTTGATTTACCTATGGGGAAAATGCACTTTATTGATGAGGGCAATGGAACTCCAATAGTTTTTGTACATGGCAATCCAGGATGGTCATTTGAATATCGAAATTCAATAAAAGAGCTTTCAAAAACAAATCGATGTATCGCCAATGACCATATAGGATTTGGGCTTTCTGATAAGCCATTTGAGTGGAATTATTTACCAGAAAATCATGCTGATAATTTTGAAAAGTTTATCAATCACTTAAATCTGGATAAATTCATTTTGGTCGTTAATGATTGGGGTGGCCCTATTGGATTGTCTTACGCGCTTAAAAATCCAGATAAAATAAAACATTTGGTCATTACAAATACCTGGATGTGGTCGGCCAAAGATGATCCTTATTACAGAATGTTTAGTGGATTTGTGGGCGGACCAATTGGACGGTTCTTAATAAAGAATTTCAACTTTTTCGGCAAAGTAATAATAAAGAAATGTATTGTGGACAAAAAGAACTTTCATCCGACCATATATAAGCACCTTGAATCAAAGAATGATAGAAAAGGTTGTTGGATATTTCCGAAGCAGATTATTGCTTCAAGTGACTGGCTTGATAGCTTGTGGCAGAAAAGAAAAAATCTCGAAGGTATTCCAAAAACCTTAATTTGGGGAATGAAAGACATTGCATTTAGAGAAAAAGAATTTGAAATCTGGAAAAATGAGTTGGATAATTTAAAAGTCCTAAAATTAGATAAAGTGGGTCATTATCCACACGAAGAGGCAACTGAAGTATTTATTAAAGAATTAATCCGTGTCAGCACTAATAAACATGATTAAAAAATTTCAATAATTTGATTTGGATCAGATCATCAATAGCAGCTCCCTGGCCGGTGACAGCAGTGTTATTACCAAAGAGACGATAGAGCCGATCTTTGAGCTTTGTAGTGTATCCCCGGAGACATTCAAACCTCAACAGTTCAAACTGTAATTAAACGATTACTTAAATTAAAAATCCTATTTTTTCCGACCAACAATATCGATTTGCGAATCCTTTTTTCAGAGACTGGTTATTGTTCAAAAATTTTTAAACAAGTTTCAAAATCAGGGTACACGTAGCGCAAAAAGTACGTGTCCCCCGATATTCACGTAACACGGAAAGTACATGTCCTCTAATTTGGCATAAGCCTTTATCTTCTGCTTGTTTAAGGGAAAGGACCTGATACCATTGCTAAAATCACTGCCTATTCAATTTGTCATGAATATAACGGAAAAGTACCGGTGCTACTAAACTGGCAAAAGTGATTAACCAAAGGGTAATGGAAATTGGTGACTCATAAAAGGTACCAAAATCTCCATAACTGTAGGTTAAGGCCCGTCTAAAGTTCACTTCTATAAGACCACCCAGCACCAATCCTAAAACAAGTGGGGCGATGGGGAAACCTGTTTTACGCATAATGAAACCAACGATACCAAAAATAAGCATTAGTAAAAGATCAGATTCACTTCCATTAATGACATAGACGCCTACAATACTCAGTATTGCGATCAGAGGCATCAGTATCCACTTTGGTACTTGTAAAATCTTAGCCAACACGCGAACCAGGGGCAGATTAAGAATAATCAATACCAAATTACCGATAAACATGGATGCGGCTACCCCCCAGAAGATGTCGGGACTGTCTACCAGCATGGTAGGCCCCGGCCTTACTCCTAATGTGATTAAGGCCCCAAGCATAACGGCAGTGGTTTCACTTCCAGGTACACCCAAAACTAGTAACGGGATAAAGGAACCGACGGCAGAAGAGTTGTTGGCTGATTCGGGTGCAGCAACACCCCGTAAATCTCCTTTACCAAATTTGCCGTTATCACCGGCCATTTTTTTCTCGGTGTTGTAGGCCAGGAAACTGGCAATAGTTGCTCCGGCACCGGGTAATACCCCTACAAAAAAACCTGTGACACAACTTCGGATAATACCAGCAAAGGAATCCTTTATTTCTTTAAACGTCAGGTAAATTCTATCGAGGGGAATAATTTTTTCTTTGCCCAAATTGGCTTTATCTGAGAGAAATAAAAAGAGTTCTCCCACTGCAAAAATACCAATGACCACCACAATAAAATCAATACCATCATCCAGTTCAAGTAAACCAAATGTAAACCGTTTGGTTCCCGCAAAACTCAATTCATCGATCCCTACTGTAGCAATGGCTAATCCTATAAAAGCAGAAAACATGGCTTTGATAAAACTGCCTTCTGAAAAACTGGTAAGCGCTGTAAAAGCACAAATCATCAATACAAAATATTCAGCTGGTCCAAAATCAATGGCTAATTTGGACAAAAATGGTGCCAAAAGAACCAGTAAAAAAATTGATATGGTTCCGCCAATAAATGACGCAACAGCACTCATTGCTAAAGCGGGGCCTGCTTTCCCCTGTTTAGCCAGGGGATTGCCGTCAATACAAGTGACTGCAGCAGAAGAGGTCCCCGGTACGTTTAATAAAATACTGGATATCGAGTTGCCATATTGAGAGCCGTAAAAAATACCTGCAAAGAATATCAAAGCAGAAGAGGCTGGTAATTCAAACTGGAGAACAATCGGAAATAGAATCGCAATGGCGTTGATGGGACCAATTCCTGGTAACATACCAATAACAGTGCCTAAAAAACAACCGATCACAACCAGCATTATATTGGTAGGACTAAAAGCAACAGCAAAACCGTTTAATAACAGATCAAACATACCAACCTATTTAATTTAAAAATTTTAGTATTCCGGCTGGAAGATTGAGGCCCAGTACCCGGTCAAAGATAATATAAAAGCTAATCGTTACTACAACAGATACTGGTGCAATCCACTTAAGGGTTCCCCCAAACACCCACATGCAGACACCCATTAATATAGTAGCTAAAATCAAAAAGCCAACATACGCCAAAGATAGACTATAGACTAAAATCGCAGCGGCCAATAAAATAATTTTAATTAACTGCTGCCCCTTCGGCCAAGTGTTTTTGTGCTGTGATGGAAATATAAAAAGAAGCACAGATAAGATGATCATGGCTATTGAAAGGAGAAATGGAAAGTATTTTTCCTTCGTAGGATCATAATCTGCTTCTAAGGAAATAGCTAAATAGCAATAAACCATGCTAAAAGCCAACATGACGAGTGCATATTTTCTGTCAGTAAGAAATTTCATAAACTGATTGTTTAATGGTTGAACGAAATAGACTTGATTATCAGCAATCACCAGGTCGAAGATTGTGACTTACATTGAAAAACAGCCAGGCTTTTCAGCCATCAGCTTGCAGTCATAATACTTCATTTTAGTTGCATGTCAAACTGATAGCTGATGGTTTGGTACAAAAAACTTAAACTTTCAAAAAGAAAATCAGTCTTCTATAGACGTTCTCTATTGGGTTGATCCTTTTGTCATCTCGAATCAATGTGAGAGATCTTCATTTCGATGAAAGTTTTCATTTGATCACTATTTGCCAATACCCAGTTCCTTGGAGATTTCTGCAACTGCTTTAATTTGTCCAGTTACAAAATTATCAAAGTCCTTACCAAATGATGTGAACTCAGCCAGACCATTCTTTTCTCGTAAAGTTGTCCACTCATCTGAGTATGCCACTGCCATTACAGCAGCCACCCAGCTGGCATAAGTCGCATCAGAAATACCAGCCGGTGCATAAAAGGCTCTCCAGTTACCACCAATAACATCATATCCCAACTCTTGTGCAGTTGGGGTGTTTCCGAGAGCAGCTACTCGCTTAGTTGAAAGTACAGCTAGTACCCGAACTTTACCGGCTTCAAGCTGGCCTAGTACCTCAGATGTATCACCTGTGAAAGCTGCAGCACGTCCGCTAATAACTTCTAACAGCGCTTTTCCACCATTGTCGAAAGCAATATAGTTAATTTTTTTCAAATTGGTAATGCCAGCTGCTTTGGCCACCAATAACATCTTAACATGATCCCAGCCCCCTGCTGAACTACCACCAACAATTGGAGTTCTTCTTGGTTTCTTTTTTAAAGCTGAGATCAGATCATCTAATGTTTTGTAAGGTGAATCTTTACCGACAACGACCACACCATAGTCCATACCAAGCGCACCCACCCATTTTACATCATTGGCTGAATAATCGCCATAAACTTTTTGGGCTAATCTGGTGGCTGTCGCGGCACTGGCTGCAACAAGCAATTTTTCATCATTATTTCGTTTGGAAACCACATGAGCAAATGCTTTTCCACCACCGGAACCTGACATATTAACCACTTTTATGGATCCTTCAACACCTGCAACTTTGGGCATTAACTGAGCTGCCGGAACACGACAGGTAAAATCCCATCCACCACCAGCACCGGCGGGTGCAAGGCACTCAACATTTTTCAGATGAGCCATTGCCGGATTGATACCAACAAGACTCAGTGCAATAGTAACAATTAAAGATAATAGTACTTTTTTCATAAGACAACCTCTTCATTAAACGTTTGAACATAAATAATCGCAATCTTCAACCAAAGCTGAGCGAAACTTCAAATAATTAACCATGATTACAGTTGAGGGTATCATTTTTGTCAATATTGGCGCATTATTGGTTAAAAAGAACATTATATAAATTTAGTTCATAAAGTTCACAGGGAATTGACATACCTTTAGTATTAATCCTGGTTATTAAGCGCGCCTTTTTCTAAAATTCGCCAAAATATGCACCTTTTTTTTATATTGCCAAGAGGTTCAGATGTTGTGGTTATCCAATACATATTTATCCTATTTATATCCCCGGAAACTTCAATCAAAATTAGTTCTGTTAATACTGGCCATTATCATTTTTCAAATGGTAGTGATTGGGACGTTTACTGTACGAATGATTTCAAAATTACTGGAAGAGCAAATTGGAAGTCGGGCCCTTAAAGTATCTCAAGCGGTATCCCAAATTCCCAGAATTCAGGAAGCGCTTGAGATCGGAGATATTGCCAACTCTCCCATCCAGGAAATTGCTGAAACCATCAGAAAAAAAACAGGTGCCCAATTTATTGTCGTCGGAGATAAAGAAGGACGTCGATATTCTCATCCGGTTAAAGAACGGTTGGGCAAGTATATGGTTGGTGGAGATAATCGGGATGCTCTGGAATATGGTAAATCCTATATTTCTAAAGCTGTGGGGACTTTAGGACCATCAATCAGGGGCAAAGTACCCGTTTTTAACCAGAAAAGTGAAATTATCGGTTTGGTTTCCGTTGGTTATCTAATGGAAAACGTGAATACCATTGTCCGGGATTATCAGTTTAAAATTTTCCTATTTATTTTGGGTGTTGCTTTTATCGGTATCATTGCGGCAATTAACATAGCCAGGGGATTTAAAAAAGCGATTTTTGGTTTAGAACCTAATGAAATTGCTGGTTTACTGCAGGAGCGTACAGCGACTTTAGAAACGATCCGGGAAGGTGTCGTTGCTGTAGACGGAGAGGGTCAAATTACGACTATTAATCAGACCGCCATTGACACCCTGGGAATCAAATCAGATAGCAGTTTAATTGGAAAACCGATTATTGAGGTCTTTCCTCAAACAAAAATTTTAGATGTGTTGAGAACAGGAAAAAGCCAATTTGATCAGGAAATGGTTAGAAAGGGTACCGAGATTATAGCTAACCGTATTCCAATTTTTAATAAGGATAAAATAAGTGGGGTGGTTTCCAGTTTTCGTAAGAAGGATGAATTGGATATTTTAGCTAAAGAACTGTCCCAGGTTCAGCAATACTCTGATTCATTGCGTGCTCAAACCCATGAATATTCAAACAAGCTTTATACCATATCCGGTTTAATTCAAATTGGAGATTATCAAAAAGCCATCGATCTAATCAGTAGTGAGTCATCAGGTTATCAGGAGATTATCAATTCTTTGATGCATATTGTTCCGAACTCAATACTGGCTGGCGCCATATTGGGAAAGTACACCAGAGCCAGAGAATTAAAAATTAATTTTGAGATTGATCCTGATAGCAGTATGTCAGATATCTCTGAAGATATAAAGTTGGAAAAATTAGTAACAATCATCGGTAATTTGCTGGAAAATGCTTTTGAGGCTGTTCTATCTAAAGGCAATTCAAATCAACAGGTCAGACTCTCCATGACGGATCTGGGAAATGACCTTATTTTTGAGATTGATGATTCGGGCTCCGGCATTGATCAAAAGTATGCGGAACAAATATTTAAAAAAGGGTATACAACTAAAAACGAACAGGGATTTGGTATGGGATTGCACCTGGTGGAACGGGCTCTGAACTATCTTAAAGGTACCATCAACATTGGAAAGTCAGATCTGGGTGGTGCGGCGTTTACAGTATTTGTCCCCAAACTAAAGGGGGAGAAAAAATGAATCTGATAGAAACACTGATTGTCGAAGATGATAAAAAAATAGCTGAAATTCAGCGTCTGTTTTTAGAAAAAATCCCCGGGTTTTCAGTAGTTGGAATTGCACATTCCATTTCTGAAGCAGAAGAAGTAATCGGTATTCTTAAACCCCATTTAGTGCTTTTGGATATTTATTTTCCGGAAGGTAGTGGCATCGATTTGCTTTGGAAAATTAGATCGGATTATCGGATGACAGATGTAATATTAATAACGGCAGCTAAAGAAATCAGAATATTACAGGAGGCAGTTCGCGGAGGAGTATTTGATTACATCCTCAAACCAGTTGTTTTTAATCGGTTTCAAAATACTATGATTAAATTTCTTGAGCATCGTCAAAATATGTCAGGAATTACCACTGTCAACCAGAAAGATGTCGATCGATTACTTCGCCCAGAGTATAAAGAAATTTTTTCCGAAAACGATATGCCCAAAGGAATTGATCCCATTACCCTGGAAAAAGTCGCTGAAGTCATGGCACAATTGAATACGAACGGAATTAATGCAGAAAAAGTTGGGGAGAAAGTTGGTGTCAGTCGAACAACAGCCCGTCGATATTTGGAATATTTAGTTTCCAACGGTGTTGTTGTTGCGGACTTATCCTATGGTGCTGTTGGGAGACCGGAAAGAATTTACTTAAAAAATAATTAAATGGCTGGATTGCTTTGCCCCTGAGTAAATGTCAATCGTCATTCTTATTGTTGTAGACAGCACTTTGTGGTGTCTGTTTGAAAATGATTTAGAACTTGTTTTCCTGGATTCGAACAGATACGACATAGCGTCAAATTGAAGACTTTCAGACTGTCGTTTGAAAAAAAAGTATCAACATTTGATGCTTTTGTATCGATCTCTATTGTCTGCTGACATGAATGACATTTCGCACATTACTGATTTTTGAAATTAACCTTCCCAGATCATTCAAGTTTCGGATTTCTACAGTGACATTGATATCTATTGTTTGCTCCTGTTGGTTTAAGTTCATATTCATACCAATTAAGCGTGCTGGTTCATTTCCTATTTCTTTATTAATATCCTGCATAAGGTCTTTACGGTCAGAAGCCTGTATATAAAGGTTAATGGGATAGTTTTCAATGGTATTTTTCCCCCAACTGACATCAATGATTCGCTCCGGACTTGATTTTTCCAAACCTTTTAGATTATTACAATCTTGTCGATGAATTGATACACCGCGCCCTTGAGTAATATAACCTGAGATAGGCTCTCCGGGGACTGGCTGACAACAACCTGCAATTACTGTGAGCAGATTGTCTACTCCGTAAATTTGAACATCATTAGCATTTCGATTAATTTCTCTTTTTTCCGAGACCACCGGCAGAACAATTTTATTGATATCCTTTTCGCCGCTTAGCAATTGTGCCGCATTCAGCACTTGTATCACACGTAAATCGCCAGCTCCCAATGCTGCCAGGAATTTTTCCGAATCTTGAAAGCTGAACCGATTACTTAAAGCAGCCAGATCCACTTTTTTGATGCCTATTTTTTTTAGTTCTTTATCCAGTAAGCCTTTACCATCCTGCAGATTTTTATCAAAATCCAGCAATTTAAACCAGCGGTGGATATGTGTTCGGGCCCGGTTAGTGTGGATATATCCATTGTGAACAATCAACCAGTCCCGGCTGGGCTTAGCATCCTTTCCGGTTAGGATTTCAACTTTTTCTCCTGATTTTAAAGGTTGGTTCAGGGATACCAATTTACCATTGATTTTGGCTCCCCGGCATCGATGTCCAACT
>Ga0233431_1002284_pt1 | contig 27420 bp, 28 predicted proteins | sample SI_118_April2016_FD_179867 | JGI IMG/M metagenome (GOLD analysis project Ga0233431, IMG submission 179867) | Seawater microbial communities from Saanich Inlet, British Columbia, Canada - SI_118_April2016_200_MG | ecosystem: Environmental > Aquatic > Marine > Inlet | place: Canada: British...
AGCTTTTCTAAAAAATCTATATCTGCGTTAAGCATCTTATCAGCAAACTCTGATAATGATAAATTCTCATCCCAATAAAGCTTTGCCAGCTCACTAAATATTCTCCTCGCAGCATTAACCCAAAATGGATCTCGTCCTGCATCTGGTATTAAGGCTTTTGCTATTGTGTCAAAGCCCGTAAGCACATCAGCTTCTTTAAAAAAGCTCCAGTTAGCGCCTCTTTTATCTAGAGGGTTGAGTATAATATCCCCCTTTGAGGGATCATAAAAATGGCTTATATAATCACCTTTAATATCAACAATAATAGCTTTAGCTCCGCGGTCATTTAATTGTTTTACTAAGTCTTGTATTACTTTTGTTTTACCTGTACCAGTAGCTCCCAATATTAAAGTATGACATTGCTCCCCTAGTGTGTACGCTTTACTCCTTCCTGTTGCTGCATACGGTATCTCCGCTAAGGTATATGGCTTTATGCCTTTAAATTGCCTATTATGTTTTTTAACATGCCTTTTTATCTCCTCTTGAGAGATTAAAAAGCTTCCCCTCATCTTTTGTTTAGATTTTAAAGCCTTCCCTCTAAACCAAAAAAACAGTATTGATCCCAAAATAGATAATACGATCACTCCCACTATGCGCTCAACAAATAAGTAAGTTGTTGCCCTAAACTTTTTTTCAACAAAATGGAGGTCTTTATTATACTCTAGGTACCTTGCTTTTTCTCGTATTTCATGCCCAAACCTGTTTTTGTATGTTACTATTTTATTTGGATTTAAGTTCTTCCAAATCTCCCTCTTGATTATAACCGGAGTCATACTCCACTCGTAAGAAGATATATTATGTTTAAACGTAAAGAACAATGTACACAAAATAACTATCAAACTTATACGCAGCATAATGCGCATAACCTGAATCATCATTCTAAATTTATGAGCCGTTACTTGCCCACCTCTAAGAAAGTTACTCATGTCGTATCTACCTCAATTTTTCTATACCCAAGATTAGCTAAAGCACTCACACAGAGTTCTTTAGATTGCTTATCGAATTTTAAAAATTCCTCTTTAGTCATTAGTCCCTGTTTTTCAAATAATGCCTGTAGGACCTTCATCAATTTGACCTGAGACATAGCTAAAAAATAAGCGTTTTTCGCTTGGTCCGGAGATATGAACTTTATATCCCCTTCTATATAATCTGGGTTTTGATCAAATACCCTATACTTTATGTATTCACTTATCCTCATGTCATATTTTAAGGCTAAACCAACCAAAACTTTCTTTTCTTCTTTTGAAAGCCTTACGGCTACTCTATTTTTGTCCATTAATTATCCTTTTTGTTTGTTACTGTATTCATAATACGACTTCCAGCCTGCTCAGAAGCCAACTGGTTTACTTTTTTATTAACTTCATTTTTTTGTTGATTTGAGGTGGCATCTATTTGCTTTGCACCTTCTGTGATTTTACCTGCATTCATATTCTGTGTCTTTTCAAAGTTCTGATTTTGCTGTGTGTATCGATTTTGCAGACCTTGTTTTTTTGCTTCTGCATTACCTACTTCGTTTCCCGACGAGCCATTAATGCTTTGCCTGTTTTCTAAGTTTCGATTTTCTATTTTATTAAAATCGTCATTAGTGAGATCGTAATTTGTCTTACTTAATGACGAGAGCTTATAGCCACCATCACCTCCCACCTCTTCTGTTAAAAACTTTTGAGCTGTCTCTTGTAACTGCTTTGGATTATTTAATGCCATCTGCTCAAACGTCTCAGCACCAAATTTTGCCATTCCCCAATCTGCAAATTTGTTATTTAGATTCAAATCAACACTTTGAGAGTTGGTTTTATAATTGCTTTTTGCCTCCTGAATGCTATGTAAGTTCTCCATCGCTTGTGAGTGTCGGCTACTCGCACTAGTTGATTTAGTAAAATCACCCTTCATCGAGTCTATAACTGATTGAGTCTCGCTTTCTTGTGTTTGAACAGAGTTAGTTTTTCCAAAGCTCTCAACTTGACTCAAGGACTCGCTAAATCTTTGATCTTTTGATGCCTCTTGTGCTTGGTTCCATCCTTGTTTTATCTGAGAAGTAGTATAGCCCTGCCCTTCAAAACTAATTCCATTATTGCTAGTCCCAAATCCACCCTTTACAGAAACAGACATTCTTAAAGCATCCTCTGAAGAGATACCACTATCCTTCGCAATCTTGTCGGTAACACTTCTTACATTATCAAATGCTTGCCTTTGGTCATTTGTAAGAGACTTGTTGATCGCATCGTGCGCACTCGTTCCCTGACTATATGCATTGTCATAACCCAGCACCTTACTCATCCCACTGGATGCGCTTTCTACATAGTCTTTTCCTGATGTCTCAACTTCTTTTGCAGCCATAGTTTCGCTCTGATCAAGCCTACTTCCAACCGCCCTCCCCCAGTTGATATTGCCAACTCCACCTAGATTGCTAACTGCCGGAGAGGCATCTAAAAGCCGTTGACCAGTTGCTGCTTCTTTAAGCACCGCTCCACTTGGAAGAGCAAAACTCTTCATTCCACTCATCCAGCTATAGTTGTCATCATGCTTGTGTGCGTTTACATTATCAAAGCTATGGGTGTCCATATTGGTACTTCCAAATGAGTAATTACCCTTCACCGCTTGATCAGACGCATGTACAGCTGCAGTTTGTGGAATATACATCATTGATGTTGCCATATTTCCTATGCTTGCAACTAAACCCTTTGTTACAACCATCGAAAGCATAGGAATTAACGCTAGCATATAGCCAGATACCATCGATATATCGTAGTTTATTGACTCTATCTGCGGTAACGATTCTATATTGTGCTTAAGGCCTGAAGAACTAAATCTACTCCAGCTTTCTGTAATCGTATAAAGTATGGCATACATCGGAGGCCACATCTGTAAATATACAAAACTAAATGCATAGTTCTTTACCACCTCAAAACCAATTGGAGTCACCATTAAAATAATTACCAATGGCGCAACTCCATAAAATAAACACTCAAATACTGATCTGATTATCGGTATGAATTTCTGAAATACCTGTGATACCGAATATAAAGAAGACCTCGTCATCTCTTCAGTTGCCGTCTGACCATAAGTGTTTGATATGCTCGTTGCTGAGTCTTTTAAAGCATTTATCATTACGTTTTGCTGTAGTATTTTACTTGCCTCTCTGCTTGATTTTAAAAACGCTCCGTATGTGTCTGTTAGTACCATTTCATAAAACTTGTTTTTCTCTGCAACTGTTTTGTTATCACCCATAAACTGGCCAATAAAACTAGAGGATATCTTGTGCTTGTTTTTCTCAACCTCAAAATCAATCATGTCCGATATGTGCTCTGCTGCTTTATTACAGCTTACATAACCATCAAGTGTTGATTGTGTCTCTAAAGTACTGCCTAGGATATCCGCTAAAAGCCCCGATTTCTTTTCTTTTTTCGTAACCGTTCCACTTAAATATATATTTCTTGCTCTTGATGCATGGTCTTTTAAAAACTCCGTAATATCTTCTGCTTGGGTTAATTCAGAAAGCGTATAACCGTTCTTTCTTGAATGACCCATCTTAAAATCAGGAACCATACATTGCCTGTAAAAACGCACCATAAAACCCCTTAGATCTGCATTTGAAATTCTAATTCTACTTGCGTCTTCTACTATTTTACTTCCAAATAATATCCCGTATTTTCTATAGGTGGGATTATTTGTAACTCCTGCAAAAGCCGATTCAAATTTATCCATCATAGCCTTGCCAACTTGTGAAGTGCTTGACGCTATCCATGCAAGCCCCCAAGGTACATCATCTACAACATATACCGCCTGAAGCCGCCCTTGTTGATCAGGTAATTGATCGTGAATTACTACCTTTGCCTTGGTTGTTAAAAATAAAGACGTTAGAACAACTACTCCTAAACTCCACTTTACCGTTTCTTTAAAGTTCTGAGTTACACTCGCTCTTATAGCAAGAATCCCTAACGATATAGCTGCGGCTATTTTTAGAACGTTAGCTAAGTCACCATCAAATATAATCCTTATTGCGTTAAATATTTTATCTAAAAAATAAGCGTTTCCTATTGTGTAAATATCTAACGTATCCATTTTAACTACCTCTCATTGAGTAAATTTTTGATACTTCATCTGCCATTACTTTTTCAAAATGCTCTGCTCTGTTAATTAAAAACAACTGCATTTTGTATCGGCTTATATCCTTCATCTCTAAATCCGTTAGCATCTTCTGTGTTCGAATCAGAGAGCTTTTAAACTCTTGTAATTGAGGAGCAGCTGCGATTTTTAGATTATTTGCAGCTTCAGTTACTTGCTTTAAAGTGTCAGACAAATAATTATAAAGTATGTTCCAAGCTACTATCTCTACGAAAACACCCTGCTCATACTGAGGATTTGAATTTGTATATTGGTAAAGTACATCATAGATTTTGTATACAGGAAGACCTGAGCTCGATAAAAAGCTATGTACATCACTATTACGTTCGCTTATATCTTCATCGTTCTCAATAGCATCTTTGAACTTAACAAAATACTCAGATACCTTATATTCAAAGCTGTCTTTTTTCTCAATGTTTCTAGAGGCACTTTCTACCTGTAAACACTTGCTGTTATCATTTATGCATTTAATTATTGGTAAATCATCTCCCCCTTTTAAAAGCGCCTTTAGTAGGTTAGGACTCGTAATATTAGATGATATATATTGAAACTCAGGCTGTTTATTGTCTTCTGCTGCATGAATAATAATAGTTCCGCTAACTGACATCATAAACTCTTTAAGGTCTTTATCTTGACTCCCTAGTTTCTCAAGAGCTTTCCATGCTAAATTAATGTCCTCCAGTAACAAAGAATCATCTATAGAGGAAGCCTTTTCTAAAGCTTCTTTTTTGCCCTTTGGATAATCCTTGTAACTGGATGATAAGTCTTTTTTATCCCCTGTGTTCTGACCAAATCTTGTAGCTATATTTTGTGCTATAGAGGAATGCTGAGTAAAGGCATCTCCTATAATTCCGTTTACCGTTCTTGCTGCTTGACATTCGTCAGATAAAAATCCCCCCACTTCTTGCAACTTGCTGTATACCTCCTGCAAAGTCTCTCCTATCACAGGACTTATAGAGCTAATACCCTGATATACATACATCATGCCCGCCTGTGTTACGATGGTCTGAAGCTTATTCATAAGCTCTTCACCTGATATAAACGACACCCCTCCAAAATTTAAAACGCCTTGCGCATAACAGCTCTTGTCAAACTCAAACTCTGGAAACCTTACTGACATAAGGGGTCTATTTTTCTTCTCCCTTGCAAAATACATTGAACCCATTGTGTAATGCCCCGCCTTTTGACCTTTGTAATATTGAGGAGAAGTCGTAGCACTACTACCTCCCGATTTATTCCAAAGCGCTCCAAAATCCTTATACGCCCCTGCAAAACTTTGTTGGCTAAATAAAATCAATACCAAAAATAAATATTTATGCATTTTCTACCTCTATTATTCTATTGTATATTCGCTTTTCTAATTGGTCTTTTGTGGTAATTCCTTTTGAAACAAAAATTCTTTTTTCTGTCTTCGAATCTAAAAGCATAATCGTTGGAAAAGCCTTTATGTTTGGATCTGAAGTGGCATAAGGATCAACTATATTTTGATCTAACCCCTCATAACGACCACCATCAACCGATACCCCGATTAAACTAATTCCTATCTTTTCTTTAAGCGAATGCAAAATAGGTAATTGCCTTTCGCAATAAGGACACGTTGATGAATATACAAAAACAATAGCAAATCTATTTCTAGCTTCTTTTAAAACCTCTTCCTTTTTGGCCTCCTCTATATACTCATTAGATACATTTTGATAATAACTTTCGCTTTGACTATGTTCAGGGTGCGTCTCTAGTAAATGCATCATTTTTCTTGCAAAATCTGTTCCTAATTTCGCTATATACTTCTGCGTAATTAGCATTTGCTCTAAGTCTTTTTTTTCTCCGGTGATAACAGCTCTTTTTCTCTGAACTTCCCATAACTGATTTAACATCTCTGCCTTTTGCTCTGGGGGTACATTTTGATCCATTATCGTATTTGGAGTAGCTTCAGCCTCCTTTTCCTCCTCACAATACCAATTGGAACCCAACCCATACTCTTGACAGACCCTCTTTGAAAATCTAAAAGCATGAGCCTCAGAAACCATAACCAAAACTAAAACAATCAAAAACCTACTTGCCATAAAATTTTCCCATTTTTCCCTTTATCATGCTTGCTAATTCCTCTGGGTTTTCTTGATAACCTTTGAGCTTTTTACTAATGTCTTGGCTTGATGCCTTAAAATCTTTTTGAGCTTTTACTTTTAGATCCGCATATAACTCACTAAAATCCATCTTGCTGAAATCTATTTTCTTGATTTCTGAAAGACTTAAAGGATCACAATCAGGATATTTTGCAGGATATCTTGAATCAGCGTTTGGATTTTCAAAACCTCTTCCCAACTGCTGCCTTCCCTGCTCCTGAATAATTCTGGCTAATTTTGAATTAAAACAACAATACGATTTGTGCATCTTAAATTTTGCAAGTACACCTCCCCCTCTCCAAGAGCCAACAAATGTACAAACTCCTGCCTGTTGCTTAGAACTAAGATCCTGCTCTGTCCCCTCACAACCAACTAAATCCCTAATAAAACCGTTGTCTGCACAACAGTCAAACTCACCCGTATATCGTCTGCAGACCCCACTTTTTCCCTTAAATAAAGTACATTTATTTTCATCTACATCTCCTGCAACACACGTAGGGTCTTTTTCTTTATTACAACTACAGCTCTCCTGATCCTTATTCATCTGAGATAAAACTCCAAGATAAGAAGCAGCTTGCCCAAATCCTTCGTTTCTATTTCTCTCCTGCTCCCTACAGACCTCTCCAACACAAAAGTTGCTTGCTATGCAATCTATCTTTTCTGTAGTCTTTTTCTCGCATTCATAACTTATCGTATAGTGGTCGCACCTCCCCTCCTCTTGGTAAACGCATTCTCGCTTGATTTCTTTACATCCCTTTTCCCTTAACCCTTTACACTCATCAATAAATGTGTCGGTTCTACATTGATACTTTCTACTCCACTTCCAACATTCCTTGTAAATATCTTTACCACTTATATTCCTTGTCTCAGCAGGCTCTACACATTCCTCCTCTGCTATTTCACAATACTTATCCTTTATCTGTGGATCACACTTCTCTAGGTCTTTCTCGTCTCTTAAAACATTAAATTCTGAAGATACAAGTTTTACTTCGGCATTTTCATGTGATGTACCGCCACAAACAAACTTCTTCTCATAATGACTACAAAGACCCGTTGGAGACTCATCTTTACACTCTCCCGTTATCTCATTACATCCCCTATTCTCTTCAAACGGGGTACAATGATTAAACTCCTCACTTATGCACCTCAACACTTCTTTATATTTCCAACACTGTTTAACAGCAAATCCATTTATGTTTTTTTCTTTCTCATCAATACAAACCTTCCCTTGCGTAACACACTTTGCCTCCTCAAATGCACCCACTTGATTTGCTAAAACTACTAATACGAGAAAAAAAATCCTTATCACTTTACCTCCTCATATTCGCATTTCTGCTCTCTTTTGATATCCCAGTTCTTGCAGCAATGCTGACGGGCCGATATCTTCATCCAAGCTTCTCCACAGCCAGACACAATAACTCTCATCCATATCTCGTTTTCTCCTTCTTTTAAATATGGTTTAAGATCAATTGGCTTAAGATGAGTATTAACGAGGGAATTCCAGTTAGTATTACGCTCACAACCATGATTACCTTGCCCATTTGTAACAACGGGAAAAAACCACCCTTCTTCAACCTCTATCCTATCTCCCCCATCAGGCCCTACATAAACCGTATGTCCATTTACTTTAATCCATAAATAATCATCAAAGCCTACTTGTGTAAGTCTAAATTCCGTTACTTTTTCTAAGTTTTTGACTTTAAATTTTGTGCTTCTATCATAAACAGCACAACTCTTTCCACACCACTGGTTATCTTTTACCATTCCGAGCGTTAGAGTTGGATAATCATATTTCTTCTCCATATCAGCTTGTATACTAGACACTTCTATACCACCATCATCACACTCTCCTGAATTTTCGCACTTAATAGATACAATCTCATCGTGACAGGTTTTAATAGATTCCTTGCGTTTCTTATTGCATTGATACGTATACTTAGGATCGATCTCTACAACCTGGCTAATTGGGCAATGACTATGTTTAACATCGTAATATTCGTCACATATTGTCTTCTCTTTATAAGAAAACTCACTATCTACCGGTTTACAGTCCTTATATGCACCACTAATTGCATTGTACTTTTCTGAATACTCCTTTGTCTTTTGATTAACGCTATCTAAATACCCCTTAGTATTTACAGGAAAGTCTTCTTTGTCTTTTTTAAACCCAAGCCTATCTAATTGTATTTCCCTTTTGGTTACTGCACCTGTACTTAAAACATTTGCAACATTACAGTCATCCTTGGTACACGATATCTTATCCTCACCTAGAACGTTCTGACGCGCTACCTCTCCTTGCTTAGGAAGATCACCTAGCTCTGTGGCTTTGCCCCTCGCCTCTCCTTCATTGTTTTGCAGCACCTTCTGAATTTGATCTATACCTCCAGCACCGTCTTGCAAACTTAACAGCTTGCTTTTTTCAGATAACGCGGCAGCTTGAGACTCGTTATATATTTTATTTGCATCTATTGGATCTGCACATGCCCCTTGCTCAAATAGCAGAAATATAGCCCAACCCACGATCTGAGTTATTATTTTACTCTTCTTCCTCATTTCTTTACCCTTTCTAATCTTTGCACCGACTCTTCTTTTGTGTCCCCTTTGTCTCTTATTTCTTCTAATGCATGCTTTATACTCACCGACCCAACAATTCGGTCATGCCCTTTTTTAGAGCTCTGCACTATCGCAGGCACCCGACTAATGTTAAACTCCTTGAAAATCTTTGGATTTACATCAATAATTAGCTTTTTGTTCTCTCCTAAATTCATTGCCTGTATGGTCTTTTGAAAGCTATTATCTACTAACCCTCTAATTACCATTCTTCCACCATATAACTTGGCTTGCTCAAAATAACTCCAAAGCATTTCCTGCGGCATTGCAAAACTTACAAATACTATTAAACCCTGTGTATCTGATGTACCTCCTGCCTTGTAGTTCGTTATAACCTGCTCAATTATACTACCTGCTTGTGCATTTATTTTTGTAGAGTGCACCTCCATTGCTTCTTTTGCTCTCTCAACCACAGCCTTATAACCATCCCTTTCTGCCTTAAACCTTGTTTCGTTTTCCTTGACCAACTCTTGATACTGAGCATTATTGCTTTGCTTCGATACAACTTCAAAAGCACTTGCATCATCCGCAACCAATAACAAGTTCAGTAATATAATTACGCTATACAACAATTTCTCTTTCTCCATATTAAATACCCAAAATCCTCTCCTACCTTAGGAATCTCTTTATTTGATTCAAACGTAATTGTTGTCTTTCCAAACTGCTGACATTTGTCTGGATTTGGATTAACCATCTGATATCTATAGGTGCTTTTTTTCATTACAAATGCCTTTCTTTTATGACAGGTGTCTTTCATCTCCTTTGATGCCGTTTCATCAGCAAGACCTATTCTATGCATCTTATATAAAATTCTCTCTGCAACATTAACTGACGCCTGAACTCCACCGATATGCGCAGTAACGTTATTGTTCATTGGATACATCGATCCCTGACATCCACTGCACCAATGAAGCTCATCTCTTGGCAAACCAACATTGGCCGCTAAACAATCAGCAGCACATGCCGTTTGCGCTAATACATTGTTATAAAGAAATGCCTCCGGATGAATAATCATGGATAGATCGTCATCTAAACCAAGGGGATCTAACTCACTAATATATGCAACATCAAATCCGACCCTCTCCAGGCATATAAAATCTGTAAATAACTCAAGCCAATATAACAACGGATACATATAGTAATGCACATACCATCTCGATATCTTTGAACTCGTCGCTTTCGCTCTCGTTCCCATATCGCGATCTAATCCCACATCTATTTTCATGCCTCCCATATTTACAAAGCAATATGGCTCATGCGATACATCAACAAGTCTTACCGGCTCCCAAAGCCCCCCTATTAATCCAACACGAATAGGAGCTGTGCACAGACATATTGGAGTCGAGGGATTTTGGGTGTCTTTTGCTACCCCTGAGTCGTATAACTCCATTGAACCAAGCGTTACCGGAAATAAACACTCCCAGCAAACATCGGTTATGGGATTTACAAATTGTCCTGTGCATTCCTTTGCACCAGACTGTAACATTATTAAACTTGAAATCACTATGAGCCTTAGGTACTTCATTGCTTTTCCCCTATCTCATTTATCTTTAACCTTTTGCCCTCTTGGCTTACCACAGCAGGAACTTGAGCAATTCCAAACTTTCCTGTAAGTATTCCTTCTTGATCAAAATATATCCAAATCTTATGCTTTCTCTGAAGCTCTATTGGAGAGCCTTTTATTAAAATAATCTTTGCTTTCTTGTCTCGCTTCGTATGCTCAGTTATCGCAAATTTAACTTGCTTTTCATTATCCCCGTTTATAAAAATCAACACCTCTCTAAGCGGTATTCTCTCAAGTGGATTTATCCTCGTGCCCGCAGGATGAATTACCCTACCCAAATGATCAAAAAGCGTCTCTTCTAAAATAAACGTTGGGTCGTAAAAATATTCTCTATCCTCTTTTGCATCACTAATATTATCTACAGGCTTTGGTCTGTTTACTGACTTTTTAACCCTTTCTTTTGCTTCGCTTTTTATCTTTTCTAAATCAAGAGTTCTAAGCTTACTTTCTATGTACTCTAAAATATCCTGCTCTTGAATCTCATAGGTATGCCCCTCTACCCCAAAATCCTTTGCCAAAACAATATTTGAACAAACAACGTTTGAACAAACTAAACTTATACAAATTACTTTAAAAATGCCTCGCCAATGTTTTTCCAACGCTTCTCTCCAATTACTTCTTTTGTTATTTCCCCCGTAATGTCTTTTTGCTTAGTACCTGAGTAAATCTCAAATCCCCTGCCTTCTTTTTTCTTGATAAGAATCGGCCTATCTGAGTATTTGCTTTTTAAAACCCCCCCTAATTTTTTTATAGAAGATTTGATGCTTTCAATCTCTGTTGCCGTTAACTCGTTAGATTCTGACTTCTCTGAACTTGATAGACCCAGCGAAGTTAACGTTAAAAACCTCCCTTCATTTAAGATATAAACTGTATTACTTTTTTCAAAAAACACTCTTGCCTCAAATCCAATGGCAAAAGTAAGCAAAACTATCATTGCTAAATTACGCAACCGCATATCTCTCCTCCTTTATTAGTTTTTCTATCGCGTTTTCTATATCGCATCCTTCTTTTAAAGATTGCTGTATTTTCAAAACATCCTCAGCTCTTGAAGAATAAAGCTTGGCTGAAAAGGCATCTAAAATTAATCTCCCTATTAACCAAGAGCCCGATGACTGCCTAATCATAAACTCTGAATATCTTCCCCTATCTCCTTTTAAGTTCTTCGCTATCTCAATCTCCCCACCTTCCATTCCTAACCTGTCCTTTAGGATTTTCTCGTCCTTACCTTCTGCTGATAACAAAACCCTCCAGTCAGATTGAGACAATACCGCCGCTGCTGTGGTAGATTTTGTCTCGTCAAAATCAGAAATACTTTGAGTTGCTACAACTAAGCTGCCATTGTATTTCCTTGCACGCCTGGCTATTCCCTCAATAAATCCCCTAATTGCATCATGCCTTAGTAATCTCCACGCCTCATCTATAATTAAAGACGTTCTTCTTTCTCTTCCTTGCATCTTTACATAAACAAGAAACACTACCATTAATAAAACACTCGTCTGAAGTACTGCGTTTGATTCCAAACTACTTAACTCGAATATCGCAAGTAAATTATTGATGGATAAGGTCGCCTTACCGTTATAATATGAGCTATATCTACCATCTGCATATTCTCTCAAGATATATGCTAGCTTTTCTGCCATATCTTCTGTTTGCTCAGTGCGTAACTCTCTATTCTCTTTTAATGCTACGTATACATCCTTGAACCCACCTTTATTACCTTTCTGAATCAAAACAATCTGTACGGCTTTTTTTAAAACATCTCTGTAAAGACCTGTATTAAAATTTTTCGTATTGTTTTTATCTATATTTGTAACAATGCATAAAATTGAAACTATTAAATCTATTAAAGGCTCCTCGAAATCCACCTTAAACTTCTCATCCTTTACCATGCTATCTTGATATAAAGAAAATGGATTAATACATAAATCCTCTCCTGCAAAATCTATAAAATCTCCTTCTAAAATCTTACAGCTATTCTGAAAACTCCTACCGTCATCAATAACAACAACTTGCCCCCCCTGCCTTAAAATAGATGTCATATATTCTTGTAGAAATACAGACTTACCACTACCTGATTTACCAACTACAACCATGTTGTAGTTCCCGTTTTCAATTGAAGCGTAGTTATCAAAAAAGAAAACCTGCCCCCTTCTCCCTGCAAATATCATCAAGGGTGTATTACTGTTTTGAGTATCGGCAAATATCGGGAGTAAATTTAAACAGGCTGAAGTTATCATCGTTGTCAAAGCTTTATTCCTCTTCAAAGCCAACCAGTTCTCAGCTAAACTCATTGGAAATGTATTAATAAGACCATTTAGACAATCATATTTTATTGGATTTAGCTTAAATCCTAATTGATAAAAATGATCTAGTACGATTTGTGAGGCGGTCTTTTCATCTATTGATGAATCAATAATCGCAACTATATGCATTACTGCCTTTGCAAGCTTAGCTCCTTTATCTATTTCTTCCGTAATATAGTGCCAGTCATCCATCTCCTCTTTCATCGCTGGTACAAAATTTACCAACTTTGCCGTAGTCTGATTCGTTCTTATAATCCTCATCTTTGTAGCTTTACGTTCGCTTTCATGGTGCTCATCTGCTTTAAATCCAAAGCTAACGTAAAAGGGAAACGGTATGCCCCTCCCCGTCTGAAAGTATCCCGTATAATCAATGCTATTGTATATCGACCACTGAGGAGGCCATTTATCTACTTCGAATAACAGATATTTATGAGATGACTTTTTACCTCTTGCCTCTACATAACGAGGAAACATAACGTACTCAGTATCTGAGGTAAACTGTATAACATCCTCTGTACTTTCAAAAGAATAGCTCTCCCGGTCTGGAAACAATATCTGTGCCAAATACTTATTAAGCTGTCCTCTATCTACAAACTCTACTGCACAATCAGCATTAGATAGTGCCTTGGCTAATTTCTTCCTTGTCTCTACTACTCTCTCAACTAATTCTTTGTTATTCTCACTAGTTGCACGCTTATTAAAGGATACCGCCATATACAACTCAAAATTTCTTAAGACAAACTCACTTGCCTTACCCCAGAGCCCTGTTTTACATCCATCTAAATAAAAACTACTTCTCTTCTTTGACAAGGAGCTAAATATCCCCTCTCTACTACAAGAACTCTGCCACTTGTTAATTAACGGCTCTATTTCCGGAGAAGCATAATTAATTACTTGAACAGTTGCTCCATACGGAATCTCATAAGAAATTATCTTTGTAAGTGCGTTTATCCCTCTTATGTCTATTCCACTAAACGGACTTACCTTTAAAAGAAAACCATATGTGCTTTTGTTTTTAAAAATTAAATTGTCAGGGTTAAACTCAAGGTAGGAGAGGTGTTTAATAAGGGGTTTGTTATTAATGCTACCTAAGTTTAACCCTAACTTCTTTGCAGGACCTCCTACATTCCTAAATAACCTCGATAGCTCTTCTATATCTACCAAGGTCTCTTTTATAAACTCTTTTGCTAGCTCTTTCATCTTTAGTCAATCTCAATTACTTTTGTTTTATACTTTTCAAAATCAGAATGGTGATCTCTAATTAATACTTTCTTTTTCTGGCTCTTTAGCTTCTTTTCCTCATTCAAAATAATGTGCTTTCTTGCCATCTCATCTGCATAAAATACCGAGCTACATCCTATTCCTTCAGGGTTTTTACATGACCAACTAGATTTATAGCTAGAACACCCCGTTATTGACGCTATTACTACAAGCAAGGCTACTGTTTTAAACTTTCGCATTATCCTCCTCATTTAAAGAAAATCCTTCTTGGAACACCAAATCTACCCGCACACCCTCGTTAATAGAGATCACGGGTTGATACTGCTCTGCCCTTTTTATTAAATAATCTGACAACCGATTTGATGATTCATTAATTCCTGATCCTAAACCAGATCCTAAAAGACTTTTTGCCTGATCTGCCTGTCCCTGTTTAACAGCAAATCCACCAGATATAGCGTATTGAGGCTGATACAGCTGTGATACCCCACCACCAATACCTCCAACTAAACCAGATAAAAAGCTCTTGGTTACCAAGTCCCCTTCCCTGCTTACTATCTCTCCTCTAATTCCTACTTTGCCGTTAGAAGTAACATATCCCTTGACCGGAATCTCTATTATCGCTTCTTTTGATTTGGCACACGTTATTACCACCGGCTTTAAATAAGCCTTTTCACTAGATAAATCCCCCACCGCCTGACACTGAACAATACAACCCAGCAACCTCTCTGTGGTTAGATAATCTTTCCCAAAACCAGCTGATATAACCTTCCCTGTTACTCTTAGTAAAACCTGTCTCGGATCAGCTTCTGCGCTAACGCCTATTCCTGCATCCACTCCTGAAATCATCTTTGCTTCTACATAGCTTCCTGCCGGAATGTAGTTCCCTATTTTTTTGATCTTTACTTTTGGATTAGCCTTTGTTACCTCAATGCCACTAACTGTTGGAGTAGTGCCAGGAGTCTGTTTCATCTGAGACAATTCCCGTTCTAATTTTGCTTCGTATTTCTTGGATAAATTATCTTCAAACTCTTTTAATAGTGTGCCCAATTCCTTCTTCGAAATGGTCTCTTTATCAACATAAGTCTGTAATTTCTCTTGGCTTTCTTGACTTAGCTTTTGTTGCTGCTGCATACCAAGCAGTTCTTTTTCTGCTCCCTCTAACCATATTTGCTCATTAGAAGCTCCACTTGCTAGGTTTTTAATATCTACCTTTTTTATTGGCGCTGCTTTTGGTGCCGTTGTTCCTTTATCAGAGTCATTAGAATCATGATCTATAGCCTCACTTACAAACACCGACGCAATAACAAGAAATAAAATTAGAGACATGCCCAAAACCGCTACACGTTTATGCTTTTTCCGCGCCTCTTCTGAATCTGTTTCCTCTGCGGCAAAATACCCCCTAATCAAAAGTTGTACTCTATCAAATAAGTCAGCTATTTTCGTTTTATATTTATTCACTGCTCCCTCCTTACTATAATTAATACCCCTTCCGCTTTTGGAGCTAATTCTTCATCAGATAAATAAACCGCTATTGTTTCTTGATTGTGAAGATAATCTGATCTATTTAAGTACTGGGGTTGATTAGATAAATTCCCCACATAGTACTTTAAAGCAATCAACCCCTCTCCTTCCCATTTAGAATCTAAATACTTTGATACCCAGCCGTCTTTAGAAATACGCCCATTTACTGATTTTTTCTTAAAGTCCACGGTCTCGTCATCTGACATACTTGCAGATAGTATCTTTGAAAGCTTCTTCCTAAAGATCAATTCCCCTCCATATTTAGAACCTTGATCTTTTTGCGTAACGCTCCGATTCTTAATAAATACCTGTACTGCAGGGATATCTTTTGGGGTTACTATAAATTTGTAAGTATTTCCCTTTTCAGTATCTACAAAGAAATTTATTGGCTTATTTACTGCTGGCTTAACGTATAAATCTTTATCCGCTATCTCATAATATAGCTCTCCGCCTATAGAATATATTTGCTTTATAGAGTCGTTATCAAAAATAACTCTTGATAGCTCCTTCTCAGATATAATGCCCACAACTGTATCATTACTCTGAACATTAAACCTTTGAACATCTTCCGCATTCGCAAAAGCACTTAAAAAAACCGTTATTGCTACTATTTGACTAAATCTTTTCATCTTTAACCTCCTCGAAAGAAACAAGCTTTACCAATCCTGAATTGTTTACAAATGAAAGACGGTAGGATTTAAAATTTGATAAAATACGCTTATCGTTTAAATAAGTATCCAAGTACCCAGAAAGCATCACAGTTAAGTTATTGGGGTCTATCTCATAAGCTTCTTTACCAAATGTATAAAAGTATTTTTTAGATTTTATATCTGAAACAAACGAATTTAATTGCTCGTAAAACTCCGGCTTTGCTTTGGAATCAACTTGCTTAAGGATTTGATCGATATTGTAGCTATAGTTCTCATGTCTAATGCTAAACAATAACTGAATGATTTGCTCCCCTCTTAACAGCAAATAATCATCCGATACATAGTTGGTTCCAACAATTAGCTCTCTATCAACGGTCGGAACCATAACAAGCAGTCTTTCTTGACTATTTAATGCCACTGCCATCCAAATATTTGAAAACAACAACAATGCAGCTAAAATGCCTAATAAGTTTCTTTGCAGTCTAATTTTTAACATGAGGCCCCCTGCTAAATCTTACTCTTCGTTGATGACCAAGAACGCCTGTCTTTCTTGATACCTCTGCAGGAAAATACCAATATATAAACCTTTGTATGTTTCTGAATAGTGAGTTAGAGCGAAATCTTGAATATATATTTGCCCCAATGATCGATACCGGTATACCAACCATTCCCCAGTCAAAAATCATAAAAAGATAATAAATCGATACACAGACTATCACTAAATCAAATGGTATTCCTAAAAATCTAGTAGGTCTGTCAAGCGTTCTTGGTATCCTCATAGCAACCCCCTCTCTAGGTAAACATCCAAGTTACTACTGTCTTTGCATTGCCGAGCATCAGGCCAATACCAACAGGGGTTAATATAACCGCCTTATTCATGCCCGCCACTGCAGCCGTTCCCGACAATACCATTCCCAGTGACATAATTACCTTTCCAAGGGTGCCACCAAGAGAATTGAGTATTTTATCTAACATCGGGGATAAAGAAGCTGCCGCATCTGTTGCTGTAGCCACTCCATCTGCATATGCTTCTGCTCCGATTGTGCTGAGCAACAGGGCACCTACCATGTAAGCCGCTGCCCTTCTATCTAGTTTTAAAAATATTTTGTTCATAACCGTCTCCTTTGATTTATTAATGAATTCTCTACTTCCTCCCAGAGGTTTATTTGTTCTTACGGATATTCCATGGCGCCCTCTCTTTTTTTAATTCTGTTTATCAGCGCAAGTAGCCGCTCCCTGGTATAAGGCTTCTCTAAGCACCCATCGGCACTGGTGCCCTTGCCACGTTGAAGATCTCGTTCATCTACAGCGCTCTGTAATATTATTGGGATGTTCTTTAAGCCGGGATCGGCTTTCGCTATTGATAAAAACTCTAGCCCTGACATTTCGGGCAACATTACATCTAGCAGTATTAAAACCACATTTTTATGCTTAGATAAATACTCTAACCCCTCTTCGCCAGTTGTAACTATAATTGTATTATGCTTTATACCATAAAGTAGCAGCTCTAGCGCCTTTATGCTCCCAACATCGTCTTCTATTATTAGTATGCTTGTGTCATACATATAAGCCTCTTTAAACTCACCCCATGGGTGCCTTTGGGGGAAAGACACCTATCAAGGTTTATATTGACTTTTATGGAAGATCTAATAAGATTAATTTTGAGTCTGGTCTTATTAGACCTAAAAAAGTCTGGGTTTTTATAAATTCAGGCTTTTTTTATGCCTAACTTTATTTCTTCTAAAAATTAGAGTATAATGTATAAAAAAGCATGTCAACAAAAAATTCACTTTTAGGTACTTTTTCATGATAAAAGATAATCTTGCTAAAAAACTAACTTTTGGACTAAAAAGAAGTGATTTATCAAAAAAATCAGGAGTATCAGAAGAGCTGTTATACAGAATATTAACTGGGAAAACAGAAAATCCCGGAGTCTATACCGTTTCCAAAATTGCAGACGCTCTCTCTGTATCAGTAGACGAATTGATTGGAAGAAAGGAATTCTTCGATCAGTATATTGCTACACATCAGGACGATCTAGAAGTGCAACAAAAACTATTTTTAGAAGTATGCGCTTTTATAAAAGAACACATACAAAATAACAATATTAAGACGTTAAAAATACAAGAAATAATTTATGTGCTCAGAGGAATGTGCGACTATTCTATAAAACATAATGGTTGTAAACTTAGCAAAGACTTTGCTTCGTGGCTCTGTAAAAATAACATCACTTAAAATACACTATATTGTTATGCTTTTTATAAGGACACTCTATCAACAGACCTGTGCGAGATTCTTTTATTTTAATACCCAACTCTTCACAAAAAACCAATATCTCTTTCCAACCAATAAATATAGAGTCTTTATGGACAACCTTAAAATACCCAAGTCCCTTTAAAAGATTTAATTTCTTTTTTTTAATCTCTATGGAGATACTCAACGAATCAGCAACGCTTGATAGTACAATTTTTATTTTTTTACACGGACTTTTGCATAAGATGCTAATAACCGAAAACATGATTTGATAAAACAATGCCTTTGAAAAAGGCAAAAGAATCTCTGGCTCCAATTTACTAATACAAACCAAATCTATATTAAAAAAGTCTTTGTATAAAAAATATCTATTTATGTCTTGAACAAAATCACTCACATCTATTTTTTCTTGTTTTAATTTATCCCCACTCTCTCTAGATAACCATTCTAGTTTTTGCAAAACCTTTGTGCGAGCCGCTTCTGTTTGTAGGGAAATTACCGCCGCACTGAGGCTCTTGAGCTTATCAAATTGTAGTTTCTTCTCTCTTTCTTGCTTTTTAGTAATTACAAAAGCTATTATTGATATACAAGCAAGCAATGTCCATACAAACAAAAATCGCCCATAGCTTGTAGAAGCTACGCTCTCTCCTAAATAAGATGTAAAAACAGTTCCAAAAAAGATTCCGGAAACCACAAAGAAGAAGAAAATCCCCCATGTGAGCACATTACTTAATAAAGAAACCGCCGAAACAAGAACAACAATTGATAAAAATGATAACCCACAATAAAGATATAAAACTATAGGGACGAATATTAAAGAATACCAAAGTATTAATAAAAAAAATAAGTTTTTATATTTGCTCGTGCCTTGTAAAAACTCGTAATATAATATACAAGATATGGAAATCATTGCAAAATAACCTAACTTCATAATAGAACTACCCGCAGCAGACGCACAAGTACTAATAGTAAAAATTTGCCATATTACAGTTAGTATTATGGATAAAATTAGAACCGTCTTTATCGGGATATCTTTTTGTTTTATTATATTATCCGCCAATTTCGTAATAGATATCGCTTTAAAAGGAATTTTCATGCCCTGTAGCCACATAATGAAAAAATAAGTAAAGGACGCAGCGACAATACTTATCAAAAACTTACCATGCCCCAAATTAGTATAGTAAAAATAAAAAATAGACTGCACTATCACGCCAACAAAAACACTACCATAATACATCTTCGGATTTTTTTTCTTAATCATTAGGCCAAAAAGTAGCGGCAAAGAAGAAATTAAGTATTGATACTGAACAAAAAACATAATAATTTCGAAAATACTATTAAAATATAACGCCGTCATTAAAGAGAATATACCACTTGCAAAGGTTATAACTCTTAAATACAAAATGTCTGTCTGTTCTGAGTTTTTTCTTTTTACTATAAAACCTAAATCGTTTGCAAAAATACTAGCACCCGTATTAATTAAGGAATCCGCGGTAGAAACAATCAAACAAAGTAATGTGATACCAAAAATATATGTAAACTTCTCTCCAAGAGCATTACTAACTACTGAAAAAAACGCTTGTTTGGATTCTATATTTGGATATTGATAAATGGCTATAAAAGCCACAAAGCTTACAAATAAAATCACCGCAAAATCAAAAGCTGCAAAGCTGTAAGCTATATTTATATTATTCTTATAATTTTTGCATATTAATACCCTGTGTATATAGGGTGGATTAACGTTTGGTGCCAAATAATAGAGAAATGCCCCTAACAAACTTAATACGCTAATGTCAGTGCCTAGTTTGTTCTCAGGAATGGAGCTTATTATTTGAGAAACTCCTCCATAAAAATTGACTGTATAACTAACAATGATAGGAAGCGCTATAGCAAAAATTAAAAATTGGATGACATCTGTTTTAATTACGGACGATACCCCCCCAAACGTTGTGTATAGTATTATTGTAAAAAAAGATAAAATTACAGCATAATCACTCCTAAACAAAAATATATTTTCTACAACATATGAAAGCCCCTTGATTTGCACAGCTACTACCGCCATACAAAAAATAACACTACTAACTCCAGCCATGATCCGGGGTTTTTTACCATACATACTTCCTATAATTTGAGCAGATGAAAAGCATCTATAATATTTTTTTAACCTGCGAATAAAAAAACGAGCAGTTAAAAACGCTCCAACAGGAGTTCCCAAAAACACAAAAATCATGGGGACCCCATGTTCATAAATGGCCTGCGCCGTTCCTATTACACTCCCACTTCCGATAAGGGTTGCAATGGTAGTGGCTATTAAAACGGGGGTAGAAAAGCGCTTTTTCCCAATGGAATAATCTTTGAAATTTCTAACTTTATCCTTAAAAAATATCCCAATTATCAAAAATACGAAAAATGTTGCCCCAAATAATAACTGCCCAAAAAACATACGACCTCCTTAGCTGTTGTAAGATATATTATTCACAGAGCTAAAAGAAAAGTATTTTTTCCTTTTTTATGAAACCTCTTCGTGTTTAGAAACATGAAAGCAGCTTTCTTGGATACGCCTCCTACAGAAGGGTTGAATTAGTTTAGGGCAATAAAAGCTAAAGATTTGGTTTTCTTTCCGTTATGCACCTTTCGTCACCTTCTTTACACACCTCAAGCTCTGTGTTAGACCGCGTTGCGCTGTAAAAAATAGCGACTGTTAGTATTAAATATAAAAAAACCCGCATTTTATTTCCTCTCTTTTTTTATCAAAGAATCTCAAAACTAATAAAAGATGTCAAGCTAAGGTTTTAGAAAAACCATCACTACCTCTAAACCTTATTCTACTACCCAGTTTTCAACATTAATTATTTTCGTGTGAAATTTTCGTAATTCTTTTGTGTGCCCCACCGTCAATATCGTAGGGTTCTTTAGGTTGCTAAAAAGCAAATTAAAGGACAACTCCTGTAGTTTGTCATTTAACGAAGAAGTTGGCTCATCCATAATTAGCCATTCAGGTTTATGTAGTAAAATTCTAATAAAAGAAACCCGCTGTTGTTCTCCCAAAGAAAGCGCACTTCCCCAGTCCTTGTTATCACCTAATTGAAAGGCTAGATATCCTAGTTTAAAATCGTGTAAAAGCTTCTCTATTTTAGAATCCAAAACCTTGGTTTCTAGGTTCTGTTCTGGATACAAAATAGCTTGCCTTAAAGTAGTTATAGGCATATATGGCCTTTGAGGAACAAAAAATATTTTTTCTTTAGGGATAATAACTCCCCCTTCTCCGTGAGTCCACAAACCTGCCAACGCCCTAATAATGGTGCTTTTCCCTATACCACTCTCACCAACCAATAATACCCTGTCTCCTTTATCTAGAAAAAAATTAATATTCTTCAATATCTCCCTATTATCTGGGGTATAAAGAGAAACATCGCTGATGTTTATTTTCTCACGAAATGTCTTTATTTTTATTTTATTAGTAAGGGCCTCATACTCAGATTCATCCATACAATCTGTAAACTCCAACAACCGTCTAACAGAAGCCCTCCACGAAGCAATATTGGTAAAGTTATTAACTATTACTGCTAAAGAGTTCATGATGTGTCCAAACGCACTTACTACCTGCATAACAACACCTAAAGTAACAATGCCAGAAAAATACATAGGAGAGACCGAAAACAATGGAATAAGTTGATCCAAATTAATATAAAAAGCTCTATATACATTCATATAAAATGTTCTAACCAATATTGCATAAAAATTTTCTTGTATGTTATTAAAAGCATCCCTTAAATATCCTATCTCTGTTTGTGTTCCATTATATAGAGCCGCTTCTTCCCTCTTTTCTTGTAATCTTATTAGAGAAAATCTAAAGTCTGCTTCGTATTTTTCATTGATAAAATCAAGATTAATTAATGGCTTACCTATTTTTACAGCAAGATAGGTTCCTATCCCCGAATATATAAGGGCTATCCATAATAAATAACCTTTGATATGATATTGATGTCCTAAAATTTGTAGCGGCAAATTAGCCGATATTTTCCATAAAATAACAGCAAAGGAAACTAACGACACTACCTCTAATAAGAAGATCAAAAATAAATCCAACGATAGAAATGCTAAAAACCTCAAATCTTGACTAATCCTCTGATCTGGGTTATCTACGTGTCCTCTTTTTAACATGACATGATAATATCTGTTATCTTTAGACCACCTTGCAAGAAAATTAGTTGTTAACCACCTACGCCAACTAAATTGTAAAAATCCAGTGATTATATTCTTCCCACTGTGTACCACTACAAACACTATAATTAGAATAATAAAAATGTATATTTGGTGTAGCAATTCTATATAACTTTTCCTTTCGAATGCATTATAAACATCCCTAGTAAATTGGTTTAACCTTATTAACAGCCATACATTAGATAAGCTGAGGCCCATTACAAAAAATAACAACGCCCAAGCTTTAAACTTTTCTTCTGACCTCCAATAGGGAACTATTAATTTCCAAATTTTTTTTATATCTTCCATTGATGTTGTGTCCTCCTAATTATTAGCAATATTACATTTTTTTTATTTTGTTTGAATCTGACGAGTTCCTTGTAAAACATATATTTTCATCCTATTTTTGTTAAAGCTTTTATCAAGAATTTTCAAGAAGTAATTCTTTTTCTATGCTCTATTTAACTCTTAATGTTTTTTTTACCTCTCCTAATCTAGCTTAATTTTGACTCTTCTCCTTTTCTCCTATCGCAATTACCATCTGTGCCTTTATATAGGAAGGCATTATCGAACCATATTTTTGCAAATCTTCTTTTAACTCTTTTACATCTAGATCCTTGAATATATTTAACATTTTTTCCCTAAATCTTTATTTCACAAACATAAGCTCTATTAATCGCTCTCTTTTATAAAAATAAACAGTTAAGAAAATATTAAAAAAACAACAAGGTCTTTACCCCTCTCTTAACTCTCGGTTGTTTTTTGGATCTTTTCCTCTTCCAAACTAGCGGCTTTTCTTTCCTTTTTAAACTCTCCTAAATATTAGTAATATTACATTTTTTATTATTTTGCTTAGATCTGATGAGTTCCTTGCAAAACCTCTATTTGCATCCTATTTCCATTAAAACATTGATCAGACATTTGCAAGAAGTAGTTTCCATATTTAGACTCTATCCAGTCTTTGATGAATCTCGTTGGGACCCCTACCCTCACCGCATTTTCTTCACAAGATATGAGTTTCATCTTTGAAAACCACGAAACATAGGTGGAGGTTCCAAATTTTTTGATTGCGTTCTGTTGTAAAGCTTTCCATCTATGATCCGATCTATTATCTTGCTCTAGCTCTAAAACCACCTCTTTTTCTTGTAATTTTTGTTGCTCTTCTGCTTCTACAGTTTTGTTTTTGTAGTTATCTTCCAAAGCCTTGATTAAGTTTTCTTCTTTGAGAATCCAGTCAAGTGATATCTTGAAGTTTGTTATCTTACCCATCAAAAAATCGCTTTTTTGAATGGTTTTTACGAACTCTTCCCATTTTCCCAAGTCGTTAACAAAGAATTTCTCAAAAACCTTACCTAGCTTTTCAGCTCTTTTTGGGGTTAACGTTAACTCCTTCTGAGTAGGAGCAATGAAACTTTTCCATATTTCAATTAACTCCTTCAACTCTCTTTCAGGTATAGCCTTTCTCTTTTGAGAGAGAAGAGAGAGAGAGCTATTCTTTGTTTTAGTCTTTGTTTCCCTATTAATAGGACGTGCCATTTTGGCACTTCTTAAATGCCATTTTGGCACCTCTTCATCAACGAAAAATTTTTTTACTTTCTCTAGGCGCAATTGATAAAATTTACAGGTTTTGGCTCTTTTTGAGTGAATAAGCCCCTGCTCTTCTAAAGAAATAAATGTTCTCTGAATTGTTCTGAGAGACCAAAAATTAAACTGCTTCTGCCAATCTTGGTAAGAATTATATATCCATTTGTTAGAGGGATATTTTGATTGCCAGTAATATAGCTGCCGCAATATTATAGCTTCGTTTAATCCAATGTCTTTTGCAACAGATGGACTAAATAACAATACGTCATATTGTGTCATAACCACACTCCCCGATTAAACTGATCAAATGGAGCGCATTAGATGTAAAAACTTGACAATAATATCCTTTTGTTAGATAATAAAATGTATCTAATATGCAATAAAGGGTGCTTTGGTTGTCAGATATCTAATGCACCTTTTTCTTTTTTAATTTTTTCCTTCTATCACATTGTCTATTAACTCCTTTTTCTTTTTTTCGTATTCTGCTCCTAGAACGTTATTAATAAATTTTGTTCTTGTAATATTTTGTTGTTTTGCTTCAGCATCAAGAAACAATAACATTTCCTTTGAAAAGCTGAGATAAACTTTAGTTTTATTTTTTAGAGCCATATCCTTTATTTGTTACAACGTCATTAAGTCTATAAGAACATATACCAGAACAATAGTCAACCCACTTTATGAGTGCGGGAGGGCAAAGGTGACATCTGCAAGTGAGGAAGGAAGGTGAAAAGGGGGGTCACCACGGGGTAGACCCATAAAAGGCTGCCCATAGAGGTCTGGAAGACCCCTACAATAAGTCTGTTAGACCTATTTCTTTTGTTTTTTAATAACAAAGGATAATAAAGTTTTTGCATAATAGACCCACATTGGGGGGCGGGCGTATGTGTGTTAGACCCATGCTAGACCTACGTTAGACCTACTTTCTAAGTTGTGTTGTAACAATTTTTGTTGTTTATTTGCAACAACGATGGTGTGGAATTTTACTCTGGTGCGATTTCTTCTTTTATTTTTCTTTCTATGGCCTCTCTTATCCAGGTATTTCTTGTTTTAGAATATAAGCTATCTTTTAAATGATTATCTAGTACATATAGCATTTTTTCAGGTAGGCGTAGTGTTATTTTTATATTTTCTATGCCCTCACATTGTTCAAATTTTTTCGCAGAAGGAGTGCTTCCTCCTTTATTTATAATTTCATTTAATAACGCGGCGCTATTATTTCTTACCGGTTTTTTTGATATTGCCATAATACTACTCTTCGACGACTTGTGTTAGACCCGCGCTAGAGGGCATTTGTGGGTCTTTTTTGTGAAACAAATAATCGTATAATGAAGTTATCTCAATAATTGCTTTTTTATCTTGGACTTTTAATTCAAGTACCGACTTGCCTTCGGCTGCTGCGTTTCCAAAGGCTTTTCTGCTGCAAATGATGCAATCTTGTAACATTTTTATATTTTGGGTTTCTTTTATACAGTCTTGTGCGTCTGTGTTGTCTAGTCCTCTTGAGTCTGCTCTGTTTAAAAAAGCATAAGAACGAATGTTGGGATTTATTTGTTTAATTTCTTCTACTATTGCTGATACAGCTTCTAGGGTCCACAAATCAAAACTCCTTGGTACAAAAGGAACAAGCAAGATATCCGCCACAGAAAGAGCGGCCCGCTGACTTATTGTATCTCTTCCACCGGTGTCTATGATTATTTCGTCATAGTTTTTTTTCATTTTTAATACTTCAGTACGAACCGGTTTTCCCGTTAATTTAATACAGGTATATTGGGGAAGTTCTTCGGTATTGCCATTTCTTAGCGTTGAAAAATCATAAGAGGTTTCTTGATCGTCTGCGTCTATCAGTAAAACATTTTTCCCTTCATGCGCCCTAATTACAGCGAGGTTTGTTGCAATTGTTGTTTTTCCAGATCCTCCCTTAATTCCTCCGACGATTATTATCATAACTGACCTACTTTATATGTCTATAATAGGTCAATTATATGCCGGCCGATAGTTTTTGTCTACTACTTATTTTATTTATATAAGATGAAAAATAAAAAGCGCAATGGTGCATGATTTTTCCCGTTGTATTTTGTGCAAAACAATCTAAAAGACCCCTGGCGTAGGTCTAAGAGGCCTACAAAAGGGGGCTGTCGTGCCAAAGTGTTTTAAGAAAAACACTTTCTATATACGACCCGAATAAGTTGTTTTAAACCAGGTCCGAAGCTTGCAGCAGCTCTCTCAATCTAGAATACCTCCAGTTCTCCTTGTCATTTTTCACAGCAATAGCAACAGCTTTTTTCTGCCCAACGAGAAACACGAACCTTTTCCCTCTGGTGATGGCTGTATATAGCAAGTTCTTTTGTAGCATAGGAAAATGCTGAGTAGATATTGGTATAATCACGGCAGGATATTCTGATCCTTGTGATTTATGAATGGTAACGGCATATGCAATGCTGAGCTCATCCAATTCATCAAAGCTGTAGACGACGGATTTACCATCAAAGCTAATGGCTATCTCATGCTCTTGAGTGTCTATTCTTTCAATAAACCCGATATCACCATTGTAAACGTCTTTGTCATAGTTATTTACCATCAGCATTACTTTGTCTCCTTGAGAGAACATTTGTCCAAATCTTTCAAGTCCTTGGGAGGAGGGAAGGGGGGTAAGAGCTTTTTGAAGTTCAATATTTAATGACCTACAGCCGCAGCATAAGGGCCTACGAGAAGGCGAGGCAGGAGTGTATCCGTATTTACAACAATTGCGCAGCTAGCAATTATACCCCTTATGTTGGGTAACTTGCCAACAGCAAGGGATTTGTTTTTTAGGTGAGGGGGCTAATAGCTCAACAGATGGAAAGAGAGAGCCATGTCAACATGGATAACTCCTTTGGTACTACAAGCTCAACTTCCTTAAGTGGATTAATGCGCAGGGCAATATTCTTTGCTTTAGCGCTGTGCCGCAAGTTAACTGGGTTGCCGGGGCTTTGTTCGGGAGGGTATATCTTTCTTAAAAATGGATGCAACTATACTGTTTTCACAGATACACATCTTCCAAATGAATTCCATAAATTAATAATATTGCCAATAACGATTCCTTCTCTTTTTCGAGATTCATTTTGGGTTAATGCTGCGAGGAGAATATTTAGTGAGCTGGCAAAGCTTTATTGGGATGAGAATTTATCATTATCAGAGTTTGCTGATAAGATGCTTAACGCAGATATAGATTTTTTAGAAAAGCT
>Ga0233431_1002286_pt1 | contig 27394 bp, 28 predicted proteins | sample SI_118_April2016_FD_179867 | JGI IMG/M metagenome (GOLD analysis project Ga0233431, IMG submission 179867) | Seawater microbial communities from Saanich Inlet, British Columbia, Canada - SI_118_April2016_200_MG | ecosystem: Environmental > Aquatic > Marine > Inlet | place: Canada: British...
ATTGCCGCGTGAAACTCGGAAAATGGAAGTGGTACCGGATTTGCGCCAACCGATTGCCACATGAGTACTGAAAATTTTGACTGGTTGATACGAAGTTTCCAGCTTTTAACGTCAGCAGGTGTTCGGATGGGTTTAGTGGAAAACGTACTGTATGTCCCTGTTTCGCTGTAAGCAATCAATTTTAGGCCTTTTTTCCGAAACATCTCTTCGAAGAGTGGAGCCAGATGGTTATCCAGAACACAATCATATTGCTGATTGCTATCAAACATAAATGGGGTACCGAGAAGTGCCAGCTCAGGAATTATGGATGAAGCGCCTGCTAAGGCAAATCCACCCATGTCAATCCGTCCTCTGGCGACCTGCTTGATCACGTCTAGTTCAGCTCCCAGTTTTGAACTCATATAAGGCGTAACCTTGACACTTCCATTCGTGTTTTTCTCGACCGCCTTTGCTATCCGGAGCACTTGCTGCCCCCAGGGATCCTTTTTTGATGACATGGTTGAAAATTTCAGGTTGAAATTCTTGGCAAATGCTCCGTTGGAAGCGATTAAAACGAATAACAAGCTGATCATGACGCTCAGAACTTTTTTCATCTTTTTCTCCTTCATCAATGCTCGAACAGCATCTAATTGTCAGGAATGGATAACACTGAACCACAAGCATTTAACAAACACAGGTCTTTCTGCCTCGTCGTTCATTAAAAAGTCGAGACATAGACCGAGAGTTGTCAACACTCAGGCGAAAAAACTATTTGTGCGAACGATTTATCCTGCATCGACGATTTCCCCATTTTATTGCATTACCGAAAAGGAGAAAACGTAAACCATTGGATCTTTCACAGACAAAACAATGCTGATGCCGTTCAATTGTCTGTTGATTAATACTAGCACAAATAATCTAATGTTCGGCAATTGCGGTTGGTTGCGGATTAATGACTTTTCGTTGCACAGCACCATTAACTTTTAGAATTTATTGCGAACCAATATTATATAGGCCTGGATTTAGCGGGTTGAAGCGAATGAGGTTTCCTGAAAGTATCATCAAAGGTTGAGAAAACCAAGAGTGGGGGATTCATCAGGCTTCATCCCAAGGCAAGTGAAATGCTCAAGTCATTACCCAGAGAAATTCGATCATGCAGAGTTTTGCTCAAGGAGGGAGAACCAGTGAAGGAATTTCAACGTGATTACAGGCAAACAGTAAAAGATACCGAGCTTGGTGATTTTACACTCCATGACCTCAGACATTGTGCAATCAATAACATGAGGTTGGCTGGTAATGATTATTTCTCCATTCTGGCACAGTCTGGGCAAATGACGATGGCTGTGTTTAAACGGTATAATCTGATTTCCAACACGGAACTAGAGAATACAAAGTGGTTGGATAAAACTGAAGGGACTTCGGCTGATGTTGACCAAGGGAGTTAAAGCAGGAAGGGATAACTACGCAGGTGCCTGTGATGCTTTGGCATCCCCTGACCCGCACATTGCGAACAGATTACTACGCTGATATCCTCTCATTTCACCCACATGTTGATTCTATTAGAAAACTCCTGAATCCAAAGTTTGATGATCATGCGCAAAAATAACATGAAATCAACAATTGAGGATAGTTTGTCTGACAAAAAAGAGACCGGCCGTCATATCAAAGACCGTATTCGAATCTAACAAAATCCCCCTTACTCACTTCAATGCTGTTCCTCTCTGGTTGCTATTCATAAATAAAATTCCAATGGGGATTGATGGCCATAAAAAAAATGTGCTAATGGTAAAAGATCTGTGCAAGTTGGCTGTATCAACTGATTTCATGACATACATGGCGTGGAAAGGAACCTAGTGCTAGCCTGGGAACCCATGCTTGTCTATGGTGCGGTTGATGGTACTGAGTCATTCATGCCGACCTTTTATCAATCTAGAAAACGAGGAAAAGATTAGGAAGCTTTCAGGACCAGGAAATATCTTTCCGATAAATAAGCCGGATTTTCGAAAACGTATGAAATTAGCGAAAGTCTAACAAAAGTAACATTTTGAAGACCATAAGCAACATAAAACCTTTATAAATTCAATGGCAAACATAGACTACCTGAGCTATTACAAGAGACTTCAAAAATTTGATGGTACTCAAAAGCAATTCTGTGAAACAAGGCGACCAAAATTGAACTACAGCGCCTTCAAAACAGGTATTTCTCGCCTTCGGAAAGAAGGAAAAATTGAAAAAAAATTACGACCCCGCAAAAAAGAAAATGTAACCAAAATGAAGGTAAAAAAAGGAAATCTGACGACTAGACAACAAAAATTGAAAGACATTGAAGCCGGAGGGGTTGGGATGAGCAAAAAGGCAATGGCCGCAGCCGCAGGATATAAAAGCAAAAACCTCAGTAAATCCTACCTTCAGGCAAGCTCAAGTCTAAAATATCAAGCAGCCCTCGAAGAGTCGAAAGCTCAGTTAAGATCTAAGATAGGTATCCCGGGAGAGTGGTTATTGCGCCGCCTGATCGAAATCGGTCTTGCCAGGCCCAGGGATGTTTTGGTTTTGGAAGAAGGTGTCTTGAAACTCAGAGATGATAATGATTTTAATGTTCATGGCGGGGATTTGGCTATCAAGAGTATCAGTGTTAAAGCAGTCGATATTAAAACCGATCATCGGACGGTGGTAAAAAACGAGATTAGAGTCTCATTCACAGATAGTAAAAGTGCCCTGATTGCGGCAATCAAAATCGGCGGATATTTCGACGATTCAGTTTTCAACTCCTTGGAGGGAGGCGATTCGGAGGTCCAGGAGCTGTGGCAGCGATTCACAGAGCAAGAAATCTCTGCCAATGACTTTTCAATAGAACTGGCCATGCGCGGTTTAGCAGTGCCCAAAGCAATTGAAATCCAAGCTAAAGCAGAACTAGCGGCATTGACAAAAGTAGGAACGGATGAAGGCTTGGGCGACATAGACCTGATGGAAAGCTACGATGAACTGTTGGAAGACAGGCGGATTGAAGAAAAGAAAAAACAAGTCGAAGCCGAAAGGAAGCAGGAATTAGCAGAGAGAGAAAAAGAACTGGAAACACTTAACCAAAACGATGATATAGGTACTGATAGAATAACATTGAACTAGGCTTCCCGTTTGTTCAGAAAATTATAAACAGCCCCCCTCGATACACCCATGAGTTTAGCAATCGCTGATTTATTGATTCCGAGTTTCAAATATTTATCCAGTTCCGGTTCTCGGCCATTCAGAACGCTGTACCCTTCAGGTCTGCCCAATTTTACCCCCTGGTCTTTTCGTGATTTCAAAGCCGCCTTGGTTCGTTCGCTGATGAGTTCCCGTTCAAGTTTGGAAGCGATCCCCAATGCAAAAACCATTACCTCTGCCTGTGTTGACATTTCACCGGCATCAATTTCAATACCGTCCTGAATGACTGACAGACTGGCTTTTTTATCCTGGATGGTTCCCAATATCTTGAAAACTTCAGTCACCCCTGAACGACCTAACCGGCTCAGCTCGGTAACTATTATCTTATCGCCTGGTTCCAAGTTGTCGATAAGCTGGTAAATCTCTCTATCCGCTTTCCGGCTGCTGACTGTTTCAATGATCCAGTTGTCAATTTTGATGCCCTGGCCAGCTGCATATTCATTGATCCGGTGTTTCTGGTTTTCGACTTCCTGCTTTTCGGTGCTGATTCGAATATATGCTGTGGTGGTCATTTCCCCCCCTTTGGTTTCTGCTTTTTCCACTTAAACCTTTCCCTGTCTTTATAAAAGCATTATCTGTTCATTTATGTCAACCATTTAACTGTAATATATGTTCTCTTATTCGTTCGTTTATATGCACATTTCAGAAAGGTGGCAGGGGATTAGAACCCCGTACCCCCTCTGTCTGGAATTGTCTGTGATAATTTTAGAGAGGTAGGAATTTAATGCTTGTCAAAGGGCTTGGGGTACCTACTTTGTCAAAGAAAAAACTAAAGGATACACTCAAACAAAATTGATAATCCTATACAAGCGGAGGCATAAATGACGATCAATCCCTATACTGGTCGGTGGTACATCACAAAGATGGATATGTGGGACGAAGAGTACTTCAACATGGATGGACAAGCCTATATCCAAATCAGTGCGAATGGACGAGGTGGATATCCGTGTTATAAATCTATTCGTTAAGTTAACGACATTGAGAGCTCACATACTATTTGTTTTTATATGTGAATAGCCTGGCCGTCCACAGCTTTCATGCATTCCATAATCCCTTCGGATACTGTTGGATGGGCATGAATCATATCTGCTATATTTTCCGGGCAAAGTTCCGCTGTTTTGGCCAAAAGCAATTCATGAATTAGTTCTGTAGCATGACTACCTGCTATATGGGCACCAAGGATCTTGCGGGTCTCCGGATCAAAAAGTACCTTGACCAGCCCTTCCGACTTATCCGTGGCAACAGCTTTACCCAATCCTGCATATGGGAAACTGGCTTTTTTATATTTGATTCCTTTTTCTTTGGCTTTATCTTCCCGTAAGCCAAAGCTGGCAATTTGCGGCTCGCAATAAATTGCCGACACTACCTCATTGTGATCTATTCTTGGTTGAGGTCTCTGCCCGGAGATATATTCGACTGCTATCTCTCCCTCTTTAGAAGCCAGATGGGCAAGCTGAGGTGATGAGATAACATCGCCGATGGCAAAAATACCCCTAACTTCTGTCTCGAAATAGTCTCCGACAGGAATACACCTGTTTTTCGTTTTAATTCCCAGGTTTTCAAGCCCGATATTTTCCGTATTGGCGGATCTACCAAACACACAAACAACTTTCTCTGCTTTCAATTTCTTTTGGGGCCCATCCTTTTCGGCAACCGAAACAGTAACCGATTTCTTAAACTTTCTAAGAGATACAGCGCTGGTACCAGTGCAAACATTTATTCCTTTCTTTTTAAAACTTTTAGTCACTACAGCCACGGTCTCAGAATCTTCAAAAGGCAAAATATGATCAAACATCTCAACTAGGTGAACCTCCACGCCAAATGCATTCATAGTGTAAGCGAATTCACAGCCGATGGCGCCAGCACCTAGAATAATCAAACTCTTCGGCAGTTTTTCCAATAGAAGCAACCCAGTGGATGATAAAACCTGCTTCTCATCAAACTCAAAGCCTGGTAATTGAATCGGTATTGATCCAGTAGCGATAATGATGTTCTTGCCTTGAATTTCTTTGCCATCTTCTAAAAGAACCGTGTTTTTTGAGATGATCATACCTGCCTGTTTTATCAGCTCTACCTTATTCTTCTTGAGCAGGAACTCTACCCCGGACACCAATTTTTTGACCGCTTTTTGGGCAATATTAATCACGTTTGCATAATCAAATCCATTTATATTGACTTCGACTCCGAGTTCTCGAAGAGCGTTTCCAGATTTAAAAATACCAGCCTGATGGATAATGGATTTGGTGGGAATGCAGCCAACATTCAGGCAGGTTCCGCCGGGTTTATTTTTTTCCAAAATACAGACTTTTAATCCAAGTTGAGAGGCACGGATACCAGAAACATAACCCCCAGGACCACCTCCAATAATAATGACATCGTACATTGACATATCTCCTTTCTAATTGAGTTTTCCCCCCAACATTCGGCTTTTCGCTTTCAGATACATATCGAATGCTCTGTAGGAACTTCTGACCAAAGGTGCACAAGCGACTTCCAAAAATCCCATCTCTTCAGCCATTATCTTTAACTCCCCAAATTTTTCTGGAGAAATAAATTCAATAATCGGGTGATGCTTATTTGAGGGGGCAAGATATTGACCTATAGTGAGTAAATCGCAATCGACCTCTCTCAGATGTTTCAACGTTTGATAAATTTCATTTTGAGTCTCTCCCAGGCCAACCATTATACCTGATTTTGTAATCCTACCCGGGCTGATATCTTTAACAAGTTTCAATAGTTGTAAAGAGCCTTCATAGGATGCCTTTGGTCGAACAGTTGGATAGAGACGTGACGATGTTTCCATATTATGATTAACCACCTCAGGTTCTGCGTTCACCAGTGTCTCAAGCGCAGCGACTGAGCCGAAGAAATCGGGGATTAAAACTTCAACCTGTATTTTTTCTGGTTCGGCATGTAGCCGCTCAATTATTTTTACGAAATGAGCAGCCCCTCCATCGTCCAGATCATCCCGGGTCACTGAGGTAATAACAACGTAGCGGAGTTTAAACCGCCTGACAGCTTCTAAAAGATGTTGTTCTTCCATCGGATCTACAGCCTCCGGAATGCCTTTTTTCACTGCGCAGAAGGTACAATGTCGGGTGCACATATCGCCGAGGATCAAAAAAGTAGCCGTCTGGTCAGAAAAACACTCACTGGCATTTGGGCAGCGCGCACTTTCACAGATAGTATGGAGCTGAAGATTCTTTATTGTTTTGCTCATCTCCTGGAAATTCTGGGGATTGAACAATTTTATTTTTTGGTTAAACCATTTAGGAAGCAATGTTGTCATGATCAACTCCTATGCTAGACTTTAGTACAAAACTCTCAATATTAAAAACTTGCAAAAAATTCCCAATAAGATATTTCTGCACGGTTTTCATCGACAGTTTATGACCGAGGAGTTTTTGCATAGAGGTTGCCTTTCTATCTTTGAAGCCGCAAGGATTAATAAACTCAAAATGATCTAGATTGGTATTTACGTTAAGTGCGATCCCATGCATGGTTACCCATTTGCGGATGCTGAGTCCGATTGCAGCCGCTTTTTCCCTTCCAATCCATACGCCCGTGTGTATTTCATCTCGCTTTGAATCAATTCCAAAATCCTGTAGCGTCCGTATCATGACCTCTTCCAATTTGTAGACAAATCCATGAACGTCTTTATCTCTATTTGCTAAGTTCATAATCGGATAAACAACGATTTGACCAGGTCCATGGTATGTTACATCACCTCCTCGTTCAACGGTATAGAGGGAGATTCCTAATTTGGCTTGCTCGGCTCTGGATATCAAAACGTTATCCACACTGCCTGATCTGCCGATGGTGAAAGTAGGAAAGTGTTCAACAAACAACAGGATATCTTTAACTAAGCCAATTACTCTTTTGCGACGGAGCTCTTTTTGTAGTTTATAAGCCTTGTCATAGGACATCGATCCCATTTCCCAGATATCACAATGGTTATCAACAATTTCTTTTCGTTGGATACAACATCGTGGCTGAATATATTTTAAAGAATTTGTCATTCTTAATAATTCCGAGTATGGAATCAATCTTCGTTGGTCGGATTAAGAAGCTTGGTATTGAGAAAAGGGCCAGGTATTGGTTTGATATTCAGATCTACTATTTCCTGAATAGTGACATCGAGAGTGATCATTACTGGGGCCGATCCTGGCTGTAGATTTCCGCAACGCATGTTACCCTCTTTATCCATGATCATAGCGTGGAAGTGTAGAAAAACGTTACCGTCCGCTTCGGTACCAAACATTCCCCAACCGTATCCCAGATCGACAGGCCCTTCCATGCTGCATGTGACAATAATATCTTCCAGTGGTACGGTCAGGTCGGTTGTTTTACCCCAGATAACGGTTGCCGCGTTCAGCGAACCGATCCCCATTACGGTGCCTGATTTAAAGTTGTATTCTTTAATCAGTTCAATGATCGTGTTGATTGTATCTTGCCCGCGCTCAAGCCTTGCAGCAACTACACGTCCTGGGTTTCCAATTGCTGCATTCCATTTTTTATCTGACATAAATCCTCCTTGCCACTGTTGGAATTATTTATTCTTTACGGTTTAGAAATCTGAGTTTGATTTTGTTGGAGCAGCTTCTTGGCCGCTTCCTGTACACGCATACCCTCCTTTACGCCACATTTTACAGCCAATTCGTTCACGGCTGATACAGTGCCAGCTTCCCAAGCATCCCTGGCGTCGCCGATCCTTGCTGTCATGCAATCGACGGCACATGCTGGTATTCCACCTTGTTGATAAAGGGGGAGACCTGAAATCCCCTGGTTATCTTTCCCGCGACCGGCATCATTTAGAAATATACCCTTTAGCACAAAATCTTTAACCCAGTCATAGGTAGTATGTGCGCAATGCGATCCACTAACAATCACAGCGCCAAAATGGTCATCATTGAGAAAGGAAATCGTGTCCGCAAGCATAACCCGGCCCGATTCATTTTCTATCGCTACTGATGTACCTGATATATTGACGGCCTGCTTTTTGGCATTAAACATTAAATAGGTTGTCTCCTTAACAGCCATCCCGATTTCCACCCCTGCTTCCCTTGCCTTTTGATTGAGGGCTGAAATCCGGCCATGGTTGTACATGTCTTCGCCTTCACCGATGCGGGCGCTCATGCAGTCGACGACAGCAGCCAGAATGTTCATAGCCTGAAAAACCGGCAGGCCGGATATGCCGGCATCATTTTTTCCTTTGCCGGCATCATTTAATATAATTCCAAAAGGCTCAAATCGGGCGATTTTACGCGCGGCGAATTCCGAACCATGCGATCCTGCCACCACGATTTGACCTTTTTCGGCCAGCGTTAATGTAGCAGCCGAATCCATAATAACAAGCTCTCCCCAATCTTCCTTCTGCACAATCTTTCTCCCTTTAGCCATTTTTCCTTCTCTCTGTATAAGCTGTATTTTAATATGCTAACCTGAAAAATATCTCGGCAGCCATAGAACCAGGTCCTCAAAATAAGTACAAATGACGAGCACCAGGAAAAGAGCAGCTAAAAACAAAAGTGACTCTTTCACCACATCTTCAACCTTACATTCGGCCAAAGCAGCAGCCAAATAAAGGATAATTCCTACTGGAGGTGTTACGAGCCCGATCATAAGCGTTAAAACGATCACTACGCCAAAATGGACGCTATCGATCCCCACTGCACTCACCACAGGAACCAGCAATGGAACCAATACCAGTAATGCGGTAATGGGGTCCATTACACACCCCCAGATGAGAAAAAAAACTACTATAACGGTGAGGCTGACCCACTTGTCAGCGGATAAGGAGACAAAGAATTTCACCAGCACCTCACCTGCCCGCATGTCGGCGATCAGGTAGGTAAAAAGACCGGTCGTGGCGATGATGATCAGGATCATTCCCGAATTAAGGATCGAATCGAGTAATATCCGGGGAAGATCTCTGAACTTAAAACCTTTGTAAACAAACAGACCTATGAAAATACCATAAGCCACCGCCACCACTCCGGACTCTGTAGGGGTAACGATGCCGGTGGTGATTCCTCCCAGAATGATTGCAGGCATTAAAAGAGCCAAAAAAGCATCCACAAAGGATCCGGCCACCACTTTAATTGATGCTCTGGAGTGTGCCGGATATTGACGCCGAACGCTTATTATATATGAAGCCATCAAAAGGAATCCCCCCATAAGGACCCCCGGCACAATACCAGCTAGAAAAAGATCACCGATCGAGGTGTTGGTCAGAAGCCCAAAGATGACAAATGGAATGCTGGGAGGGATGATGGGGCCGATGGTGCTGGAAGCAGCGGTTACGGCCGCCGCATAGGCACTGTGATACCCTTCTTTTTTCATGGCCGGAATCAACACCGACCCCACGGCTGAGGTGTCAGCCACGGCGGAACCGCTGACACCGGAAAAAATCATAGAAGCCACAATGTTAACATGACTTAGCCCACCGCGAACATGGCCTATTAACGCGGCTGAGAATTTTAGGAGACGGTCCGTTATCCCACTGACATTCATCAAATCACCGGCTAAAAAAAAGAGCGGTATCGCTAGATACGAATAGCTGTCTAAACCGCGAATATATGACATCGGCATCAGAAAAAGCGGGATTTGATAAATCATGGCAAACAGAACACAGGACAACCCCATACTCAAAAAAATGGGGACACCCAATGCCATGAACGCGAACAAGGGGCCCATGAGGATCACAAATTTATAAATCTCCATGTTTTTCCTCCCTGATTTCGATCCATATGTTTCGGATTTGATAATACGCCAGCAAGGCGGCCCCGATGGGAACAGAATAGTATTTGATGTTAACAGGCAGGTCAAAGGTGAGAAAACGAATACCTTCCATGGCTTCAATCGTCCCCTTGCTGCTGTACATGATAAAGATGAGGAAGATCACCACTATACTCCCACGTATGTAGCTAAGCCTTTTTTGTTTTACTCGTGAAAACCGGTTTACGACCAGATTGACCTTGAGATGTCTTCCTTGCTTAAGCAGCAGGCAAGCAGTCGCCCAAGCTGTATAGATCAATAGGACGATACTGACCTCTTCAATCCAGCCCCAGGATATACCGAAAACATAGCGCCCCACCACTTGCACAAACGTGAACACCACCAGAATCGCAAGGCTTAGTCCAGCAAATATTTCTAAGGTGTGGTCCATAATTTTATTGAACCAATACATGGCTATCCCCTTTTGCTAAATTAAGATTTCGCTCAATAGCTTTGCATCATCCCAGGAATGCTTCAAAACGGACTCTCCCCAGGATGGCGCTGCCTAAAGAAGTAATTATTTGATACTCTGAATCTTGTTATACAGACCTTCAGGCCATTCTTTGCCTTCTAGATCCGAAATAATCTTCCGAGATGCTTCTTTCCAGGGATCAAGGGGCGGAATCACAATGGTCATACCATTTTGGCGCATCTCTTCGAACCATTCCAGAGTCTTTGCATTGAGTTCTTTATTCGCCCAGTCGCGGGCGACTTTGGTTGCTTTGTTGATCATTTCCCGCTGGGCAGCATTTAACGATTTCCAGCTGTTCTGGCTCATCCAAAGGGACTCAGTGGAAAGCATGTGGTCAATTGCAGTATAATACTTCTGAATCTCGAACAGTTTCAGCCCATAAACAGCATCGATTCCGTTCTCTTGACCATCGGCCACCTTCTGCTTCAAACCGGTGTAGATTTCAGAAGCTGGCAAAATTGCCACCGATGCGCCCCAACTCTCAAATACTTTCGAAAGAAAGGTGGCTTTGGGCACGCGGATTTTCTGACCCTTAAGATCCGCGGGTACAAGTATCATCTTGTTTCGAGTCGTCAGCGCACGTGGAGACCGTGCATTCATCAGTCCACCCCAGACAATGCCGTTTTTGGTTTCGATCTCTGCGACCAGCTCCTTGAAAATGTCAGAATCGCAAAACTTTTCAAAATGTTCCTGGTCCCGGAATAGGTACGGCGCGGCTAAAATCGAAAGACTTTTACCACCGCCAATGATCGAGGCGACTACCACATCCGTCTTGAAAAGATCGATGGAGCCCTTCTTCAACTGCCCGAACAATTGGGGCAAATTACCCAGCTGGCTTCCAGGAAACAGATTCACCTTCATTTCCCCTCCAGACAACTCTTCAACTGTTTCTTTGAACTTTACGCCGGCATCATGTTGAATGGTTCCGATGGGTGATACATAAGCAAACTTAAGCGTCACCGCATTCACTGGTGAAACTCCAAGCGTAAGAATCATTGACAATACCAAAAAACTCAACAAAATTTGTTTACTCATTTTTTTCTCCTTTTTTTATTTATCCCTGGGGAATAAATATAGGTTTGAAAGTTTTGTCAGTTCTGATTCGCTTTGAATATTTTCCCTCGATTTAACCGAAATTGAGCCATTTCCCAAATGCTGAATCAGCCTTAATCAAATTTAACGACCCCTTTGATAAAACCATCAGGGGGATCGGTCGTCTCTTCGAGGGCCTTGGGCAACTCCTCTAATGAATAGGAATAGTTGTTTATCTTTTCGATGGCATATTTCTGCGAGTTGATGATGCGCATCGCGTCCTGGAAGTTCCCAGCTTGAGCATGATCGGCCAAAATCTGCACGCCTTTCACTACCAACGTATCAAAATCGATGGCTGTCTGCTTTCTGCCCGAAACGCCAATCGTAACCACTTTACCCATCATTTTCACCATTTTCAGTGCACTCTGAATGGCAGAAGGGGCACCGGATGTCTCCACCACCACTTCAGGGGGGCCGCCCAGTAAATCCGGAACTGCTTCAAGCGGATCTTCCACCTCGATGTTGATGGTATGATCGACACCGAATTCCCTGGCCAACTCAAATCGCTTTTTGTCACGGCCAAGACCCAGCATCGCGATGGGTCCGACACCACACTCTTTTGCCACCATTAAAGCCGCCAGACCCTGCGATCCGGCACCGCTGATGACCAGACGCTGACCGTAGGTCATCTGTGCCAAATGTTTAACCCACCGAACCCCGTTTCCGATCACCGAACTCAGACAAGCCGACGTGAAGGGAACCCCTTTGTCTAATTTGTGGAGCAGGGTGCCGGGGAGCAAATACATATACTCGGCATAGCCGCCAAAGAGGTAAGGTGGGTTGTCCGCCGTCATCGTCGCACCATAGGCCCACATGGGACGGCACTTATGGTAATTAAATTCGGTGCGACACCACTCGCAATGACCGCACACACGCATCGGTTCCACCGTAATTCTATCGCCCACCTGCAGATGATGAATCTCTGCCGCATCCTTTCCGATCGCCGCAACCTCACCGGCAATCTCATGCCCTAAAATGAGCGGAAACTGTCCCATTAATGGCACCTTGCCTGACAAAATTTTGGGATCTGATGCACAAACAGATGTTGCACCCAGTTTCATCAAAATCTGATCTATCTCCGGGGGGACGACATCGAACTCCTGGAGTTCCAGATGATCAGGCTCGACAGCAACCATCGCTTTTGCTTTCAATACAGTTATCCTCCTTTTTTACATAAAACATTAAAAGCGGTTTCATCCCCCGCTCAGTAGTATACCGCCATCGACGGCTAGAATCTGCCCGGTAATATATTTTGCTTCATCCGAAACCAGAAATAGTGCCGCTTTGGCGATATCCCAGGGTTCACCCATACACTTCATCGGAACTTTGGAATTGCGATCGGCACGCATCTGTTCGATATCATCATAAAGCTTTAAGATCTCTTTGTAGATGATGGGTGAGTCAATCATTCCCGGCATAATACAGTTCACCCGGATGCCCTTTTCAGCCATCTCGTAGGCAAGGCATTTGGTGAACGTGTTCACTGCGGCTTTTGAAATTGTATAGATGAAAAGCTTCGGATAGGCATGTAAAACCGCACCGACTGATGAAATGTTCAGAATATTCCCACCGCCTTGTTGAACCATATGCGGGATGACGGCCTGGGAAGTGTGTAACATGCTTTTTACATTTACATTCATCACGAGGTCCCAGTCTTCTTCTTCAATATCCAGGATGCCGCCAGGATTGCGCGAACCAATTCCCACGTTGTTATGCATAATATCGATCCGGCTGTAAATATTGATACATTTATCTACCATGGCTTTGCAGTCCTCAGCCCGTGATATATCTGCCTGGAACGGCATACATGTCCCCCCTTCAGCTTCGATCATTTTTTGCGTATCTATTGCAGCTTCAATGTCCCGATCGACTGCTACCACCAGCGCGCCTTCCCGGGCATAAACAATCGCCGACGCCTTACCATTGCCGACTGGTTCGCGGTCGGAGGGACCTGCAATAGAACCTGCTCCAGTGACGATGGCTACTTTGCCTTTTAGTCGTTTCTCCATAACGTCCTTCCTTTTTTTCTATTTTAGAACTTCACGTATCCCTTGAATGATCTCCACTTTCTTCGGCAGATACAACTTGTTCAGCGGCTCACTATATGGAATGGGAATGTGCGGTGGTGCCACCCTGATAATAGGAGCCTTGAGATCGGCAAACGCTCTTTCAGTCACAGTGGCGGCGATTTCAGCACCGGAACCCCCTGTCTTCCACGTTTCGTGTGTAATGACCAAACGGCCGGTTTTACGAACCGAGGTGAGGATCGTCTCTACATCCAAGGGTGCCACGGTTCTCAAATCGATCACTTCCACTTCTATGCCTTCTCTGCTTAGCTCTTCGGCTGCTTCCAAAGCATAAGGGACCATCATGGCAATGGCCACAACAGTCACATCCTTCCCCGCACACTTAATATCAGCAATCCCTAACGGAATAGTATAATCCGCTTCAGGGATTTCCTGACGCGAGCCATGATACAGATTCATATGTTCAAAGAAAGCCACTGGGTTATTGTCACGAATGGCGGCCTTCATCAAGCCTTTGGCATCATAGGGTGTTGCTGGCATCACGACTTTCAGACCTGGTATATGTGTTAACCATGAGTGAAGATCGATTTCATGTCCCCGATGGGGACCGATTCCATAGAGCATCCTCAGTACCAAAGGAACCCGGGTTTTGCCCGCCGAATAATACCACATCACAGCGGCTTCAACCAGCGGTTGTGTGACCGCTGGCAAGAATTCGCCAAACATGATCTGCACCACCGGCCGCATGCCCTGCATAGCAGCTCCGGTACATGCACCCACCATAGCGCATTCGGAAATGGGGGTTTCAACTATACGCCCGGTGTCTCCAAACTCCTGCCACAAACCTTTATGAGACATCAGCGCCCCGCCAAAGGCACCGATATCATTTCCCAATACAAAAACGCTTTCGTCCCGGCGCATCTCTTCCGCAATTCCTTCAACACAAGCTTCCTGATAAGTTAATCTTTTCATCGATCACTACCTCCTATTGTTGCCGGCGCGAAGACATCATTAATTCCCAGATGCTCATCCCCTGGCCATGGATCCTCTTCGGCAGTTTTCATTTCCGTTTCTATAAGCTTCTCCATGTGTATCGTCATTTCTTCTATCTTTTCCTGGGTCAAGATACCTTTTGCTATGAGATCTTTCTCCAGATGCTCGATGGGGTCCTTTTTCTTCCATTCTTCTACCTCTTCATTAGAGCGGTAATTAGCCGGATCAGCCACCCAATGTCCAAGCACCCGATAGGTTAAGGCTTCAATTAAGGTCGGCCCTTCCCCGGCCCGTGCCCGCGTCACGGCCTCTCTAACCGCCAAATGGACAGCGACGATATCGTTACCGTCCACTTCTACGCCCGGAATACCATAACCGACTGCCCTATCGGCCACAGAACGGCAGGCCAACCCTCTGCTGAAAGGTGTTGAAACGGCATATTGATTATTCTGGCATACAAACACCACTGGCAACTTTAGAACAGCGGCCATATTGATCGACTCATGACACACCCCTGTATTGCTGGTGCCGTCTCCAAAGGTTACTATCGCAACGGTGTCTTTCTTTTTTATTTTGGCTGCCAAGGCGGCACCGATGCCCAAGGACATATTCGATCCCAGAAGACCTGAATACATCCCCATGACGTTTAACTCTACCGGTCCGCATATGTCTCCTCGCCAACGACCATGGTTGTAATTGGTATCTTTGCCGATGATTCCTGCATACAATCTTCTCAAAGGTGCCCCGCGCAGATACGGAATGATGATAGATCCCCTGAAATGGGGTGCTGCAACATCCTCATCTCTCAAATCGTAAAAAGCACCAACGACAGCTGCTTCCTCACCGACAGCGGGATGATAGCTCCCTTTTAATTTACAGATGGATAATTCAAACATACGTCCCTGCACCATCCATCGATGCAAATCCAATAATTGCTCATTTGTAGGTTTCATTTTAACCTCTCATCTTCAATTCGCGCCATCACATCACCCACTTTGACCACTTCATCCCGGACAAACAATATCTCCAAAATCGTGCCCGACACAGGACTCTCTATTTCGTGGTTCACTTTGTCAGTCATTATCTCCACAAGGATTTCATCCGCTTTTACGAAATCATTTGTCCCTTTATGCCACTGGATGATGGTTACCTCTGTTTCGCCAGGGCCAAGCTCTGGTGCTTTTATCTCGACAATCATTTCCTCTCCTCCTTTTCGTTGAACTCCTATGTTTGCTCCCTCCATTGTAAAATCCCCAAAAAACTTAGATACCCAATTCCAATTGCGAGGGATCTTCCAATAATTTCGAAAGTGTATTAATAAAAAGTGCTGCAGGCAAACCATTAACGATACGATGATCAAAGGTAAAACTGACCGATACAACTGTCCCGATCACGATTTGATCATCTCTGACAACAGGCACTTTTCGGATTGCCCCGGTCGCTAAAATGCCGCATTGGGATTGATTAATGATAGGGGTTGTCCATCTGGATTCTGGTAACATGCCGATATTTGTTAATGTGAAGGTCCCCCTTTTAACATCATCAAGGATGAGCTTTCCGGTTTTGGCTTTTTCCTGCAATTCAAGCGCTCTTTTTGCAATTTCAACAATATTTTTTTTGTCCGCATTATGTATGACCGGGGCAATCAAATTACCGTCAGGTAGCGCTATTGCGATTCCCATGTTAATATCTTCCAGCACCTGAATTTCATTTTCTATCAAAGTTGAATTAATAATCATGTGCTGTCGTAATGCTTGAGCAAGAGCTTTAATGAACAAATGTGTATAGGAAATTTTAACACCGTCGGTTTTTTCCAAATCTTCAACTAACTCCGACCTCAATTTCACCAAGCCGTCTGCTGGAATTTCTTCTAAAATCGTGACACGAGCTGCTTCCAAATGGCTTTTTATCATATGGTCTGCCATCATTTTGCGCATGGCCGTTACCGGTATGACTTCAGCAATAGCAACTCCGTGGGGTCCAAATTTCTTTACTTCGTCGCTCACTTTTCCCTCTTTTTATTAAAAATGGATTTGGTTTCTTTGAGGACTTCAGGGGTACTAATCCTTACCCCGGGTATAAAATTAACATTCATTGTCTTTGCCGGTTTTTTGCTAAGACTTATTGCTTTATGAGGAATATTTCCGTCAAAATATACAGCATCACCCTTTTTCAAAATGTATTGTTTATTTCCAAAGGTCATTTCGATTTTTCCTTCAAGAACATATAAAACTTCCTGACCGTTATGTTGAACCGCTTTAAAACCGTCATGGTTTCTGGCCACGACCGTTGTAATAATCGGATCCATAAATGTATTCTCCATGCCCTCAACCAGCGATTCAACTTCGTAAGTTATTTTACCTTTCGTTCCTCTTGCGGCATGAGAGACTTTTCGGGATCCCTGATACGAAATTGCATATTTTTTTTCTTCTTCCTTAAAAAGATACCCTATATCTGCTTTGAGACTGTCAGAAATAACTTGTAGCGTTGAAATTGATGGCACCGTGGCGCCATGTTCCACCCTTGAAAGGAATGAAGACGAAAGCCCGGTCGCTTGCGCAAGCTGCTTCAGGTTTAAGCCCTGATCTTTACGAATTTCTTGAATTCGGTCTCCAATCCGTTTAGCTAAGTCAATTTTGTTTTTATTTGTTTTTTCCACTTTATTTTAAGAAATTTATTGTTGTTGAATGTATATAAAGAAATAAAATTAACAAATATACAAATTACTTATTCCATAAGCAAATCACCTTGTCAAGCAAATATATGCATATTTGTTATTTTAATTGCTTAATGTGCAATAACAAAAAATCAATACATAAGAAAAGAAAGGTCGAGTTGATAGACAGAATTTCCCGTGATTATCAAAAATAGTAAATTTACAAGTCACATCCTTAATTCATCAAGCTTCTAACTGAAAATAAGACAGTTATTCCGTTCGTCGCTCGGATTGAGTATTTCAGTCTGCCCTAGCAAGTTGGCTGTTAATATCAAATTCTTTTATAAAAATAAAATGGTGCAGCTATGAAAGGAAGCTTTATGGAAGCGGTTAGGGCAATGGTATTGGTCGGTGCGCATGTTGACGAAGAATTGCCCATTAGGAACGAATATCTGGCTGCAGAGAATAGCAACCTGAAATAAAGGTCGAATAAACCGATTGATCGCGTTGTAACCGGTCACGATTTATTTTTTTGATTGCAACCTTGTTTTCAGCAATACTTGTATTTTTTTGGTGGTAATGATGGTTTTATTGGAATTCAATTTAATGAAAACCAGGATTTTTCAAAATATCCACATTCACGCCTTCTTACCTAATATGTTTATCAGGAATCTTTTCAATCATAGAACGGTAATGAGAAATGGCCACTAGACAATAAGAAACATGACATCTTGATCTAATTCAAGGTTGCGTATAGAATAATAAAAATGTTAAATATGCAATTTTGGGCTTGACAATGAAAAGGTTTCCGTGAAATGCTCACGAACGTTGATTATCATTTGTTTTATGCCAAATATTCCATACAAATCAGATGGCTAACACCTTAATAGATGAGATGGTGGGAAATTGGTTTTTTCAAGTCAAGAGTTGTTTTACCACTTTTCAAGATTTGGGTTAAAAATCGGGAATTGTAGAGTGAAAGATGAAGTTTTTGGGTGACTTGTTGGCAAGAATGTTGTTTTTCGTTTGAAAAATTGGAATCAAATATTAGTCAAGCACCGATTAGGTATCTTTTCTGTTATTTTTGAAGACACGAAAGCCTTCTTCGGAAATTCTGATTTTGAAGAGTTTTGGAATAACTAACTAGACAGCAAAAAAGCAGTTCTCATACTGTCTCCAGTTGACATCTTCAATCGGGACAGGAATTTATTTATGTTATCAGGGGAACCGTGCAGGTTCATGTTGGAGAAGAGACCTTTTGGCTACTAGCCGTTGACAGCATCTACTATCTATCTACCACCCCTTACCTGATTGTTAGAAAAATCAGTAAAGCGACTATTCTGGCGGTTTTCTATGAAGGGTAAAACACACATCAACAGAGGAATCTGATGTCGATATTAACAGATAGTCATAAAGGTGACCGTGTACTATTGATGGGAAATGACGCCTTTGCCCGTGGGGCGTTGGAAGCCGGGGTTAATGTGGTTTCAGGCTATCCAGGGACACCTTCTTCGGAGATAGTTGAAAACCTGGCCAAAATCGCAGCAAAGCGGAGGCTCTACGTTGAATGGTCGGTTAATGAAAAGGTGGCCTTAGAAGTTGCGGCGGCCGCCTCTTTTGCCAGATTAAAATCCATGGTGGTCATGAAACATGTCGGGGTGAATGTGGCCTCAGACTTTCTGCTGCATCTGTCGGAATACGGCACCCGCGGCGGCATGGTTCTGGTCTCCTGCGAAGACCCGGGGGCCCTTTCCAGCACAAATGAAGGGGAGTCGCGACCTTACGCCAAAATGATGGAGTTCCCTCTGCTGGAACCGGGAGATTTTCAGGAAGCCAAAGAGATGATGAAGTGGGCCTTTGAGTTGTCGGAAGCTATCAACAACATCGTCATGGTTCGCAGTGTCACCCGCCTCTCACATGCCAGCGGAAACGTCGTTCTGGGCGAACTGCCGGAGACGGGCAGTGCTGCCCGGTTTGAATATGACGGCACCTTTTTCGATCAAATGACAGGACCGGTCATCACCGTCCCGGGCATCACCGATTTTCTGCATCAACGTCAGCAGGGAAAATTGAAAAAAGCGACAAATCTGTTTGAGACCTCTCCGTTCAACACATACGATGGCCCTGAAAACCCCGAATTGCTGGTCATCACCAGCTCGGCCTGTAATCTTTACTGCAGAGAAGCACTCTCCATTCTGGCGCTTCAGGATCGGGTTGGTCTGTTGAAGCTGGGAACCACCTGGCCGCTTCCCCCCAGGCTGCTTGAAAAACACCTCTCCCGCGCTGAGCAGATTCTGGTGATGGAAGAGGTCCAGCCCTTTATGGAAGACAATATCAAGGCACTGGCGGTGGAACTGGGTGAAAAAATCCGTCTGAAGCGGTTTTATGGCAAAAAGGACGGGACACTGCCCACCACGAACGAGCTCAATCCGGATCGGGTGATCGCCGCCCTTACAAAAATTCTGGACCTTGACTATCAGGGTTCTGCGCAATCATATCAAGACAAGGCAGACGCCATCATGCTTAAAGGGGCGCCTACGCGGGACCTGACGTTCTGTCCGGGGTGCCCCCACCGGGCATCTTTCTGGATTATCAGCTCCGCCTTGAAAATGGATAATCGCAAAGGTTTCCTTTGTGGCGATATCGGCTGTTACACCCTAGGGATTCTGCCAACCGGCTTCAACACGATTAAAACCGGTCACGCCATGGGATCGGGGCTGGGAGTTGCCGGCGGTTTTGGCAAACTGGGCATGTTTGGAATGAATCAGCCGGTCATGGCAATTTGCGGTGATTCCACCTTTTTCCATGCCATCATCCCTGCCCTGATCAACGCCGTTCACAACCAGTCGGACGTGATACTGGTGATTGTGGACAATTCCGGGACCGCTATGACCGGTTTTCAACCTCATCCAGGACTAAACAGAGACACATTCGGCGATCCGGCACCTCAGGTGGATATTTCCAAGCTCTGCGAGACGATTGGCGCCAAGGTCGAGATCTGTGATCCCTTTGATGTTGAAAAAACTCGGCAGACACTGCTGAGTGTCATGGCTGAGAATAAGGGGGTCCGAGTGGTCGTGATGCGACAGAGCTGCGCTTTAAGTCCAGAGAAAAAAGCAGGTAGAATGCATGAGATGGTGATCGATGAGACACTCTGCAAAGGGGACAACTGTGGTTGCGCCAAGCTGTGTACCCGAGTCTTTAAATGCCCTGGACTTAACTGGGACGAGAAAAATCAGGTCACCCGCATTGACGAGGTCATCTGCACAGGATGCGGGGTCTGTGCTTCGATCTGCCCGGCAGGCGCCCTTCAAGCAAAACCGGTTTGATCTGCATTAATTATCTAAAAAGAGAAACAACTATGCAAATGGGTGGCTCAAAAAAATTGACCGAACAGGTCCTGGCCAAAGACCTGTGTTCGGCCTGTGGTGCATGCGTGGATTTATGCCCTTATTTTAAAGCCTATAACGGAAAAGTTGCCAAAATTTTTGATTGTGATCTGACACAGGGGCGTTGTTATACTCTTTGCCCCAAAACCGGAGTGGATTTTGAGCAACTGTCTCAAAACTACTTTCAGCAATCATACAACGAGAACCCCTTAGGGCTTTACCGTCGTATTACCGCCGCCAAAGCCGGTGAAAAACTGGGCACCGGACAGTTTCAGAACGGCGGGGCTGTCTCTGCGTTGATTACTCATGCACTGAAAACCGGCCTGGTCCAGGGGGCAGCCCTGACTGACAGCGAGGGGGGTAATCCGGTTGCCCGGCTGGTGAGCACTGCGGGAGAAGTACTGGAATGTGCCTCAACCAAGTACATGGCAACGCCCACCATTGGCTGCCTGAATCAGGCAGCCAGAGACGGTCACCGGAATCTCGGGGTTGTGGGTACCGCCTGTCAGCTGACCGGCGTAGCTCAGATGCGTCAAAATCCGTTACAGAAAGAGGGTTTCGAGGATCCGGTAGGGTTGACTATTGGCCTGTTTTGTACCTGGTCCCTGGATGCCCGAAAATTCAAGGATCTTCTGGCGGGCAAGGTTGATATGGAAACCATTATCGGGATGGATGTGCCCCCGCCGCCAGCGGAGGTTTTTGTGATCAAAACCAGGAAGGGGACCGTTAAGGTTCCGTTGAATGAAATCAGAGCCATCGTACCCAAAGGGTGTTCTGTCTGTCCTGACATGACCGCAGAATGGGCAGATATTTCGGTGGGGGCATTGGAGGGCAATCCTGGTTGGAACACTTTGATTATTCGTACGGAGAAAGGGGAACAGCTGGTGGAAAAAGCGGTTTCCGAAGGGTATCTGGTATTGGATAAGTTCGCGGCCGAAAGCCTGGAACACCTGAATCTGGGTGCCGGAAACAAGAAAAAAAGAGCTGCGGGAAATGTAGCCAGGGAGACCCAATGCCACTGATCGCCAAAAACGAAAAAGGGGGCCGCTACCTGTTGATGGGGAATGAAGCGATCGCCCGCGGAGCTTTGGAAGCGGGAGTTGCTGTGGTTGCCGGATATCCCGGGACCCCCTCGTCGGAAATTATTGAGAACCTGGCCCGGGTTGCAAAGGAGCGGGATCTCTATGTAGAGTGGTCCACCAATGAGAAGGTGGCCATGGAGGTGACTGCAGCCGGATCTTTTGCAGAACTGAGGTCTCTGTGTATCCTCAAACAGAATGGGGTCAATGTCGCTTCCGATTTTTTCCTGCACCTGGCCGGTTCCGGAACCCGGGGCGGGATGGTGATTATCCCCTGCGAGGACCCCGGTGCGTTGCCCAGCATCAATGAAGGGGACAGCCGTCATTTCTCCCGCATGCTGGAGATCCCGCTGATCGAACCGGGAGACTTCCAGGAGGCCAAAGACATGACCAAATGGGCCTTTGAGCTCTCAGAGGAACTGCGCTGCCCGGTTATGCTGCGCAGCGTCACCCGCCTTTCCCACGCCAGAAGCAATGTCGTTTTTGGTGACCTGCCGGAGATGAATCACCAGGCCAGATTCTCAATAATTTCCGACGAGGGGTTCATTTTGGATCCCGATACGGGCATGGCGATGCTGCCCACCGGTTTCAGCACTGCCAAAACAATGCATGCCATGGGATCCGGCACAGGTGTTGCCAGCGGATTTGGACAGCTGGCCCGTTTCGGCATGGACCAGCAGGTGCTGTCGGTCTGCGGTGATTCCACCTTTTTTCATGCAGTCATGCCAGCGCTGGTCAATGCAGTACATCACAAGTCTGATATAACCGTGATTGTACTCGATAACAGCGGCACCGCCATGACCGGCTTCCAATCCCATCCGGGGCTGGAGATCAATGCTCAGGGCGACGAGGCGCTGAAACTCGACATCCGGTCCATTTGTGAATCCATGGGGGCGATCGTACAAGAGACGGACCCCTTTGATTTTGAGGCGACTCAGCAGGCACTGTTTGAGATGCTGCAGATCAAATCCGGGGTCAAGGTTCTGATTTTAAAGCAGTCGTGTGCCTTGAGCCCTGAGAAGAAACACACCAGGAGGTATGAGATGTCCGTGGCAGCACATGCCTGTCTGGGTGAAAGCTGTGGCTGTAACCGTCTGTGCACGAGGATTTTCAGATGTCCCGGGCTGGTCTGGGATAAGAGCAACGGTATTTCAAAAATAGATGAGGCTATCTGCAGCGGTTACGGAGTCTGTGAGTCAATCTACCCTGTCGGGGCCATAGAGAAGAGAGAGGTGGCGTAAACATGGAAAATTCGAATATCAAATATGACCCATACAATTTAATTATCACCGGGGTTGGTGGGCAGGGGAACGTGATGGCATCCAGGGTCCTGGGGAATATGCTCTCCAGAATTGGATACACAATCACCATCGGTGAGACCTTCGGGGCATCGCAACGGGGCGGTTCTGTCATGAGCCATCTGCGGATCTCCTCCGGGGAGTGCTACTCCCCGCAAATTGCCAAAGGGAAAGCCCATATGATTATCGCCCTGGAACCCACTGAGGCGATTCGGGTGCTGGCCCAGTACGGGAACGAGAATGCCAAGGTCCTGTGCAACACGCGTCCCATTCACTCCGTTGGGGTTATTTCCGGCGAGCAGAATTATCCGGCCCAGGAAGAGATCCAGGCCTGGATCAGGGACCTGACCAGCCAGGCGTGGTTCATTAATGCCACCGATGAAGCGATGTCCCAGATGAAAAACCCGATTTTCGGGAACATCATGCTGCTGGGGGCTTTAGCGGGAACAAATGAGCTGCCGTTGACACGGGACGGTTTTGAAGCTGTCATTTCTGAAACCATGACCCGCGAAAATGTCCAGTTGAACCTGACCGCTTATGACAAGGGTCTGGATATGCTGAATTGAGTATCAGACTCAGTTCAAGGAATTCCCGGTTTCCCGAATTGCGGGAGACCGGAAAAAAAGCTAGTAGAGAAACTGTGAGAGATTGGCGGAAGCGCCCTATAAGGGACAACGAGATTGTCGTTCTCTTCATATACATTTACATGGCATGCATCGAAGAAATACCGGTTGTTGACATTGAGTACCAACAATGGGGTGTGAAAAAACGTGCTTAAGTGATTTGCAAACCGGGTAAGACCCATATCTTTATCAATGAGCTTGATTAGTTTTTCCCGGGCCTGCCGAAGGTGCTTGCGGGGAAAGGTTCCTTTCTCGTATTCGATATCGTAATAATCGCAGACAGCCTTGATGTCTTCCAGCCTGAACTTGGAGACATAGTCCCTTACAAGTTTGTAGTCTGAAGGTAGTTTCATGGGTTTTTGATGTTTGTTTGAATGTAGGGAAAATACTCCAAGTGGTCGGAGTGCACTTTTGACTCCATAGTAACCATTTGTATTTAATTGGGATTGACTTGTTTTCAAGTGTAGTCTTAGTTGCTCCTTGATAGAACTTACACATGTTTCTGTAATATTTCCACTTCTAATGCCACTAAAGATGTTATCTAATAGATTTTTAAGGACCCCGGCAAGGCGCATCGCTTCAGTTTTGATGCCCGAATTTAAAGAAATGCGTAGTTCATTGGGATAATTGTATAATTTTCTTAAATCCTTCGGAAAAATTGAACGGAATAAATAGCTGGAGCCCTTGCCATTACTAACGATGAAGGTTGGATGCCGGGCAGTCAAGGTTCACTCCGACCAGTGTTACTTTTTAACATGGTCTGAAAGTCAGGAAATCCCGCAAACCCTTTGGTGGAGTGTTACTGAGAGTGTACGTAAAAAGGTAAAAAGAGTGAGGTATTGAGATTGGTAAATAGGTGTCAGGTCCGACGTAGCAAGCCCTAAGGCTTCCTTGACCATGTGGTCGGAGTGAGAGGACTTGAACCTCCGGCCCCTGCCTCCCGAAAATTATGGGCTAATTGAAGGTAGTTGGTGAGAAAGAAGCAAATATATTTTTAAATTCAATTAGTTAAATATCAAAAACAACCAAAAAATTGAAGGAGTTTGTCATTGAAAAGGTACTCAACAGGTACTCAAAAGTCAGACTCTCGTCAGTTTTTCGTCAGTGTAATTCTCAAGATATCTGTCGATTGATAAATGACGTATCCACTTTATTGACAAGGAATTTAGCAGACATGAGAAATATAATTCTGAGGGTTTGAATGACGCGGTTAAAAGGGGCGTCGTCAGTATTAACCCTTTCAGAATCATATCTTAATTTTCTGATTAATCTTGAGGATCTCAACTCGCCAATTAAAACTGACGTCATAAGAAAAGAGTTAAAAATGAAAAATGTAGCGGATGATATCATAGAAGAAAGAAAGGCTCAGTATAGTGAGGTCATGAAGCAGTGGATAGACCATGGTAAAAAAGATGGGATCGCCGATGTTACAGCAAGCACTGATCTGCATATAAGGGACATTTTATTGATAAATCAGATAAACCTTTCGCGAAAGGAGAAATATACAGACTGGTGTTCTGAATTGCCAGAAGGTGTAACCTATGTAGACGGTCAAAGAGGAAATCCTTTTTGGGATCGGATAGATCAGCTGCTTTTAAATCAGAAACTCTTTGACGAAAACTCTTACTGCCACGGTTTCATCATTGGCGTGCAAGAAGGATGGGCAGAAATTAAGGAGCTTGTTATCGGAAGATATTATGAACGTGAATCTGAGAAATATGCGGAAAGGAATCCTACTCTCCCTCCCATTCCGCCTGTCCGAACAGAAAATAGTAATGAGGATATTCAGGTGATATAAGATAGTGAATGTTTTTAAGTCGCTGAAAGTTTAGTATCCGCAACGATACGACCTGACTCTATGTGTCAGGTATACCTGTTTCAGATAAGTCCAAAACCGTATTTTGTGACGGATCTTATTCTAGGAAGGATAACCATTAATCCATTGGAAGGAGAAATAGCTATGAAATTGAAAAGCAAATTTATTGTTTGTGACAAATGCAGTATGAAGTTCTTTTACCCAACCGACCATGGTTGTGATGATTACGATACCTATGGTGGTAATAAAGAATTGAAAAAATGGAAATTTTGCCCGTTTTGTGGTCGTGAAATAGTCATTTATAGTTGTGTTCAAGTTTTGGATTACAACCTCTCCGATCCTGAAGAAATTCTGGGTTCTTTGTATTCTTTTATGCGAGATAGAGGGTTTAATGAACCACTTAAGCACCTTACTTTATCTACTCTTTGGAACTTCGTGATTGAAAAACACGAGTTCATTCAAGATCTTGACGCTCAGTTTGCATATTTGGAAGAAAAGGATGCTTGGCGGAATAGATGCGAACCATGGTAATATCGATAAGATGATGTTTAACTCGTAAACCGGAACCTGTGATCTGCATAGGTAGTGAAAAAAGTAAACATCAAAAACCTGGCTTACAACTGTTCTTTACGCTTTGTTTTTCTTCTTTTCTTGCCCCAACGCCGTTTCCCCAAAGGTTGTAAAAGCCCGTACAGAGCTGTTTCGCCCCATTATCAACTGCTTTTACACCTTTCCCGCACGCGCGTAAGCCGGGACCCGTGGAAAAGCACACACTTCCATACCCTTTCCATCGAAACAGATTCGCGAATACTTTGGCACTTATATGCTGGATCTGAAGTACAAATCTGAAGATGTCATTCTGGTGGAGAAAGTCGGAAGCGATGATTATATCGCAGTGCTTTGCAACGCACAGTTCTTACGTGATCAGGGTGTTGAAATTCCCAAATGGGTAAATCCCAGCCGGAAGAAAAGGCTGACAAGAAAAAGAAGTAGTCAATGCTGGCGGGAGCAATCCCGTCACTTTAATTGGAGATTAAAATGAAACTGATTACAGAAGAATTCGAAGCACTGTTCAAAGACTATCCGCTCTATTCACAGGAACATGAAAAAGATCCGCTTGTCTTCACATCGCGAATGATGTCCTCTTTTATTCGAGTCAGATTAATCCCTTGTTTTAGAAATAAATTGCAATGTCAATGTAGGTGTTTTGATTTAATTTCCGGCCAGTCTTACATGCTCCATGGCTCAATACTTGACGCAGAATCTAGGATGCCAACGCTTTATAAATCCAACCAATAAAAAGCCCAGTAAAGGACAACCAAATAAAAGCAATCACTGTTCCCGCAACAAAATTCACGGGTTTCTCTGCTGGCACTATTTCCTGAGCTTTGATTCTACATTCTGCTAACACTGAAATAGGAATCAACTTAATTGCCAATGATATTCCTAATGGCAACAAGATGAGGTCATCAAGGTAACCGAGTATTGGAATGAAATCAGGAATTAAATCTATAGAGCTAAGTGCATAAGCCACAATGCCAGCAACCAATAGCTTAAACAACATTTTGAACCGATTTATTGAAACAGTTTAAGATTGTACACAGACAGTTAATTTAACCCCTCAATTTATCTTTCTGGTTTGGGCGTACTTTCAGAAAGAGAAAGAACTCAACTTTGGAATATCGTTGTGATGTTGATAATGGAATTCTAGCCATTCAATTATCAATTAGTACAGTATATATGTCAATTATTTATTGGTACTTTTAGGTTATCAGAGTAGTCGAACTGGATGAAAATATTTTGTCCAATCCTGAATCCATATTTGGACTAAATCGGACCATCTGTAGGGTGTTAAAATGAAACAGAATGTAATAACGGGAAGTTGGAATAAGTGCAGCAAATCTCAGGGAGGATTTTGAAATACTTGAATTTACAGGGTAAAATTGCAAATGGAGCGGCTGATATGCCTGAATATGGGTGTTGAATGGTGGA
>Ga0233431_1002288_pt1 | contig 27367 bp, 37 predicted proteins | sample SI_118_April2016_FD_179867 | JGI IMG/M metagenome (GOLD analysis project Ga0233431, IMG submission 179867) | Seawater microbial communities from Saanich Inlet, British Columbia, Canada - SI_118_April2016_200_MG | ecosystem: Environmental > Aquatic > Marine > Inlet | place: Canada: British...
TAAACATTATGCAATTTTTGCTGCTTTATTATCTGGTGGATTTGATTATGCAGTATATATGACAACTTCTAGCCCTCAATCTGGTTCACTTAGTGGAGCTACAACACAAGAAGCAAAGTCTTGGGGGAAGTTAAAGGATGATGCTGAGGCTGCAACTGTAAAAGGTGACGTTTGTATCACGTTCCCATTAATGATGACCAAGGTATTAGATGACATGAAAGCAGAGGGGATGTTGAAAGATGCCAGCTAAATTTATCTTATCAAAAAAAATATTGAAAGACCAGGTCAAAAAATTAACAGGCTTAGGTCTTGGGATTTCTTATTCTTATAAAACAAACCGGATCGTTGGCGACGTTTTACAAGAGTTATCGCCAGAGGTTGATTATTCACTTCATGCCGAAGAAGAAATCGAAATGATTGAAGATAAGTCCAAGATTCATTTTTTTACTCAAGCGGAGCTGGAAGAAGATTTAAAGAAAATACTTAATTTGGGAGTTTTGAGTTTTGTCGTCGACAATGAGGTTGATTTTAGACGATTACTTCGGGTTGTTGAAGATATGGGTATTAAGATTAGTTTGTCCCTTAGGATGAAATTTCAAGAACATAGGGTTGGCACTGGAAAATATTTTGTTTATGGCATGCCTGCCACTAAAGTTAATGAGCTAATAAAAGAAATTTCTAATCATGAATTTATTGATAAACTTGGCATACATCTTCATAGAAAGAGCCAGAATACGAGCGAATGGGAGATCGTTGAAGAGCTAGAAGATTCAATAGACAAGAGTAATTTGGAAAGATTAGATTTCTTAAACCTCGGTGGGGGCTTACCTTCAATTTATAGAAGTAGCTCAGTGGATGTGTATGACTATGTTTTTGGGAAGCTAAAAAAGGCCAGGGAATGGCTAAATGAGAAGGGGGTTAAAACGATAATTGAGCCTGGGAGGTTTTTGGCTGCTCCATGTGTAACACTTGAGACAGAAATAATTCAGAAATATGATAATAATTTAGTTATCAATACTACTATCTATAATTGTGCAGTTGACAATGTTTTAACTGGGACTAAAATGCTGGTTGAAGGGGAGATGGGAATGGATGGGAATGATTTCTTAATTAAGGGCAATTCCCCTACGAGAGATGATATTTTTAGATACAAAGTTATGCTCAGAGGGGATATCGGAGTTGGTGACAAGATTATTTTTTTGAATGCTGGAGCTTACAACTATACAACTGATTTTTTCGGATTTAAGAAGTTAGAAACTGAGGTTGTGGCATGAAAATATTACAGGTTCCAACTTCACAAGGGTCATTCGGGGCGAATATTGGCTGCGAAAAAGCGCCCGTATTGATTTGCCCAGAAGCTGAAATTATTAATTTACCGCAGGATAATATTGAAGAAGCAAACAGGATCCTTGAGAAAACTGATGGCGACTTTTTTATTGGGGGTGACCATTCAATAACTTACCCACTTTTCAAATCTTTTACTTCAAAACATAAAAATCCCTGTCTTGTTATATTTGATGCTCATGCCGATTGTAGTGACGACTTTATGCCACCAACTCATGAAGATTTCAATAAGGTCTTAATCAATCAGGGTATTTTGGATCCAGAGAATTTATTTTTGATTGGACTCCGGAAGGTTTATGGCAATGAGGAAAAGTTTTTGAAAGAAAAAAATATAAAATTTATTGAGATGCAAGATATCCCTGCAGCGGAAGAGCTGATCAGGCAAATCCGAGAATTCTCAAAAGATAAAGATCTTTACCTGAGTATTGACATTGATGTGCTTGATAAAAAGTTCGCGCCTGGGACTGGATATGTAGAGGAATCTAGTGGGATGGGCTTAGATTATTTAGTGGAGACTCTAAAAAATATTAAAGATTCGGTGAAAGAAGGTGATTTAGTAGAAATTAATCCCGATAAAGATATAGAAAACAAGACGGTTGGGGCTGGGAAAAGAATAGTAGAAATCTTTAAAAATTCCAATGGATTATAAATAAAAGATGAATTTAACATATAGAATAGAAGCTACATGTGAAAGTATTGTCCGGAAACCAACCATTAGAGCCCGTGGGATTGGATATTGTGATAGCAAACTTAGAAAATTAATGAAACAAGCAGCGAATAATTTAGTACATGAGCATTTTGAGTCAAAAATTGTTGTTTATAGAAATGGGACTGCTGATATTATGGATATAGATAGTGGGGAAGTATTACAATCTAAAGATTTGCTCCAGGTAAGGAACTATTTGGCCTATCAGGCGACAACGCGGGACAAATTTAATCTACCTGACGATAATAAATTCCTATAGTCCCATCACAAACCTTTTAAACCACTTTTTTTATCTATAATTATGCCTTTCGAGGCTAAATGTTAACTAAATTAACGAAAAAAAAACATGGCGAAAGAAAAACCAATTATGAATGTTGTCTTTGTCGGACACGTAGACCAGGGAAAGAGTACTGCTGTAGGTAGAGTATTCTTCGATGGTGGAGCAGTGTCTGAACAAGAGATGAAGAAGTTCAAAGAAGAAGCTGAAAAGCATGGTAAAGCAGGTTTCGAGTTTGCATATGTAATGGACAACTTAAAGGAAGAGCGAGAAAGAGGGGTTACAATTAACCTATCTTACAAGAAGTTAATGACTCAGAACTTTGAAGTTACTATTATTGATGCTCCAGGCCACAAGGATTTTGTGAAAAACATGATCACTGGTGCCTCTCAAGCTGATGCTGCTTTCTTAGTTGTTGGATGTGAAGATGGGGTTCAACCTCAAACAAAAGAGCACGTATGGTTATTGAGAACTATGGGTGTGAAAAATTTAGCTGTCTTAATTAATAAGATGGACGTTGTAAAATACGATCAAGCTAAATTTGACAAAGCTGTTGAGGATGTAAAGGCTGTTATTAAACAAGCTGGATACTCTCCTGATACAACTCCATTTATTCCAGGTTCTGCCCTTATGGGTCCAGGAATATCTAAGAAAAGCGATGAAATGGCCTGGTACAAAGGACCAACTGTTCTAGAACAGATTGATAAGTTCCCTGCACCAGAAAAGCCAACTGGGTTACCAATGCGTATGCCAATCCAAGATGTCTATGATATCACTGGAATCGGTACAGTTCCTGTAGGTAAGGTTGAAACTGGAGTTATGAAAGTTGGACAAAAGGTCGTAGTCCTTCCAGGTCGAAGTGGTACTGGTATTGAGGGTGAAGTTCGTTCTATCGAAGCTCATCATGAACAATTAACAGAAGCTGAGGCTGGTGACAACGTAGGTATTAACTTACGAGGTGTCGGGAAGAAAGACATGGCTAGAGGGGACGTTATCTGCGACGCAGCTAACGCACCTGTAATTGTCGGTGAATTTGAAGCTCAAGTAGCTGTAATTAACCATCCAACCGTAATAGCTAAGGGTTATACCCCAGTATTCCACGTGCACACTGCACAGGTACCTTGTCAATTTGTTGAACTTGTTGCAAAACTAGACCCCGCAAGTGGTCAAGTAAGCGAAGAAAATCCGGATTTCTTGAAAAATGGAGATGTTGCGATTGTTAAGATCAAACCTGTTGGAAACTTAGTATTAGAATCCGCAGATAAGAACCCTAACATGGCAAGATTTGCTATTCGAGATGCTGGAGTTACTGTAGCTGCTGGTGTTTGTAAATCTATTACTGCAAAAGTTGCTTAAGTAAATCTTTTAACTTTGGAATTTTATTTTTAATTCCTTTTTTTCCTTTTTTTTATATGTGACGTGAGTATGATAAAACTCCAGCACAATAATTCTTAAAAACGATTTAAACAATCAATATTTATGAAAGACCTATCGGCCAAAGTTGCGGAGATAATGGGCTCTTCGGGTGAAGAAGTTGAATTATTTAAAAACTTGTACAATGATGGAACCCCAGAAGAACCAGATATAATTTTTTATAGATTTTACGCAGCTGTTGAAGGTGATGATGAAGCTCCGAAGACAGTTGGGGTTTATATCTCAAAAGAAGACAAAGAATTTATTTTTGATGGAGATGCAGGGACTGGGGTTATCTATAAATTCCCCCTGCTTGAGGACAGGAAGGCGATGGAAAGAATGTTTGCTGAAATCGTATTAAGAGAATGTGAATAAACTCTAGCACAATAATTCTTAAAAACGTTTCAAGCTCCTTTATTCTATGTCAATTAACGTACGTGAGACAACATTGGATGAAATAAAAGTTCGTTTATCAGAGATGAATACAGATTTGAATAAAATTAATTATCTAGAGGCAGCACTTGGAACTGGTGGACATACATTAGAGATCAAAAGATTCCTATATGGGGAGTTGTCAGTATTATTGGAATCCGTTAAGATGGTTGAAAGAGCTGCAAAAACAATTGCAAAAAAAGCCGAGTTAGAGCCTATGAAAAAAGATAAAATTGAAGGATATCTAAAGGCGGCTGAACTTTATTCTATGGTTGGAAAAGTGGAAGAGGCCGATGAAATGTTTAGACGTGGAGCACGAGATACAACAGAAATGGATCATGGAAGAATAGTTTTAGCTCGAAAAAATATTTATATGAAATTTGCAAAAGAACTTGAGTCTAAACTTAAGAGAGCGTCAGCCCTAAAATTTTATGAAAGACTTTTTAAGATGAAGCTTGATGATACTGAAAAGTTGCCTGTTAAAAATAGTTTAATTTCTTTATACAAGGCCCTAGGGCTATTCAGCGAAGCTAGAATGATTGAGGGGATGTAAATAATAAAAATGCATAGAAGAACTCTTTTTTAAAAAAAATAAAAAAAATAAAAAAATGGATATGATGCTCATTTAGTCAGCGTCTACTTCTGCTTCTAAATCGAACGGATTGTCTTCGTATTCTTCATTTATTCCCATTTGGTTTCCTCTTTTGGATAAAATTAGAAGAATATTATCATTTAAAAACCTTTTTATTATTTTGTCCCTATCATTTTCCGACGATAGATATTTAAATAATGTTTACTTTCTTTTTCATATCGTTTAACACCTTTTTTAACATGAAATATAATTCATAGTTAAATTGATTATAAAATTGTAAAAACATTAGGGGTTTTATTTAAAGATTTATTTTAATTTCTTAAATCCATCAACTGTTGAGTCGATTTCTTTTTGAATAGCCGCAATTGAATCCTTTAAAATTTTCTTTGGATTCTCTGCTTCAATATGTAGAACTGGATTCTTTGTTGGATGATCTTGCTTCCAAACTGCGACCTTTGCGCCGTTCTCGTTCAAATAAACACGTAGAACTTCTGCTACAGTCATATTATCTAATTCAACGTCTAATACATCTTTATCATCAATTAAAATCTTTACTTCCATATTTTATAGAGAAATTTTGGGTTTAAAAGGCTTTTGTTTTAGGGGTGAATTTGACTTAACATGGACTTTTTAGATAATCATTTTACAAAAATCTTATTATTGTGCTTCTGGACGATAAGCTTTTAAAGGGAAAATTCAAAGTTATAGTATGCCATTTAAAATTAATGTAGCAAAAGACGGAAAGACTTTCAAAGCGGAGACTGACAATGAAGAGTTAGTTAACCTTAGAATTGGAGACAATGTAGAAGGTAAAATGCTAAGTGATGATCTTGAGGGTTATGAATTAGAAATTACTGGAACTAGCGACAAAGCTGGATTTTGTGGTTTAGCTAGCGTACAAGGTGCTAGACTTAAGAAAGTTCTTTTGAGTTATGAAACTGGTATGCATAGAAGACCAAAGAAAGAAGGTAAAAAAGTTAGAAGTAACGTTAACCCTAAGGGACTTAGACTTAGAAAAACAGTTAGGGGAAATGAAATCTCATTAGACACAGTTCAGATTAATACAAAAGTTTTGAAGGAAGGTAAAAAGAAATTTGATGCCTTATTCGAAGCACCTGCAGCTCCAGAGGGAGAGGCAACAGAAGAAAAGAAAGAATAATTTTGATCATATTATCTAAATATGGCAACTCTTAAAAACTAATTTTCAAATTATACTCTATGGGAAACAAAGAAAAAGTTCTTGTATTATATTCAGGTGGTTTAGACTCTCGTCTAGTCGTAAAGCTATTGCAGGAACAGGGAAAAGAAATTGAGGCTTTCCATTTTAAACTACCGTTTGGATGTGGATGTTGTGATTTGGGATGTAATTTTAATTTTACTCAAAAAGAATCAGTCAAGATGACTATAATGGATGCTACCAGGGGAGAACTACTTGATGAATATTTAGAAATTTTAAAAAATCCGAAACACGGGACTGGGGCTGGAATTAATCCTTGTCGTGACTGTAAAATTTGGATGTTTAGTAAGGCTAAGGAATATGCAGATAAAGCTGGCATTGAAAAAATTGCGACTGGCGAGGTTTTGGGCCAAAGACCAATGTCTCAAACTGGTTACGCTATGAAGTTGATTGATAAAGAGATCGGATTTACTCCGCTTAGACCATTAATGGAAGAGGGTATTACCGGGCGGAGTAGGAAGAAACAGATGGAAATGGCTGAAAAATATAAAATTACCTACCCAACTCCAGGTGGAGGATGTTTGCTTTGTGATAAGATTTTGTCTAAAAGATTAAAACTCTTAATGGCGAAAAATCTGCTCAACCAAGATAATATTTTCTTGACAAATGTTGGGAGACACTTTATGATTGACGGTGTGTGGTTTATTGTTGCTCGGGACTCTAATGAAAGTAAGGTCTTAGAGACTTTTGATAGCTTTATTCCTGACGAAAAGGGCAAGCCTACGATATTTTATAATTCCATGAGTGGCATGGCAGACGCCAAACAATTACAAGAAGCTTATAGAAGTGGGGCTGAAAAGATAGAAAGAGATAAGTTTATGAAGTTTAAAATATAATTTTAGTTAAGACAAACAAAACAAGATGGTGCACACAAGGTGTACCATGAAATAAATATAAACAAAAATAACATGGCAACAAAAAAATATGTGTGGGAATTTACAAATCAAAGAAAGCTGGCTAAGGGTGAATTTATAGATTATTTTGAAAAGAAGGTATTCAAGACTATTCGGAAACACAGCATGATGCCAGAAGACAGAATCTTCCGTATAGAAAAGAGCGACACTCTAAATTTCAAAATTTTAAAACCAATTTTAGAAACAAAATTCATTGTGGAGGTTTCTGCTAAACCAAATATATTGTCAGAAAACTTAAGCGATATTTCAGAATCCGTATTTTCTAATATTTTGAACGGGAACTTTAAGGGACCTAGCCCTAACGACAAACCTGCATGTCCACTTTACTTCCATAGCGATGCTGAAATCGGGGTTTATGCTGGACTTAAAAATATCTCTGGGGAAACTTCCAAGAGGGATGAACAAATACAGAATTTATTGAATAGATTTAGGGGTAAGAATCCAGATCTTGATATAAATGTTGTGAATGCGCTTGCGCAAATCCAATAAGATGAAAAAAAATAATGGTGAAATAGAGAGGGATGTTATTGAAATTGTTGGTATAGCTGTGTCTGTTTTTGTATTAGTTGTTTTAATCTATAGTTTTATGAATACTGGGAATATTGAAGACAGTGTCTTCAAGCATTCTTTAAACCCTGTAGGGATTATACTTTTAACAGGCTTCTTGGATAGTTTCCCAAATTTAGTGTCCTCATTTTTTGTAATGATTTCTGCTATTAGTGCTGGGATGAATATTTATTCGGCAATCGGGTTTTCTGTCGTGGGTTCTCTTTTGGGATCTTTGCTTGGATTTTTTATTGGTCGGAAATATCTTTTTTCAGTTGTAAGATTAATTATAAAGAAAAAGGATGTTGACCGGGTAATTGAGGGAATAAATAAGTACGGGCAGGCCTTCCTTCTTTTAGCCGCTATAGCGCCCTTGCCTTATTTACCCATGATTTTCGGTGCAATAGGTATAAAGTGGGAAAAGTTCTTTCTGTGGGGTGTTATTCCGCGTATATGCGCCTTTCTAGTGTATGGTTATGGATTTACTTATTTAGTTTAGAATTCAACCTTTCTACAATTTCTTTTAACTCTTTAAAATTACTAATTATATAATCAGGCCTTTCATCTAATATTTGTTTTTTTGTAGACCAGGCGCATTTATTATGGGTTGCTACTGCAATGCAATGGGCCTTATGGGCATATTCGATGTCTGTAAACCTATCGCCAACGTAAATAACATCTTTCGCCCGGATATTATATTTCTTGAATAATTTTTTTAATATTTTGTCTTTTGTGTCATTAGGCCTTGACCCGTAAACTTTATTGAATAATTTTTTTAATCCCAATACCTTGATTGAGGCATCTAGGAAAGATTTCTCTGCGTTGGACAATACAATTAACTTTACCCCTCCCTTCTTTAGTTGATATAGCGGCTCAACTGGGGCACATAATTTTAATCCGTTAGTTAAAACATCATTTATTGCTTTTGAAAAAAACTTAGCTTTTACTTTTTTAACATTAGATTTGTCGATTCCGAATTCAGCTAAAATCTGCTGTGTTTTAAGCCCCATTAATTTTTTTAATTTGGCCCTATTGAATTTATAGTCATTGTCTACTAATGTTGCAGCAAGAGCCTCATAGGTTACTTTTTTAGCGTCAGAAATTGTTCCATCAAAATCAAAAAATATATATTTCACCATTTTACATTCGTTTTAACAGCTCTTTTAGCTTTTCCTGGTTAGCGTCTCTATCCTTAATTGATACCACTGAAAATGTTTGTTTTTCGTTAATAGTTACATGCTTTTCAACCTTTAAATCTCTCAATAGCTTTTTTCTAATTTCGTCATTTATAATCATCTTTGAGTCACTGCTATCACTTAATCTTTTTGCAAAAGACAGTGTATTCCCCAGGGATGTATAACGAATTTTCCCGCCTGCCTTTGAGACTACCATCTCTCCACTGTTAATACCCAAATTGAATAATATTTTTTGCTTGAATTTTTTATTAAATGCACTTAATGCATCCAATATATGTATTCCCGCTTTAGTTGCCAAAAGCTCATTCCTATAAGTCTTGGTCACTTGTGGAACGAACAATAAAAATATGTAGTTATTTCTCTTATCAATTACTGCGTGACTTCCCTTTGCGCTTTCTAAGACTTTTTCTAATCCTTGTTTTGAGTTGTCATTTAACTGATCGTAATTAGATATACTCAATGCTAATACACTAGCTGTAACCTTATCTCCGTTTAAGACTAAAGACGCCTCTGCAGTTTTTAGCTTGTTCAATGTTAAGTCTCTCATCGTAGAATCTTCAGATTTATAATTTTTCTCATCAATACTTTGAACTTCAGGCGACTTTGTTGTGAAATTTATTGTCTTTGAAACTTCCTTTCTATATCTTGTTGGAGTTTTCTCTTTTATCTTTTCCTTTAATTTAGCAAATCCAGATTTTTTAGATCCTGACTTGCTCGTGATCTTTTTTGTCTTAGGGTTTCTTTGCATTAACATGTATCCTCCGATTCCTAAGACTGCTATTAATATTAACCAGATAATTGGAGAGGCTAGGAAAGTTGCCTGACTTAAATCCTTTATAGAAATTGCATTTCCGGTTAGAAAAGTTGAGCCTGTAAATACTGATTTCCCGTCACTTGAGCCAATTTGATAATCGCCCGAAGGAGCCGACAAAGCAAATTGTTTATATTCTGAGGGGGACAATTCTGCGAATACTCTTTTTTCTGAAGATCCAATTGTTATATTGAAATAATCATTGAACATTGAGTTTCCGACATTGGTTACAGTTAAGATATTGCTTTCTAGTTTGTATTCAAGATGTGCTCTAGGCAAAATATTTAGAGTTAACTCGTCCCTTAAGTCTCCTGCAGTTGCTACAATTTTCCAGGCACCCCTCGTTGCATTATATGGGAAAACAATCTCAGTGATATCTTCTCCTGGCTGCAATTCTTTTTTTATCTTTAATCCACGTGGGGAAATTATGTCAAACTCTATTAAATCATACATGATTTCTCCTGACTGGTCTAGAACTTCACCACTAATAGATATATTGTCACCAGGTGTGACGTCTAGGGTATTTACACCGAAACTTATTCTGGATGCAATTTGGTTAATATTGAATGATACTCTTGCCGAACCAATGTTTCCCGTTCCATCTTCAAGTCCGATAGAAATTGAATACTCACCAGCAGCTAAGTTTTCTGCTAAATCTATCCCTACTTGTTTTGCGGACTCTATTAGGACGATGTCTTCCGTAAAATTAGAAAGTTTTAATTCGCCAGAATAATCTTGGCCATTCTCTTTCTTAGTCGATATATCTAAAATTAATTCTTCTCCTGGATTATAATATGTCTTGTCCGATGTTGCGTCAATTTTTATCGTGTTACTTATCTTGAACTTTGCTCCAGAAACTACTTGGGAACTGGCTGAAGCTTGAAGATAACACTCTCCGACTAGGCTAGCTACACTTGGTATCTCTAAATCTTGGTTGTTTAAAATTTTGTAAGGTAAAGAGTATGATGATTCTGTGGTCGAGGAGAATGCTCTAGCTGAAACTTTCAAAAGATTTACAGTATTGTTTGAGCATACTAGGTTTAAATTAACGTTTCCTGCATCAGTCCCTACTATGCCGTCAATATTTACATATAATTTATCTCCTATGTTATAGATTTCATCTGTTGTGGAAATTGATAATTGGGCTGAGACTATAGAAATTAATAAAATTGAAGCGAATAAAACCACCAACTCTTTTCTTATCATACAAAGCATAGTGACAGTCTCTTTTTAAATATTTATATTCAACAAAACTTTATAAATAAGGTTCTACAAAATATTTTATGAAAAAAGAGAGTGAATTAACGCCATGGGACGCACCTGACAAAGTTGATTATGATAAATTGATTAGGGAATTTGGAATAAAGAAGATGCCAAAGTTGCTAAAGGAATTTGAAAACGATATATTATTTCGGAGGGGAACAGTTTTTGCTCAAAGAGATTTTGGATTAATTCTTGAATCAATAGAACAGAATAAACCGTTTGTTATGATGACTGGCCTAATGCCTACTGGAGAGCTACATATCGGGCACTTACTTCTTATCAAACAAATGGTCTTCTACCAAAAACTTGGAGCAAAAGTCTATATTGCCGTTGCTGACTTGGAAGCCTATAACGCTCGGAAAAAATCCCTAAAGGAATTTAGAAAAAATGCAATTGAACAATACCTTACAAATTATGTCGCAGCAGGTCTAGATATTAGCAAATGTGAAATTTATTTTCAAAGTGAGAGGAGTAGCGACTCGGAAAAAACAAATGCCTATTATAGGTTGGCCTCTAATTTCTCTCGATATGCAACTTTTAACGAATTCAGGGGAGTTTATGGTGAAATTAGCCCAGGTAAAATGAATGCCTCTCTTTTCCAGGCTGCTGATATGTATCACCCGCAACTTCCAGAATTCGAAGGAGGCCCAACCCCTACATTTATCCCTGTTGGAATAGACCAGGATCCTCATATTAGGATTGCAAGAGATATGTCCAAGAGAAACAAAGATCATGATTTTATTCCAATTGCTTCCACCTATCATATATTTATGCCCGGGCTTCAAGGAGCAATGAGTAAAATGTCATCTTCGAATCCGAATTCGTATATAGCGCTTACCGACTCTCCATCAGACGTTAAAAAGAAGATTAACAAACATGCATTTAGCGGTGGAAGGGAAACTGTGGAAGAACATCGTAAGAAAGGTGGGAATCCTGATACTGATGTTAGTTTCCAATATCTGAAATTTTTCTTTGAAGAGGATGATGACAAATTAGATGAAATTGAAAAGAAATATAGGTCTGGAGAAATGTTATCTGGAGAACTTAAAAAATATACAATTGATAAAATTAATACTTTTTTAGCTGAGCATCAAAAACAGCGTGAAAAAGCTAAAAGTGTTGTTAATAAATTTTTTAAAAATTAGGACAGGTAATTGAAAGTTTATTTAGAACAACTACTCATTAAGCATTCTTTTGACCCTTTTTGAAATTGACTTATATGATTCCTTAGAATTTTTGTTTGTCATATATCTTGCACCATCAGCTCTTTTAAAATCTCTTTCAATAAATTTTTCTAAACTTGCTGTTTCTCCCGGGAAATATTGAGTTGCGATTACACTCCCAAACTTATCAAGACCAGTCTCCCAAGAATTTTGATGAGAATTTGTTCCATTATCCACGTTTCCCACATTGTATATATTTCTAGTTTCCGCGGCTCTTCCTCTTGTCCCGAAATGCCCCTCTTGAGCCCCTGAAACCAAATACATATCAATTGGCACACCAGTTTTCCTAGAGGAAGCTATAATCTGATCTGCAGTTATCGGAGCTTTGTCTCCACCATAAAAATTAATTACATTCTGCACATTTTTTACCAATGCAGCATTATTTGTCCTTTCTAAGCTATGATATTCCGGACTTGCTTCCCAGATTTGCTTTAGAAGAGCACTATTGACTCCCACAGATTCACTTTGCTCTTGTGGCTCTGGTTGCATTCTCTTAGCTATATTCCTATCTACAGTTTTACATCCGAAATAAACTCCCGCAGCTGCTGCTGTTAACATGGTAAGTGCTCCGGCCATGCCCACAACCCTTCTCTTTGCTTCATCCTCACTTATATGTTTTTTGTTCATTTTTATTCTTGGTGAAAACCTAGGCTCCCCCTTTTGCCCATATTTTTATTATTATCTTTTACTTTAGCCTCTAAAAATTCATCTTTATGTCTTGTCACTCTATGGAGCATATCTGGACTAAAGTAAGCAATGCTCATATCAATACCATCTTCTTTTTCTAGCTTTAAACTTCCATCAATATTTTGATGAATATAGGGACGAATTTCTACTATATTATCATCCATATCTGGTGTGTTAAAAATACCTACAACTGTCCCCGCAGGACCATCATATGTAATCTCTCTTCCAATATATTTTACCCATCTTGGTTGATTTTCTAAATCTTTTTTCATATAATATATAGGGCTAATTACTTTATAAACCTTTTGGTTGTGTTGTATCTGGTTGGGGGTAACAGAACTGGAAAAATAATATAAGTATAGAAAGATGCAGTATATTATGGATTTAGAACAAGAATATGCACTTGCGAGAGCCAAACCCGATCTTAGACAGAGGTTCTTAGACGGAATTGATCTAGGTGAATATTCACAATATATTGCAAATGTCATAAGGGCTACCGTTGGTTCAATTGCCTGGGAAGATGGTAAAATTTTGGACCCAAAAACAATTATGTATAATGATGCTAGCCCGATGAGGCGTGCCCTAGGGGATGCTACCTCCCCAGTCTTTGTGTTGGATGATGCATTTGATTATGCTCCAAATCCCCATGATTTTCTAGGATACCTGCTACATCATGAGGGTGACCATGCGCGTTATAGATTTGAAAGAGATGGGAGAATGGAACACTGGGAGATGGAAGAAGTTGAGCGTCTTTCTTGGGCAAATCAGCTAGATCATCTTGATTTAAACCTTAACTCTAAAAAATATATTTCTACTGTCAAAAGAGAAGTTGAAACTAGGTGTAAATAATTTTACTGCTGATTCCCAAAAATCTCAATACCAGCATCTGTTATAAGTAAATTTACCGGTGTTCTCACATGATTTGTCCTTCTCATTTTTTTTATCCTAATTGATCTGTCAGACCCACCTGCAATTCCTGTGTCATAAAAGAATATAACTGAGTCTGACAAAAACTGAATAATGTCTGTTTTTGAAAGTTCGCCTGAATGTGACTGGTTAACGTCCAACTCCATTGTCTCGTCAGTATAAAGTGTAGTAACTTTTAGTCTCTTCATTAAAGATGATAACTCAAATATTAGTTCTCTAATTTTTCCCTCTTCGCTTTGATTCATAGCGAGTACTGAAATTGGATCGAAACATACTCGTTGAATATTATGTTTTGAGATAAGACTAGTTAATTCTGATTTTAATTCCCTTGCAGAAGTTTCTGGGGAAAATTTTACGAACTTTATTCTTCCTTCCTCATTCATTTTATAAAAGTCCCATCCGTGAGCTCTAGCATCTTCAGCTACATCAGACACATCTGGTTCAAATGAACAATAAAGCCCATTTTCATTAAATTGGTTTACACCATCCCATAAAAATTGTAATAAAAAAGTAGTTTTACCAGTTCCTGGTCCCCCGACTAAAACTGAATCAGAATTTCTAACAAGACCCCCTTGACAAAGTTCATCAAAACCGGGAATGCCTGTCTTACAACGATCAATCACCTCTCCTGTCATATATCCTCAAAGAAACTAATATTTATAAATGCTCTTATTTTAAATACAACATGAAGACATTGAACTTGCATTGCGACTACATTAAATTCAAGGGACTGAAAAAAGCCCTGAAGTCAATTGATGACCTTGCGCCAGAACAAAAAATGGGAGGAGAGAGTAAGGACTGCCTTGTTGTTTTAACTGCAATTGAGAAGGGTGATAATCAGGAGTCTGTTGAAAAATTAGTAGACGACGTTAAAAATATTGCAGGACAGGTTAAGGCTGAAAATATTGTATTATATCCGTATGCACATTTATCTAAAAATTTAGGAAGCCCTGCGAGTGCTATTGAAATATTGGACAGTGCTGAGGAAGAACTGAAAAAAGATTTTAATGTTGTGAAAGCTCCATTTGGTTATTACAAGGAATTTGAATTGAAAGTTAAAGGACATCCACTTAGTGAATTAAGTAGGGAATTTGTTATTGAGGGTAATGACAAAGAAGCTAATGAAGAGATAAGAGAGATTAGTGACAAAGAACGATCTCAACTGTTAAAAGAAATATCTAAATCAAAATTAGATACATCGAAATTAGCAGACAACGATCATAGAATTATTGGTAGAAAAATGGATCTATGGAGTTTTAATTCGGCGGCCCCAGGAATGGTTTTCTGGCACCCTAAGGGTCTTCATGTAAAAAACAAACTAATTGAATTTTGGAAAGATTTACATAGAAAAGCAAAATATACTGAAATTTCAACTCCTCAGATAATGGACCGAAAACTATGGGAAGTGTCTGGGCACTGGACTAAATTTAAAGATGGTATGTTTACCACAAGTTTTGAGGATAAGGATTTCGCAATAAAACCAATGAACTGCCCAGGTGGGATGTTGGTTTACAAAACTTCTCCAAAATCATATCGAGACCTACCGTTAAGAGTTGGTGAGCTTGGGTTAGTCCATAGGGTTGAATTATCAGGAGTACTTGGTGGATTAATGAGAGTTATCCAATTTGTTCAGGATGATGCGCATATATTTTGTACTGAAAATTCGTTGAAAAATGAAATAATCAAAATAATTGATTTAACTTACAAACTATATGATAGCTTTAATTTAGACATTGATCATGTTGAATTATCTACTCGGCCAGAGAAAAGAATCGGTTCTGAAAAAATATGGGATATGGCTGAGGCGGCTCTAGAAGAAGTATTGAAAGAAAAGAAAATCAAATATGTTGTGAATGAGGGCGATGGGGCATTTTATGGGCCAAAAATAGATTTCCATATAAAAGATTCATTAAAAAGGACATGGCAAACATCTACAATCCAATTAGATATGGCACTTCCAGAAAGATTTGAGTTAGAATATACTGACGAAGGGGGAAATGCAAAACGTCCGATTATGTTGCATAGGACAATATATGGTAGCCTTGAAAGATTCCTTGGGGTTTATACTGAGCATGTAGGTGGGAACTTCCCTCTTTGGCTATCCCCAAATCAAGTTAAGGTTATGACACTAAATGATGATGTAGCAGACTATGCTCGCGAAGTTTATGACAAGTTATTCGAAGCTGGTTTTGAAGTTGAACTTAATGACAAAAGTGAAAGCATGGGCAAAAAAGCTCGAGAGGCTCAAGTCCAGAAATTTAATTATTTGGTAACTGTTGGTGAAAATGAGAAGTCTTCTGGAAAAGTTGCAGTTAGGAGTCGAGAAAGTAAAGACATTGTTGAAATGGGTGTAGAAGAATTTGTTGAGAAACTTAAGGCTGAGATAAAGGAACGAAAGAGATAATTTTAAAGGATAGGCTTACCTAACATGCCCTCATATACCGCAATATAATTTTTTGCTGTTGTTTCTTTACTGAATACTTTTGATTCTCGCATTACTCTTTTTATGATTTTATTCTTATCTTTCTGTGGTCTTCTATAAAAATCCATTGCTCTTCGTGTCGCATCTAATAATGCCCCTGGTGAATTATCTTCAAATAAAAATCCATTACCCCTTCCGCCCTTTGGAGTTAATTCTTTAACAGTGTCGGCTATTCCACCAGTCTTTCTACCGATTACCAATGTCCCATATTTTGGACCGATCATATTTGGGAATCCACATGGTTCATATAATGATGGTATAAACAAAGCATCACTTGCAGCCATTCCTATTTGACTTAACGGTCGATTAAATATGTTATATGCCACATCTCCTGGATACATCCTTGCGTGTTCTTGAATCATTCTTATGATATCTTCTTGCCCATCTGCTATTACCGCTACTTGACCACCCATGGCGACGATTTCTGGAACAACTGCCGCGAACATTGCTGCATTTTTTTGGGGATCAACAATACGAGATGGCCATAAAAATAATGGTTTATCTTGACTATTATCTAACTTTAATTTATCCAATAAATAATCTTTATTTGCTCTTTTACCTTCTTCTATGCTCACTGTACCTGTTTCCTCGTTGGGTGTTAAAGAATAACGCTGCACCAATGAAGGATCTTTTCTTGGGTCTAATGTTCCCATTGGAGCGTTTAATATTCCGCTAGCCTGACTTGCATTATATTTTTCTATAATTTCTCTTTTGATACTTTCTGGGACTATCCCTAACGAATCTAATTCTCCTGACACAATTTCCTGTAAGAAAGTTTCACTCACTGTGTTAATACGGTCTGCTGCAAACATTCCAGTTTCTAAAAACCCAACCGGTGCATTCATCATATTGTTCTCATCTGGGTAATCTGTATAATGTAAATTCCTTAAATAATAATTAATATCATTTAATCCCCTGTCTGAAATCTCTTGTGGGGTTAACCCCATCGTAAAAATATTATGGAAACTCATTAGGCTCTTCCAATTTTTTTCTCCGGGAAAAATATATCTTAGATGTTGAACTGCTGGTGGAATTAATCCTGTCATCCAATCATTACAATGAACGACTAGGTCATCATCATCCCTAAATTTAGGTAAGACCCTTTGATTCACCCCCTTAGCTAAAGAAACTGCTCTTTGAATGTTTACACCATTGTCTGAAGCATCATATACGCTTTCTGCACCATCAATTGAGGGGTCGGAAATAAAATGTATTCTTTTTCTTAGACTCTCATTATGGACCATCTCTAGAAGAGCGTACTCTCTTGCGGGGATATCTTTTTCTCTTTTAAAAATTGATTTAAAATCTGGTAGGGCTACGTGTACATTTACACCTTGATTATAGAATTCTTCTACTAAAGCTGTTGAAATATCGGCTAAACCTCCGCCAGACCCTGTAGTTACATATTCAGCTAGATTTCCCATCCCCTTAGGCAAAGAAACTAACTCTGGCGTTACAATTAGAACCTTTGGGCGCTCTAACCCCTTGGCAATTGCTGGCGAACTCGATTCTCTTAACATTTCTTCCAATCTATGTTGCACAACTCTAAATGCCCCACGCTCACCGTCTGACGCACCCTCAGCATAGTTCTCACTAAGGTTTGTTAGATTATTTCTTAAAGAATTTAACTCTGTTACTTCATCCATAGAGACACAACGTACAATTACCTTTTAAATCTTTCCATTTTGTTACTATTTCTAAGTTAATAACTTCTGGAGAAATACATCTCTACTTTTGCGTCCTTATCACAATGAGGGCATTTTTTGCCCCTTGGAACCTTTGCGTCTAATGGTGTACATCTGGTTGTTACTCCACCAAGCTCGTCTTTTATCTTTTCTTCGCAAGATGTTTCTCCACACCATGCACAACTTACGATTTTATTGTCTTTTATTGCACTTTTGAATTCATCCCATGTCTCTACCTCTTGGATATTGCTATCCAGAAATTCTTTTGCTTTATCATAAAGCTCAACGTGCATTTGTTCAAGTATTCTGGGGATTTCTTTCTTTAAGTCTTTTATTTTAATAGTTAGTTTTTCCTTAGTGTTTCTTTTGACAACTATAACTGATTTATTTTCCAAGTCTCTTGGCCCAATTTCAATTCTTAATGGTATACCTTTCATCTCCCACTCATTATATTTGTAACCAGGTTTTGTGTCTGCTCTGTCATCTAAAATTGGGTTGAAGCTGGATAATTCTTTCATTAATTCATTCGCCTCTGCTAAAACTGGCTCTTCTTTTCCTTTAAACAATAATGGGATAACAACTGCTTTGTTTTTACATACCTTTGGAGGCATTACTAATCCTGAATCATCCGAATGAGACATTACTGTTGCCCCTATTAATCTAGTTGAAAGCCCCCATGAATTTTGCCATGGAAAATGTTTCTTCTCGTCTTTACCTATGTAGGAAATCCCGAATGCTTTTGCAAATCCTTGACCTAAATTATGCGAGGTTCCACATTGCAGTGCTTTTGAGTCTGGCATAAATGCTTCAATTGTATATGTATTTTTAGCTCCTGCAAACTTTTCTTTAACTGACTTTCTTCCGACAACTACTGGAAGCGCTAAAAGATCTTTTGTAAGTTTTTGATACATATTGATATACATGAGAGTTTCTGTTTCACACTCTTCTTCTGTTTCGTAAACGCAATGACCTTCTTGCCATAAAAATTCTCTTGACCTTAACAAAAGCTTAGTTGCTTCGGTTTCCCAACGAACAACATTGCACCATTGGTTAATCCTTAATGGTAAATCATTGTAAGACCTGACCCAATTTGCATAAGAGTCATACATAATGGTCTCACTTGTTGGACGAATTGCTAACCTTTCGCCGTCTCCTGTTAGTTCTTTATCAATCCATGCAACCTCTGGAGAGAATCCTTCTGCGTGCTCTGCTTCTTTATGAAAGAATGACTCTGGGATGAACAATGGGAAATAAGCATTTTCTGCACCAGATTTGTCTACAATATTTTTGTTGAAATAGTCTTGGATGGATTGCCAAACATGGTAACCTCTTGGGCGAATTACCATTGTTCCCTTCACTTTTGAGAAGTCTGCTAATTCAGCTTTCAAACATACTTGTTCAAACCACTCAGAGATATTTTCAGACTTCTTTGTAGTTAATCCTTCACTAGACTCCTTTGCCATAATTAAGTTAGATTGAGTGTTTATTTAAAGATTTTGATTAGTAGTCATGGCCCGGGCAAAGAGTTAGACCTAATTCTTCTATTAAATTTTGAATCTTTTGCACTGAGTCGTCCATAACTCCAGGAAGGGAGTTTGCAAAATCTGTTCTTCCAATCCCATTATCGAATAACGTATCACCAGAAAAAATGAGTTTTCGTTTTTTGTCTAAGAATGTTACACTTCCCCTTGTGTGCCCTGGGACTTTTACAACTTCTAAACCATTAATTTCACTTGGAAGAATTTTGGCATTTTCAAGCATTTTTCTAGATTCCTGCGAAATCCCTTGAATAAAAAAGTCATCTGGGGTTTGCTTAAAATTTTCTAGCTCAACTTCAGGAACATAAACTTGTGCATTTGGGAATAAGTCTATGTTCCCACAATGATCATAATGGAGATGTGTTAGGAGGACTGTTTTGATTTTCTCTGGGTCAATTACTTTTTTTATTTCTTCTAGGATATGTTTACTGTCCGAATTGTCTGAGGCATCAATTAGAAATGGCTCTGGGTTTAATATCACATACACGTTCCCTTCCCCGTGTATTTTGTAGACATCTTTTGTGATTTGTTCTGGCATAACTTCAATACTGGTGTGAAGTATATAAATTCTTTTAACCCCTGATTCCTTAATCATTTTATGAAAGAAGTTGCAGATTACATGTTTGTGTGCGAAAAAGGATTTAACCGTAGCCCTGTTGCTGCAAAACTATTTTTAAGGATGGCAATGGATAATGGCTTGGAAATTACTGTGGGCAAAATTGGTCTTAATATTGAAGACTCCGAAGAAGGAGACTTGGACGTTTCAAGAATTCTAAATGGTGCTAAATTGGTTTTTACAATGGATAAAGATCTGGTGAGGAAGGCCACTAGGAGCCCCTATAACGTACCTCCAGAACGAATTATTAATCTAAATATACCAGATGACTATAGTATTTATGAGGCAGCGCAAGTTAGAATGCTAGAGGAAGTTTTAAAACCTAAATTTAAGCCGTACATAGATGAAATTCAATGAATTAGTTAAAGAATTGAAAGAGAAAGAGTCCTATCAATCATTTATGGAGAAAAATCCTGACGCATACGTTTGTGCTGGGTTTCTTATCTTGAGTAAAGAGGAAAAAGAAGGAGACAAATTGCAGATTAATTTATTCTTACCAAAAAAGAAAAGAATTGCCACGTTTGACTATCCATTTAATTCATTCGTTGAACATGAGGACGAAATCACTGAAGCTAGCGCTGTAGATGAGAAAGATCTGGCACTAGATGTTGACGACTTACAAGCATTCATCAAAGAAAAGACTGGGATTGAGCCATTGAAAATTATAGCAATTTTTAAAGATGGTATTTGGAACTTGACTCTTCTTAATGGGATGGACATGAGAAGGCTAAAGATTGATGCTTACACAAAAGAAGTTCTTCATGAAGACAAGGGACTACTTAGTGACTTCATTAAGGTTAAGAAAAAAGATTAGCTATTCTGTTTTTTCTACAATAAAATCTAAATTCAAACCCTCGTTTACTGAAACTATCTTGAATCCCGACTCTTTTAATAAATTTTCTAATTCCTCTAGATCAAATATGTAAGTATATCTTGAACGCTTATCTTCTTCGTCTTTGGGTCTCCATGCTATATGGCATTCTTTTTCCTTATTTTTTAATACTTTGGACTTTCTTGACCATACCGAGATTAACGCTTGCCCACCTGACTTTAACACCCTATAGATCTCATCAATTGTTTTCTTTCTCTCTTCTTTGTTCTCCACGCAGTGAAGCACAGCATAACAAATAACACTATCGAAAGAGTTATCCTTAAAACTCAACTTAGAACTTTTAGAATGTGAAAATTGAGGTGCAATCGTGAAATCTTTAGCATTCTCTTTGGCGTGAGCTAGCATACTGCTTGAAAAGTCTACTCCGTGCCATTCTACGTCTTTAATGTTTGACATATTCCTACCTGACCCACACCCAAGGTCTAAAATTGTACCAGTTTTGTCTTTTAGGAAATTCTTTACGACTGGAAATTCCTTTTTCCTATACTCATTCCATTCTGCGGCGATTGAATCCCAGACTGCTTCTTGTTGTGGTTTCATAATATAATATTAAAATGGAGGGTATAAATAATTAATTAATTTTTAAGCATGTGGATTAAAGGAGCTCTCGGAGCCGCTTTCTAAGTGTTGTATCAACTTGGTCATTGGTCCATCGTACACTGTTCCAGAAACCTGAAATTTATAATTTTTTAAATCTGGCAATAACGCTCTTGCGGAATCATTGTCACCTGATCTTATGTGGTCGCGTGCTCTTTGATAAGTTGTATGTATTGTGTCTGCTAAATGATTGCCTTCGTCTGTTGCTTCATTCCATGGATTTAAATCCATTAAATCATTTCCAAGATATGTAACTAAGTCTTCTACATTACTATATGAATTGGGGACATAGATCCCACCGGCATATTCAGCTTTTCTTCTAAAATCTTTTGACCCATCGCTAAATGCTACGGGAATACCTATGTTGCTGTAAAGTGCCATTAAGTCTATCCCGTTATTTATGTTTGGTGTTTTGAATGCTGGCATGTCGCTAATTGTGACTATTGGGATTACTGAGTCTTGGATATAGACAGCTTTTATATCATCTTCTAAAAGAGCCTCATTTACTGAATTTACTAACACATAATGACCATTACCGTAATAATCATCGAAAAGGTTCATTGCTACATTTTTTGGTTTTGTAGTTACCCATACTAATTTGGATCCAAAAAGAGATGCACTCGCAGGATCATTGTGTCTTTTTAGTCTTTCCAAGTCTGAATCAGAAATAGAACTTATCATTGTTAGATTGAAGCCTCTGCTAATCTTCTCCTTTGTGATACGAAATCAAGAGTTGAACTTCCATCCCATTCCTGATCCGAATCGCTATAGTTCACATCGAAAAACTCTCTTGATTCTCCAAGGTCAACAAGAACACCTTCCTTAAAATCTTCTGCCGAGTGCCTAGAGTCGAATCCATAAACACTTGTTGTATCGCTTACTGGATTATCTTCATTAATTAGGTATTTAACAAAATCTCTTCTACTGAGAATACTTTGGACCTCACACGGATAAAGAAATTCTCCCATACTTCTTGAGTTGGGACTCAATGTCATGTTCAATTCTCCCAGGCTAGCTCGAACATATAAGCTAAAGAATTTGTAAAGAAAGGTGAATTAATCCATACACCATAATCGAAATCTTCATGTGTGTCGGTTGGTTTCATTGTAAAAATTAATTCTTCTTTATCAGTTATTGCGAATCTCGCGTTTAATGGTTTAGATCTAATTTCTACTCCTAATTTCTTTGCAACTTTTGCAACTTCTTTTTCATCACCGTTAACCATAACTTTGATATCTACATTTCTTTTCTTTAATTTTGTAAAAATATCTTTAAACATTTTTTGCTTAGATGTTAATTCGTATAAACTACTTGCAACACAAACAGACTTTTGAGCTCCTTCCATAACGTCTCTCATTTGGATATATAAGTTACTTCTACCTTTGATTGCAGTTGATAACTCATGATTCTTAATTGGTTCAATTCCAGTTTTATGTAATTGTTTTAACTCTTTGTACTCTGTTGTGTCTTTTAATTTTGTCAAAACTTGGAGTTTCTCTTCTGCAGTTTTTGTCGTGTTATTCTTTAATTTTTCAATAACATTATCTGGTTTTACTGCCATATATTTTACAGGTTTTCCTAATTTTTGGATTACGAATCCTCGTTTCTCTAAAGATTCTAAAACATCATAAGTTCTAGACCTTGGAACATTACTAATTGTTGCAATCTCTCCAGCTGAAGAAACCCCTCTGGACAATAATGCTAACCAAACCTTGGTTTCATAAATGTTTAAATCAAAATAATCTCTTAATTTTTTAACTAGTTGTTCTTTTTCTACTGTCATTTTATTCTTGAGCCCCCATTTGTACTTTAGTGTCTAAACTTATCTTCCCATCAACAATTTCATATAAATCATAGCCAGCATCTAATTCTGGATTCAGGTGTTCGTTACCGACTTCATTATATGTATTAAATTTAAATCTATTCATTGAAGCTTGACATAACTCTGCTGCAGTCCTTGGGCCCTCACTTAATTGTCCTTCTAGAAATCTGCTCACTGCACCATCTGAAAGATCAGTGAATACTCTTATGTACCTTTGTTCTACTGTCATTTTATTCTTGTGCCTCCAATTTTGCGATTAAACCGACAGCTACATCTTTCTCAACCATATCTCCAGAATATTTTTTGGCTAATAAATATTGCTCACTAGATGGATTCTGTCCGTAATATAACATTACTGCCCCTTGCGCTAATAATTCTGTCGCATGATCATTTACTAATCCCTTCAAATGATTAGAATTAAATGCACCAAAACTTTCAACTAAATATTCTTCACTAGAATCAACCTTATCAACATGTCTCGAAATAATTATTGCTTTTACACTCTGATTTACCATTTTAAAATATCCCCTCATCTTTTTGTAGTTTATTAAAAATCCCACTAATTGATTCGTGTATATGCTTAGAAACTGCTTGTGAGCTTGCTTCTGGGAATACTAAAGCTGGTGTGTTGCCTCTCGTATAGGCTACATGTCCTAACCCTCTTCCTAAAACTTGGCCAGTAAATTTATATTCAGGAAATGCTTTAGACACTTCATTCATTGCATAATCTTTAAATGTCATTTTATCCGAAAAAACAATCTGAATTTAATTTGTGTGGATTATCATCGCGCTTAGGGTCTGGTTTTGTATGTGCGTCTAGGCTCGGTGCAATTGACCAAGCGTGAGAATAAAGATCAGACACTACATGTGGACCGACTCTTAAATCTTCGGGCATAAAATCATTATGCATGTTGTCTTCGTAATTTCTATTTTTTTGTTCTACCATTTTTTACTACTCAAAGTAAACACTAGCCCTTTATAAATCTTTCTATTGTGTTGTCTTTTCAGGGGAGTTACAGAATGAAAACACTTAAAAACCAACTGTGGTATACCTGTAATATGGGATATGAAATTTCAGATGTTGCGCCACTTGGCACTAGAAAGATAAATAATGTCAGTCAGATTAGAGACAACTCTAATTCTGAAAGGCAAACACATTTACTAACGGGTAAGGAAAATTCTTTTATCCTCTACGTGAGTGCTGGGAATGTTACCGTATCTTCTCCTTTAGAAGATGGTCTTCGAGAACCATTAGTAGAACTAGTTGATTTCCTTCATGATAATGTTGCCCCTTATGCCCATCTAGATTCTTTTCCCAATATGGCGCTTGCAAAACATTATTTTTCAACAGGATCTTCTGGACTTAACAATGCATGTCGTTTATATCAAAATCCTCTATCGCCAGAAGAATATAATAAAAAATTAAAGAAATTTAGAAGCACTGGATTCACCTATAGAGAATTAGGCCCTGCGGATATCCCTGCTTTAGTTAATCTGAAACAGGAATGGGCAAAACAGAAAACCGAAATTGCTCTTAAAAAAATAAATGCTAATGATGTTACAGATTTCATATCACTTGATAAGCATTTTGATGAAATATCACAGATAAGGCAGGAGGCTCAAGGAGTTCAAGTTCTGCCATCAGAATTTGATATTGCATCTACAATGGGAAGACCACTTACAACATTATATGGGGCATTTGATGATGACTCTCTTGTTGCTTATTGCGAGACAGAAGGTAATAATAGCCTTCAAGCGTTCCATTCTAGAGCAAATATTAGAAGGAATAGCAAATCTCCACAAGAATTCTTAGATTTAAATTTGGCCAGGGACTTTTCAGATAAGGGTGTTAAAATTTTTGATAGAGGATTTGTTAATGGACCTAGGAAGGGGATAGTTGGGCTAATTGAATATAAAAGAAAGTTTGGACCACTTACTCCTGTTATTGAATCTAGTTATACAAGTGTAACGACCGCAAAAACTCAGGAAAGATTATATCTTGATGAATTATTTGGATTTGATCTTGGTAAATTATCTTAAATTTTATTTTTTTCTCATTAGTTCTCGCTGATTCAGGATCATTAATATAACTGAGATTATGATAAATAACCAATTTTCCGTATAGGCCAGGTATAGTGATATCAAAGCTAGGGTTGAATATATTATAACTTTCACGTTTGGTTTTGTTTTTGTTTTTGTTTTTGTTTTTAAACCTCTCTCCTTATTTTTCTTCATGGATTATCCCCCATTAGTCTTTTTAATTTACTTCTAATTTTTTCTATGTCATCCTCATTAATTGAACCAGTTACCTGCTTTGATTTATTAAAAAATTCTGCTGCTCGCTGAAATACTTCTTCTGCGTCTTTTGGATCTAAAACTTTATCGACATAATATTGTACTGCATTTCTTAAACTGAATGCCTTTCCGACTATAGCTACATCTTCATTAGAATAATAATCTCCTAAAAAACCATTCATGAATGAGATTGTGCATGTGTGGATCTCAGACTTGACCCCCAACCTCATAAGAACAGAGTAGAGAGAATAATACATTGAATAGTAACCTGAAGCAATTGCCCAACGGATACTCTTGTCTTTTTCATTAGCCATTACACCCAACGCGTCTTCTGCCATTAACAGATAAGAATTAGAAAGATTAATGCTTGGATCAATCAATCTAATCCCGTTCTTTTGATTCAAACACCAATTAATTTTACCTAAATCCATTTTATAAATTCCTCCACGCCATTCAGGACAATATGATTTTCTATTATTTCCTTCATTAATACATCACTTGGGTTGATTGGTTTTTTTATTTTTATAGGGTTGATTTTTACATCATATAGCTTTTCGATACTTTCTAACCCCTGGACGTCTGACTCAACAACAATATCTATATCTGACTCCTTGGTTTCAAGGCCACTTGCATATGACCCAAACAAAATTGAGATCCCCCTAGTTGCTTCTTCTAATTTCACAAATAAGTCTTGTTTGTTTTTGTGTTTTTCGAGGAACTTTATTTTTTTGCCTAGCTCAATCAATTTTACCGTATCTCGCCATAAATTATTATTCCTATTAAGAAAATATAGTTTATTTTTCCCCTGCTTTGTAAATTTTAATATATTCCCCTTCTCTAAGCCTTGGAGTATGTTTGAAACTGTCTTTTGATTCAGATTTAACTTTTTTGCTATTTGTCTTCCGTAGGCTTGCTTGTTATAATCTCCTCCGAACTGCTCCAAGATAATTAGCTCCTTATTATTGAGTAACATGTTACTTACATGAGTAATTTATTATTTAAAAGGTTTTCGGTTAATCCGATTTATTGATTAATCATTTTTTCGATTCCTGCATTCCTATTTGAAATAAAATCATCTAGATTATTAAATGCATCTCTTAATGTTGATGTGCCATAAAACATGCCGACTAATGTTGCTGTAGTAAGGGCTAGTACGAGAACTCTTTGTCTTATTAATTCTACTTTATACTTAGCGGCTGATTCAGCTGCTAATTGTTTCCAGTTTGTGGATGGGGAAGAAATATCATTATAATAGATTGGTTTTTTACCTCTATATGAATCAACCCTACTATCAAAAGACCGAGCTCTTGCCCTTACACCAGGGTTCCAGTCTACTCTTTTGGCCTGGATATAACTTTCAACAAGCTCAGGGTGAGTTTTTAATATTCCACCATCTTCTGTCAATTGGTTTCTAAGTGTATAATTTGGTCCTGGTCTGTTATCTTGGGTCGTCCCATAAAACATGCCATCTAACATAGCTGTGACATCTTTGTCTGTTTTTTTCATAGAAGTAAAGACTATTTGAACTATATAAAAGTTTATTGGGGAAATCGCTCCCATCCAATAGTATTATAATATTTGATGTAGCACGCCTAAGAATAATACCATTTTGTGATTTCGAAGAGATTCGACTTTTTGATCCTTATTTGGTTTATTAATAGTTTAAAGGAGTTTGGATTTAAATAAGTTGCAGGGTTTATTTAAAAAAGTGTTGGATAAATTTGTAACATAATATGTCTACAAAATATTTAATGTCTACAAAAATGTCTACAAAAGAAAACTATTCTTTAATTTCTTGTTTGGTTTTCCTATACTCTTTAAGCAAAAACTCTATTGTGGGCCTGATATTTTTATCTTTCTCATAAGCTCTTA
>Ga0233431_1002290_pt1 | contig 27361 bp, 26 predicted proteins | sample SI_118_April2016_FD_179867 | JGI IMG/M metagenome (GOLD analysis project Ga0233431, IMG submission 179867) | Seawater microbial communities from Saanich Inlet, British Columbia, Canada - SI_118_April2016_200_MG | ecosystem: Environmental > Aquatic > Marine > Inlet | place: Canada: British...
CCTTTTCTTCTTATTGTCATAGGCGAGGCTGGCAAACGATGGCCCATTTATCATCGGTAAATCTCCTTGAATAAATCCTGTCACTATTATCTCATGATTCGAGACTTATTCAGAGATTCCTTAGCAAGTCATTCGGTGCTGGATTATCGTTTGATTTGGTCTATAGAAAAATAACCAAGCCCCAAAGTCATAATCAAGCCAGTTTCGCTGAGATCTCCTCTGTGCAAGCGTGGTATCAATGTTGCAAGAAAGATGACATATATTTGGCATGAACCAAGATTCCTAAACTAAAAGCATAAGCCGTTGGGCCGGACATTTGTCAAGTCCGGCCCAATGATTACCATGATCTCTTACTCGTATGATCGGGTAGGGCAAGGTTCTCAGCTGTGGGCGTTCTATCAGTTGTTTCGCCTGCCAGTAGCATTTGTTAAACAAGGGATTTACAGCCACGGAGGGTGATGAAATCCATCCCCATTTGACGAGTCAAACTTACCAACTATCTTTTTTGCTCGCTTGTAAGATGACTTGTGCAAATCGGGAAGACTGTCTATTAGTTCATCATAGTCTTCTAATGTGTGCAAAGCGTGTTGGATACCAAATGCGTAGTAAAGAGAAGGGTGCTCTATCTCTGATTTCCCCTTATCATCCAGCAGCAAAAACATCAGTCCGTTGACATACCCTTCTATGTAGGCAACATCTTCGTATTTCTTAGATTTTAGCTTTTCTTTGTGCATACCCAGATAAGGTTGCACAACTCGACCGATCGCATAGCACTGGGAATATTCACCGCTACACTTTTGGGAACTGACACGCTCTAGAGCGTGTATCATGCCGTCCTGATAGCATGAAGCATAGATCATTTGCGGGTGATCAAAACAAGTATATTTGTTATGGAAAAACGTGTTTTCGCTGCGAACAGCTGAGGCAAGCGCGTTTGCCTCACAATAAATCGAATCGGGCAGCATTAATCCCTGATCGACAAAATGATGTTTCAACAGTGATATAAAGTGCACTCCATCGGTATTGATCGGTATTATCCCATTCTGGTCAAATTTTAGGCAATCTTCTCTAATTGGCGTGATTACAAAGGCTTGCTTCCGCAATTCGTTAACGTGCCTGGTAACAAAACCTAAAATGTTACTGAAATTCGGATCAGTGAAAGAATAGCCTGCAAATACAATAGTTTTGTTCTCTAATAGAGCTTTAAGCACATCCCCGATTAATCCGGTATTAAGTCTTTTCTGGCAATCTTGATAATCTGCTGCTGTGGCTACAACTGAACCATAGTTGTTTATCGATCCGTGAATTTTCAAAACTCTACGCTCAGGATTTTCCCAAAATGCCAGATCCCGATCAGAAACGAACGGTGTAGCATTACAAACATCCTCGAAATATGTATCCCAGTTTGTGGTTACGATTGTCTTCAGAGGGAAAAGGGTGGCCAGATTTTCATGAAATCCTGTGGCGATTTTGTACATTTCAGGGAAAGATTCGATATACCTGTACTGGCCATGAATCTTGGAAAGTAATTTACTTCTTCCGTCTATCTGTCCGCAATACTCCCCCATTAATTCGGGGAAAGAGAGGTCACTTTCTTCATACCCGAGCTCTTCTTCGATGTCGTCATAGAGAGTTTGTTTGAGAACATCTCTGGATTCGGTACTAACTCCCGACCCTGCAAACAGAACAACATTACCTGAAATAAAATCTTGGATCAAACTGTCCGGTATTTCGAAATCGAGTTTGTGTCTGCACAGAGCACAGTCACAGGTATTCAATAATACGTTTATATTTTCTCGAAGCATATCAGTAAACCAATTTCCTCTTTAATATATTTAGACAATCCTATCATAGCTACGGCGGGTTTGTCTGTCGTCTGAATGTTGACATTTTGTAGCGGAATCGTGTCACGAATTCGTGACACAAATTAGCAAGGAATTACAGATGGAGGCGAGTGTACAGTTTTGGCTGGAGTATAGTAAGAGATCAATCGTTTACTTAGAATCACCTGGAAAGTGAGTATGAGACTGCCGTAAGCGCTATGTTGGCCAGAAACCAGAATACAGTCATTATCAACCCCGCGATTAATAGGCGTTTGGCTTTATCTTTGTCATCATCCCTGATCACCATGTAAGCGATGATACCACCGATCCATGCCATCAAAATGGGTAATAGCCACCAGGCTCCCGATGTATCATTCTTTGGCGTCGTATAGGGTGCGTTCCCTCTATGCAATTGTGTCTTTGCCGCAACTCCCAGTTGTTGGCCGCATGAAAGGCAGAATGAACTTTGGCTGTTGTTAGCAGTTCCACATCGGGGACACTGCACGTGTGCCGGCGTGGGAGCAGGTTTACCTTTGGGTGAATCCGACTTAGAACGTGAAAGAGAAGCCCCTCAGTCCATACAGAAAGAGGTATCCGGAATAGTTTTGCTACCGCATTTGGGGCATGAAGGGGCTACAGCGGATGCCAGCGCCGTTCCACAATCGCCACAGAAGTTCTCACTGGCCTCGTTTTCAGCATGGCAGTGTGGACACTTCATGAATCTCCTTTCCTGTCCTGACTATGAACTCCTAATATGCTGCGGCTTGAACGGTATTGGGGAACCACACTGGCCGCAGAACTTCTTACCGGATCGCACCTGGGCCCCACAATATGGACAGAATAGGTTTCATCGCCATCCGTCAGAAGAACTATGGTAGCAGCACGGCCGGAGGCCTGCTCCTTGATGCAATTTCCGGAGTGCCTGATAGCAGCCGCCAGCGGTGTATCCCCCTGGGCAGACGCACCCTCTATGCCTTGTCGAATAGCATTCTTGTCCTCAGTGAATTCTGTCACTGTCTCCACACTGCAACAGGAACGGCCAAAAAAATACCAGCGCCATTTCGACCCCTGACGAGGGAACAGAATCGAGGGCTGAGAGAGCCGCTGTTCTGGCATCAATAATTGGCTGGCCATCCATGCTTCCCGAATTATCAACGCAGAACACGATCGAATGATTTGGTCCTCCAGTGGATGGGGGAGTAATATCCACCGGAACTGCGCAGGGAAAGATCAACTCTGTCGATGCATATTGAAGATCGGGCGTCATAGCGTAAGAGCCGATTACTTCAAGTTCTATTGAAGTGAATCCCAGCTAGTTGACATTAACTACCTAACTGGTATCCTGGCTCCCTCTAGGTCGCCTGAAAATAGAGCATTCGTAAGTGCTTGACAATCTTGTCTCACCGAGCTTGGCGACATACCCTCCCCGGTTCTTGGGTTGTAATAATGTTCTGAGAAATCGCTTGAAGCATCGCTATCCGGTCCCGGGCCCAGGAAAGAACCACCTTCGTACCAATCGACTCCTTCGTGCGCTTTGATATCGTCAAGGGTGGGAAATGTGGCAGAATCATACGCGGGGTCGTTTTGGAGCATATGATAGGCACCGTCAAGGATGCGTTGATGTGTTTCGGCGATTAACCATACAGCGCCCCATGTATTTGCTTGTTTTGGAGACACAAAATGGGGGATATCAAGGTTGTCACAAGCAGGATTAGCAAGAAGCTGTATATCGAACGTTTGATTTTCATTTGCTGCCTCCGCCGTATTCGGGGCATCAAAATCGCACTCAAGTTGGTTGTGGTCTATTATAACTCACTTATGTGACCGTCAAGGATAAAAGCCAGGAAAGCAAAATTGTGTTCGAAAAGTAGTTGGCATAACATCAGATAATCGTCAGGGTATCACTTCGAGCGAAGCTCTACAATCTAAAAAAGAGATAGATGCACAATGTTTTTGCGGGTAGGAAGGAGAAAATACTGCACAGTAATTCAAACGGGAGAACCTCTAAAGCTTGTATCCGATGGTTCTCAAGAACTCCTTGCGATGGGCCACGTCAGCTTCGGTTTCTATCCCTTTGGGACTGTAACCATCGATCACACCGAGAATGCCGCATCCATGTTCACTTTCCGCGATGACCACCTGTGTAGGATTGGCGGTGGCACAGAAAATATGGCAGACTTCCGGTACCATTTTAATTGTGTTAAGCACGCTGAGCGGGAAGTATCCCGCACCGAGCATGATGATAAACGAATGCCCTGCACCGAGTGCTAATGCGTTTTTACTGGCAAGTTCAGTCAACTCTGCGTTCGTCCCTGATGTGCGAACCAGTGTCGGGCCGCTGGCCTCGCAAAACGCCAGACCGAATTTGATGCCTGACACAGCCTGAACCAGCGATTCGTGAATATCTTCCACAGTTTTGATAAAGTGCGTTTGCCCTAGAATAAAATTGAGATCATCAGCCTTTTCGATTGGGACAAGTTTAAGTTCCATTTTTCACCTCGCTAAGAGTGATGGCGATATTCTATCGCCTCCATCTCCAAATGTAAACTAATCACAGTGTAACAAATGATCGATAGGGTGGAGTGATTGACAAACAGACGCTAAGAATATCACAATACAGGTAAAGGAAATCGTGAGTTGTTTATGAGTATATACGACGAAGATCCCGAATTACAGTCGCTGGTGGACTTTTTTCAGAACATGATCAGCGAGAGGCCCACATTCGATTCTTTCATGGATCTTGCAGATGAATCGCCCGATCTGGATACGGCAGTACTAAAATTCGAAACTCGGGATGACTTTATTGGGAACGCAGTTTACCGAATATTACACGGTGGGATTATCTCTGCCGTATTGGATACTGCAGGTGGCGCAGCTGTTTTCATGAGTGTTTACAAGCAGGTCAAAGGCAAGCCCCGAGAATACCAAACTAAAACAATCAGCAAAAATGCCACTGTTGACTTGCGGGTAGACTATCTTCGTCCAGGGAAAGGCAAAAGATTCACTGCCAAGGCATGGATACTGCGTGCCGGCAACAAATTTGCAGTAACGCGAATGGAACTTACCAACGAAGATGATGTCTTGATAGCTGTGGGAACCGGAACTTATTCGGTTGGATGATCCGAAAGGTATCGGGCGGTAGTCGCGTTCCATATGCGGAATCAGATGGTCTCACAGCTCTTTAAACTCAGTTGCCCACCTTGTCAGATCGCGTTATAAATGGTTCGAACAAAATCATTGCCGGTTCTCCCTCTGAAGCCGACGCAATTCCTCCTCCATTGGCTTCATCCTTCCCTTCCCCGGGAATGCATCCACTTCCTGAGCTTCACGTTTCCACCGGCCCAACATGGTCGCATTGATCCCCAGATTCCTGGAAACCTCGGCTATACTGCGCCCTTCTTCAGTAATCAGCCTCACCGCCTCATACTTGAATTCCGGTGTATAGCTCCTTCTCTTCTCTCCTGTCATTTGAACACCTCTCCAAAAGTCTATCACTCGTTTCCAGGTGTCCGTTTCCATTAGACCACTTCAGTATTAGCCTTTTAATTGTGATACCTCCTTCCCATTGGGTATTGCACAGTTCCCCGTTATATTCCGGAGAGCTAACGCCTTATTACTTGTTCCACATTACCTCTTTTGTGCTCATTATCATAGAGGTGCATACCATAACCGGCATCGTGCTATCGTTCGCAAGCCGGTCATTTATCATAACTGTTAGTCGCATTGAATACTATCTACCGCTTCTGGCCAATGCTAATCTCAGCAAGCGTAGCTTTCCGCCTCTATTATACGATCAGCAATCCGTCTTCTCGCATCGATGCTGTTTATCGGGATGAGGTTTGAGAGTTTTCGTAGTGCCCCCAACTGAATATAGAGCATATCTCCAGATTCCATAGCTGCCAGAACTTGGCTGGCATAGTCGTCAATTCTTTTCATGGCATCGTTTACATAAACTCTCACCATATCGATCTTTGTCTGAGATTCTTCTACTCCAACGGATTCAACTGACTTGATTGCTCTTAGAAGACCACTCTCCATAGCGTAAATCTCGATTGTGATATCACTCAAATAACCCAGAACCTCTTGCTCATCAGGCAGTTTCAATCCGTATTTTTGTGCTGCTGCACCGGCTACCAGCAGGAAAGCCTTTTTCGCCATACCCACCAGTTTCCTTTGATATTCTAAAGGACCGTCCTCCAGGCTGGGGAATACAGCCTCGATGGTCAAGAGTTCATTGCTGAGTTTCTTGGCCATATCGAAAAGCGGCAACTCGTTTTTGAGTGCCTTCCTCATGATCCAGTCAAGTATGGTGAGCCTGTTGATCTCATTCGTGCCTTCAAATATCCTGTTTATCCGGTTGTCTCGGTAAATTCGCTCCACTAAATATTCTTCGATGAATCCATACCCACCATGAATCTGGACTGCCTCATCAGATGCGGAAGCTAGAACTTCCGAGCAGAACACTTTAGTGATAGAACATTCGGTTGCATACTCAGAGATACCCTTTGCGCTCTGTGTGCCGCTATCCTCCGCAGACATATCTATATCTGATAGTATTTGATCAACCAGGCCACCTGCCCTGTAAAACATACTTTCAGCCATATATAGATTCAATGCCATATCTGCCAGCTTTTGCTTTATTAATCCGAATTGGCAAATAGGGCTCCCGAACTGTTCCCTTGACTTGGCGTAGGTAACACTTTGTTCCAGAGCTAACTTCGATCCTTCAACACAAGCCCCGGCCAATTTGAGTCGACCCACATTAAGGATATTGAGGGCCACAACATGGCCTCTCCCGATATCAAAAAGTACGTTCTCTACCGGGACGTTGGCATCTTGGAACACGATGCTGGTAGTGGAACTGCCACGAATTCCCATTTTCTTCTCTTCCGGGCCAGAGGATACCCCTTCAAAACCTTTCTCAACGATGAAAGCAGTCACCTTGTCGTCTACCCTGGCATAAGTGATGATGGTATCTGCGAATCCCCCATTGGTGATAAACTGCTTTTCTCCATTCAATACATAATACTTGCCATCGTCGGATAGGACAGCCTTGGTTCTCAGTGAAAGAGCATCACTCCCGGAAAGAGGCTCAGTAAGAGCGTAGGCCCCAATCCTTTCACCGCTAGCCAGGTCCGGGATATACTTTTGTTTTTGGGCTTTGTTGCCGAAATAGACTATCGGCAGCATACCAATACCTAAATGACATCCCATCGTCAGCCCGAAAGAACCAGCCCTTCCCAATTGGGCTGTGATTAAAAGAGGTGCGATGGTATCTGTACCGGTGCCCCCATATTGTTCTTCAATGCCAGCTCCCAGCAGTCCCAAATCACCTGCCATCCGAGTCAATTGACGAGTAAGTTCGAAGTCCTTGTGCTCCAGTTGTTCGAGGTTTGGATGCACTTCATTCCTAACGAAATCCTTGGTGGTTTTGATAATCATTTTGTGCTCATCGGTGAAATCCTCGGGTGTCAAGATCTCGTTCGGCAACACATCCTCGATAAGGAATGAAGCGCCCTTTTTAATCTCTTGTACCTGCATGGTTTCCTCCTTTTTGCTATTTCAAGGAAAATGGATTATGGGATGTCATTACCTCGAATGCGGAATTCAACCATCCAAAGTGAATCCCGTTCTATTTCTGTGCTCTTTCGAAAACAGCAGCTGCCCCCATCCCCCCTCCTACACACATGGTAACAACTCCAAACCTGGCCTCTCTGTTGGCCATCTCATAAAGCAGTTTAGTGGTGAGATACGCGCCAGTGCATCCGAACGGATGGCCCAGTGCTATAGCTCCGCCGTTGACATTAACTTTCTCGGGATCCATGCCCAGGGTTCGGATTACGTACAATGCCTGGGAAGCAAATGCTTCGTTGAGCTCGACTAAATCGATATTGTCCATCGTTATGCCAGCGTATTTCAAAGCTTTGGGGACGGCTACCACAGGACCGATTCCCATGATTTCCGGATCAACCCCGCCTACAGCATATGACCTGAAAATACCTAAGGGTTTCAAACCTAACTCTTCAGCTTTCTCTTCGGACATGATTACCAGTGCGGCTGCCCCATCGTTAAGTGGGCATGAGTTGGCACCAGTGACCGTGCCTTTGGCGTGAAAAGCTGGCCTGAGTGTGGATAGTTTTTCAACAGAGCTATCCAGCCTGATGCATTCATCCGCATCGAAAATACTCTCATGTGTTGCCGTATGGCCATCTCTAAATGATCGTTCGGTCACAGTCAAGGGCAATATCTGGCTTTTGAACTTGCCCTGTATTGTAGCAGCAGCAGCCCTACGGTGGCTTTCGACAGCAAAAATATCCTGATCTTCCCGGCTTACGTTGAATCTCTGAGCCACTTTATCCGCTGTTAGGCCCATCGGAATATATGCGGAAGGCATAATTTCGGTTAGGTCTGGGTCCGGAAGCGGGTGGTTTCCTCCCATGGGTACGCGACTGGTGTGCTCAACACCCCCAGTCACAATCACATCTCCGAAACCACACATGATCCTCTCGCAAGAAATCGCGATAGCTTCAAGCCCGGAGGCACAGAAACGGTTGACAGTCTGCCCGGCCACAGATAGTGGGAGTTCTGCTTTGAGCGCGATAATCCTGCCCATGTTTATTCCCTGCTCTGCTTCCGGAAAAGCACAACCGATAATCAGATCGTCGATGTCCTCCGGATTTAGCCCCTTGGCTCGCTTGACTGCTTCTTTGACTACTTCTGCAGCCAGATACTCAGGCCTTAGATTTGAGAGTGCCCCGTTAGGAGCCCTCCCGATAGCCGTTCTTACCGCAGAAACTACAACTGCTTCTCTCATGTTTGACCTCTTGTCACAAAAGTATATTTCCGACCGATCACTCTGGGCCCGCCGAAGAGTAACCTCATTGGCACCATTCATGCTTCGACAAGCTCAGCAAGAACGAGACTGTTGCATAGCTAGTTCCTTAATGGTTTGTTGGTTTGCAGCATATGCTGCATTCTGTCCTGGGTTTTCTTTTCTCCACAAAGCGAGACGAACGCTTCCCTTTCGAGCTCAAGCAAGTATTCTTCGGTCACTAATGTGTTTTGTTCCACATTTCCACCAGTTAGTACGGTGGCAAGTTTATTGGCAATGTGGGCATCGTAGTCACTCACGTGTTGGCCTTGTACCATTGAATAAACCAGAAGCTCCATCAGTGCCTTGCCCGATCGTCCTGTTACTCTAATATCGTCTCTGGGTCGAGGCGGGCAATAGCCTTCCCGAGTCATGGCGATTACAGTTTCTTTGGCATCGTAGAGAAGATGGTCGCGGTTCATGGTAATCCTGTCTTCAGGTCTCAGATATCCAAGTTTCTGAGCCTCTTTCGCGCTCGTGGAAACCTTGGCCAACGCGATAGTCTCAAAGGCCCTCGCTGCATACGGAGTAAGGTCTGGCCTGCTTCCAACCGGAGAGGCACTGGGAACAGTATCAGGCACCCACTGAGTATTTCTGAGGAGAACCTCAAGACAGCCGCCACCAGCAGGAATAACTCCCACGCCCACTTCCACAAGGCCGATGTATGTCTCGGCGTGGGCCCTCACCTTGCTGGCAGCCATGCAAATCTCACAGCCCCCTCCCAGAGCCATGCCTGATGGCGCCACGACCACCGGGCATTCTGCATATTTGATTCGCCTGCATGCACCCTGAAATCGACTGACCAGGAAATAGATCCCATCCCAATTTCGCCTTTGAACCTCGAAAAAGACGATCATCAGGTTTGCTCCAACACTAAAGGACTGACTGAGATTGGTGATGACAAGTCCCTGAAAATCCTTCTCTGCCACTGAGACGCTGTAATTGATCATATCTATGAAATCGTAGCCGATGGCACTGTTGGGTGAATGGAATTCCAGGCAGGCAACACCATCTCCAATATCGATTAGACTCGCACCGGGATTGGACTTGATCAAATTCCTCTCTTTTAGCGAAGGAAGAATAATGATTTGAGGTTTCTCTTCGAGTTCCTGATAATCGGCTTTGCCAAAATCGAAATATCGGACTCTGCCATTGATCGGTTCGTAGAATCTCTCTTTGCCTGCTCTGAGCATTTGAGTTACGTTTTCCGGTATTCGTTCCCCTTCGCTCTCCATACGTTTAACAGATTCCCTGACACCGATGGCGTCCCATACTTCAAACGGCCCGATATCCCAGTGGAATCCCCACTTCATAGCCCGGTCGATATTTTGTACATCGTCTGCTATCTCGGGAATTTTGGTGGCACAGTAGAGAAGCGTCTTCTTTAATACAGGCCATGCGAGCTGACCATCCCGGTCTTCCGAACGGAGCAGTGTCCTCACCCTTTTGGCCGGATCAGCTATTTGTCTCAGTGAGTCCAGAGCGGGGAACTTGGCTTTCTTCTGGGGGGCATATTCCAGGGTATTGTAATCCAGAGCAAATATCTGAGACCCTTCAGCGGTCAACTCCTTTTTGTAAAATCCCTTCTGAGCCTTGTCACCAAGGAGTCCGGCTTCCACCATCCTGTTCAACAATTCGGGAACAACAAAAGCTTCCTTTTCTTTTTGATCTTCGATGTTGTTGTACACATTTTTTATCACGTGGACCAGAACATCCAAACCCACAATATCCGCGGTTCTGAAGGTGGCACTTTTGGGCCTGCCCATAGGGGGGCCGGTAATGGCATCGACTTCTTCAACTGTGTAGCCATTTTCCATCATTAGCTTGATTGCGGTTATGGCTCCATAAACACCGATCCGATTGGCGATAAAATCAGGTGTATCTTTGGCATAGACAACACCTTTACCGAGTTGCCTTTCACAAAAGTCAGCCATGAAATCGACAATTTCCTGGTTAGTAGAGTTGCCGGGGATGATCTCCATGAGTTTCATGTATCTTGGGGGATTGAAAAAATGAGTTCCGAGAAAATGCTCTTTGAAATCCTGAGAGGTCTCTTCCGCCATTTTGTTTATCGAGAGGCCCGAAGTGTTTGTGCTGACGATTGTGCCTGGTTTTCTAACCGCTTCGACTTTTCTGAACAATGATTTCTTAGTTTCGAGATTCTCGGCTACTACCTCGATGATCCAGTCCACCTCACTCAGCCGTTCAATATGATCTTCCAGGTTACCTGGGGTAATGAGGTTAGCATCGTACGGGAGAAAGAAAGCGGCGGGACTTGCCTTCTGGGCATTCCTGATACCCGCGATGGCAAGCTTGTTCCTGAACGCGAGGCTTTCCTGGGTTATCCCTTTTTTTCTATCGGTATTGTCAAGTTCGTCAGGTACTATATCCAAAAGGTAAACAGGCAAACCTGCATTAGCCAAATGGGCTGCTATGGTGCTTCCCATTACCCCTGCCCCGAGGACTGCTGCTTTCCTGATTTTTCTTTTCACCTGAGCCTCCTTGGACTAATGCTGCGCTGCCGATCGAAAGGCCGGATACAGCTTCTGCACGCTCGCCAGTTCTTTGGAAAAAGCAAAAGCACCCCTTTCAATAAAATCCAGCTGGAGAGGAATGCCGATGTCGATATTCTCCGGGTTGCGGGCATCTACTCCCAGGATATGAGAGCTGATTCTCGGGCCTTCTTCCAGCTCGACTATTCCGGAGCAGCAAGGGTTGCCCCTGTTATATCCGGCATCAAGCATCATGGTGGTTCCAACTTCGATAGTTGTGAATGCGACGATTGTTCCTATTTCCCCCGTTTCCATCCACTCCATTTGCTCGGAATTGCATTTATTACAGATGGGCCGATGGGGGGGCACCATTGTGAACCGCACTTCGTACATCCTGAAGCCACTAGCTTGCGTTCTCTGAGGGAATGGGCAAAGGATTCTGCGGTGAAAGGTCTTTCATCCATGCGATCATCTCCTCTCGTATATCTGTACCACGGCCGTGGTTCCATGCGCACCGACGTTGTGGTTTAGGGCCATGTTTATTTCGGTATTCGAGATTTGACGTGCTCCCACATCTCAGCCCCACAATTACCAACCCAAAAAGCTTCGATGTCTTTGGTATCGATTCCTTTATCAACAGAGGCTTTCATATCGTTGAACGCCTCTACAAAGAGCTCGCGGCTGTTCATACCGGAGCGTACCCCGAACTTTGACATCCCGGCTCCAACGATCGCAACTCCTCTACCCAGTTTGCGTTTTGACATACTCTCCCTCACATATAGAATGGGCAAGAAGAAATTCGAAAAATAAACCAATCGAAGACAGAGAGAAAATGTGTTTCAGGCGTAACTCAGTGTTGAAAACAGCCATAACATACCTCGCCAGATTATTTAAACGAGAATGAATATGAGCCCGTACCGACTGCTATAAGGTCCTGTTTTTCGTTGTGCAATTCCATGCGTGCAACCGCAACCTTGTTGCCTGATCTTAAAATATAACCTGTAGAAGAAAAAAGCTCACCGATGCCCGGGCGTAGATAATCGATACGAAGATCGATAGTATTCAACTTTTGAAGCTTATCTGATTTCTGTTTTAGGGAGCTGCCTTTCAAGCGATCTATTACGCTGAGGAAAACCACCACACCACCAGCCACATCCAGGACGGAAGAAATGACACCACCATGGAGCATTGGGTTTCTGTAAAGTCCGATGAGTCCGTTTTGCATCGGAAAACTTAGGCGTGCATTGGTGCCGTCAACAGACTCGATCCTGATTCCTAAATCCTTGGTAAACGGACCACCGTCAACAAAGAATTCGTTGACCAGTGCTAACAAAGAGTCGTCTTTAACGAGAGATTTGGGCACGGAACCCTCCATTTTAGTTATGATTGCCTTGATTCCGTTGCAGTTATTCTCTGAGGTTACCCCATTATAGGCATGCGGAGTTACTTATGCAACTGTTTCTGGGTAGTTAAGATAAGCCAGGTAAGGTGGTAGTGTTGATAATGATGGTCCATATGGTTTTATGAAAAAGGTTGTTGATAGAGTCAAAGCTGGACAAAACTGGTACAAAAATGGACACCGATGCGAATAGGCAAGTAAGGTTGATGTCACGGGAGAGGTGGTTATGAGAGATATTACACGGTAATATATTAATCACACAACATATTGATGTATTAATGTGGGTTTGCAGGAGTGAAGAGCGCGGATATTGATGGACGTATAAATAGTCACAACTAGTGTTCATTTCTTCTTTTATCTCTCTCACTTAAAAAGAATCGGACCATGTTAGCTATCTGTCGCTTTTCTGCAAGGGAAAGCTCTCCCCAACCTCTTAAGATGGTTTGAATATCCTTATTAGCGAGCGATTCATCAAGAGACGAAGGTTCCCCAGTGTCAACGATGATAGACTCGTCTGTTTCAAGGTAGCCAGCTATTTCGAGAAGGTACTCAACGGTAACGTCATATACCAGGGCGAGCCTTTTCAATATATCGGCACTTGGTTTGCGTTGCCCTTTTTCAATTTGCCAGAGATAAGTTAATGAGAAATTGGCATTCGTTGAAGCGTGCCGTAGCGATAAGTCTTTATTGCTGCGAAGACGACGTAGGACCTGGCCGAGGTGCTCTACTTGCATCAATGTCCTCCTTGCATTATGGATGTATAACAATAGTTATAACATACAAGTAATTATAATGGCAACAAATATAACAGATGTTAGCTATATAACACGTGTTATATGATAGTGGAAAAAAAACTTGTATTTTTTCTAATAACGTGTTATGGTGTATAACAATATGCTAATGTGACAGTGGGAGGTGATTGTGGTGGTTGTGAGAGAAGATGGAACTGAATCATTGGGGAAAACAGAGGCTAAAAATCGGTTTGTAGAACTAAGGGCAAAGGGGTGGACCTATCGACGTATTGCTGAAGAATTGAACAAGAGCAAGAGTACCGTTGCAAGCTGGGGGCAGGAACTGGATGCGGAGATAGTATCTGCGAGGGCGATGGAATTGGAAGGACTCCAGGAGGAGTATGGCTGCGTGAAGGAGGCACGGATCCATAGCCTAGGGCAACTTTTGAACAGACTCAAGGGAGAGTTGGAGAAAAGGAATCTTAAGAAATTGTCTACGGGCAAACTCCTATGCATGGTGCTGAAATATCAAGAAGCGCTAACGGCCGAATTTAATGGTGTAGTACCTTTGAGTGAGGGTCAGATCGCTGCATTGAAGGAAAAATCTGGGGTGAAACTGAACGCCGAACAAATCGCTGGCGAAATGGATCGAGTCCTGCAACGATTTAGATCGGGTCAGCTTGATGAAGCTGGTGTGAGGGTGGAACTAACAGTTTATGAGGCATTACTCAAAGTACATGAACAAGTGGTATTACAGGCCAAAGTCGAGCAGATCGAGTCAGTCTTAGAGAAACGGAGGTAGTGTGGTGGTGAAAAGGGATTTGAGTAAGTTATTCAGCAAAGGCCTTACCGGGCGGGAGGGTGGTTTGCTAGTGTTTAAAGATTCGTGGAGGGTGTATCAAGGAGAAAGCCCTTTGTTCCGTGATAGCGAGGTGGAGAGGCTTAAAAACAATCTAATTAAACAGGATGACAAAACAGACTACAAAGGAATGATCGAGCTTTGGAAGTCTACTGGTCAAATATTTCGGTTGGCCATGTTTGATTGCGTGATGGCAGCTTGGCTGTTGGAACGCTTAACACGCAGTGTACAGCTCATGTCGGATGTGAGCCTATTTGCTGACTTGGCAAGCATGAATTGTGCCGCAGCTATAAAACCAATAGGGAATCCCAATATGACACTGAGGGGAAATTGCTTTAATGGATGGGCAATGCCCCCTCTGAATGATGAGGAAAACAGGTATTGGGTAGAGGAAGGTATAGACTGCCGTCGTGCGGAGATAATGGAGGCTCTCAAAGCATTTGTGGCTAAAAGGCAGGTTCTTGAGGAACTCTCCGAAGTTCTGGGGTATGACTTTCTTCTGGGAGCGGGAATGACCTTTATCTCCAGTATTGAGTTGAGTCTTGATGATTATAACTACTATGCTTTGGATGCTCCTCCTGATTTGGAGAAGCTACTAAAAAGTATGCGCGGTGAGAGTGTGGTGGGAATCGACGGAGATTTAGAGCTAGGCTACAAGCAATTGGGAGAAATGGAATCCTCACACGGTCTGATTATGGCAATGGAGAGAGGTTATCCGCGGCTGAAGCCAATCAAACTAGAGAACATCCAACCGGATGAAGACCAAATTCGGGAATATAGGGAATGGGTAAGTGAGAGCCTTGGGGATAACTGGTGGCAGTTAAGGCCGCGATGGTGCGATGCTGTCGCAAAAGATGTCAATGAGAATCATCTATAAAGTTATCGTGACCCTCACAATTCATAGATTCCTGCAATGAATTTAGCTTTTCGGTCATGGGTAGGGTATTGTTTTTCGGTGCATGTTCAGGGAGTTTTCCTGGATGAGCCTCATTGGAACCAACAATGCGCATTATTTATCAGTTGAGGCACAGATTTGTCTGTTTATAATATTGGTAATCTTGGCGGAAACCATAGGAGGAATCCATGAAAGAAGGCGGTTTGGCTGTCCTTCGGAAATACGGAGTACAGTATTTTAGTGATCTAGGCAAACTTCCACCGAAACCGGGCAATCGGCGTCGGGGCCGACCGACCAAAGAAGAGGCCGTCGCAATGGCCTGGGAAGAGTGGGAAGAACACAAGATGACCAAAAAGGGGCGTAGGGGTAAAAAAGGAGGATGGGGGTCTGACTGCTCCTCTGCGCCCCTTTTTGAAATAAAAACTCAATAGACACGACGATTATCAGAACCACACCGGAGAATGTAACAATCCTTATACAATGAAGTGAGGAGAGGTTGCTCCTAGCTGTTGAATGCAAAAAGCTGCAATGTGTGGCATGTACACTCGACCCGAACATTCGGTGGTCTGGGAGATACCTCAGAGTCATATGCGTTTCGATAATCACCAATGAAGAGTGCTTGGTAAGTCAGAAATATGGTATACCACATAATCCCTATAGGAACAAATTGCTACTTTTAATGTAAAAAACTGTTTTACTTTCCGATGTATCAAGTTCGAATTCCAAGATACATCGCACTGTTTCCCGGAATATGGGATCAGGCTTCTCTGCGAAATGCAACATTCAACATATCCTCCTTTGTTTTGGGATTGCTGGTTTTACTAGTAGTTGATGTTCAACTTAGTGGATGCCGCCTTGAGATGCTTGTCGGCGGTCCACAGTGTTACGTTTGATAGCAACGCAGAGGCAAGTAAATGCACATCAATCAGACCAAGCCCAATGCCCATTAGTTGATGAACGTCGATGAAGCGGAGGATTTCATCATGATCTGCAATTTTCACTGTTGGTAATGCTTGAAGTAGTGAGATTATTTCATTTCTATTTTTGATATTTCCGCAAGCAAGCTCACCAATGATGAAAGGATGGCAGACCACTTCTCCGTCTTGTAGTATCGATTTCAGATGGGTATCACTTGTTCTTAGGTGAGATACCCAGACAGAAGTATCGACCAATACCATGATTATCGGCTGGCCATCCTTCTGCGTGGAATTGAGCGCAAGTTTTTCTCAGTTCCTCCGAGGTCTGCAAGTCTTTTGCTGCTTTCCTGTGTAATCAAGGTTTCCAATCCTCGTCGAACCAAGGAAGTCTTTTCATTAATTCCAGTCAATTCGGATGCCTTTTTTATAAGTCTGTCATCAATGTTTAATGTTGTTCTCATATGCATAAGTATGCATCATATATGCATACATGTCAAATGTTTTTAAATGAGAAAGTCCCAAAATAACTGTACCAGCTGGTTGAGGAAGACGAGGATACTTACAGTGGTATATGCTAAGAGGTATTCCGGTAGACATCTTTTCGATGTCCCACCTTCACTATGCAGACGACCAGTTTGGTATCCTCAATTGAATAGAGAATGCGATAGACTCCGCATCTGAGACGGTATTTTTCTTCAGAAGACAGCTTGCGACATTGTGGCGGGCGAGGGTCGTCCGCAAGTGACTCAATTGTGGCGAGAATTCGCTTAACATCTTTCTTGGGGATAGGCTTTAAATCCTTCAGGACAGAGCGCCTGAATAGGATCTCATATCTTCCCATTTAGTTTGAGTTCCTTTAACGTATCCTCAAATGAGATCAGCGGGTCATGGGCACGATCTTCAAAGGCTGCCAGATCATCAGCATCTTCGGCCAGTGCCAACTTAACAGCATCGTTAACCACCTCCGAGATGGAACGCGATGTTTCGATTGATTTCAGTTGCAGCGCTCTATGCAAGGCTGGATCAAGATAGATGGTTGCTCGTTTGGTCCGAGTAGTCATGGCAATACCTCCAGTTCCATTATAACGCCACAACGGCATAACGTCAAGACGCCATAGCGTAACATTTTGAATGGATTAGAAAATTGGGACTGCCTATGAGTTGTGGCGATACAGGTTGGTTGAGGTGCATGAAAACGTTGGTGAATCATGAACGTCTAAAATGGTCGAGTAATTAATAATGCAGTTTTCTCTAAGGTTACCCCATCATAGGCTTGCGGAGTTACTTATGCAACTGTTAAATAGACTTGGGATGAAATAGCTGTACTTAAAATAGGAGTCTAAACAATCGAATCAAAGAATGGATGAATAGAGGCGGGGTATAAAATATGGATCCAAATCCTTGTTGAAATTATAGCTCAGGTCATATTTTTGGTTTAATCAGGGGGCTCTACACAATATGCAGTTTGTCCCAGGCTTGACGGTATTAGGAGATACAAACTAAAATGAGTGGAAAGCAACGAGTACATCACGATGACCAACTGTTTGGTTGTCGCTTGATTGTGCACTCGGTGCAAGTGTCTGGTATGCTGGTAAGGGTGGGATGTAAAAAGTAGAGTATAAGTGATGATAGACCTCCTGATAATTATAGGGGTGTCAATACTGTTGGCACCGGTGGCTCTCTTTGCAGATGGTCCTTTAAGAATTGCTTTGGGGATACCGTTCGTGCTTTTCTTTCCTGGTTATTGCCTAGTTTCGGCCCTGTTCCCAAGGAAAAGTGTGCTAGATGGTGTAGAGCGAGTGGCTCTTGGTTTCGGTTTGAGCATCGCCCTGATTCCTCTAATAGGATTGGTGCTGAATTATACTCCCTGGGGTATAAAATCCGTGCCTATTCATGTGTCGGTCTTTTCTGTGATCGTTTCCCTGGCGATGATTGCTGTATGGCGAAGATGGAAGTTGCCTTTAGGGGAGAGATTTGAAGTGGATTTCAAAGGTCAGGTTTCTCAACTGACTTTTGGCTGGCGTAGTGGAGGCCCATGGGATAAATTGATTACCTCTGTATTGTTAGCGGCGATTATAGTAGCTATCGGGGCCACGGTCTACATGGTCAAGACGTCGCCAGAGGGCGAGAACTTTACAGAATTCTATATACTTGGAGAAAATGGGAAAGCGGCGGACTATCCTTCACAGCTGATGGTGGGACAAAAAGGTACGGTTATTCTGGGAATAGTTAACAGAGAACACGATCCTATGATCTATCGGGCGGAAGTAACTATAGACGAAGAAGAGATAGATAGAATAGCCTCGATTAGTCTGGAGCACAAAGAGAAGTGGGAACAACCGGTGGTTTTTGCTCCTATTAGATCAGGAACGGGTCAAAAAGTAGAGTTCCTGCTCTACAAAGAGGATAACTCGGAACCCTATAGCACAGTACACTTGTGGATCGATGTGGAAGAGATACCCTTGGCTGATTAATGGGGGGAGTTGAGATTGATTTCACCTTCAAGTCATAGATATCTCCTGATCAACGGTTGCTATCATCTATACTCAGAGCGACATTACAAGGCTAATATCAATACGAGAGGATTGGTTCCCTGTTATGCTAAATGGAATGCTCGATCGATACTCTGTTAAAGACCCTTATGTTGGGCTGGGACTTGGGTTGACTATCTCTGGAGCATGTCTTGCGCCGATTTTCTACTTCATCGTGGAGTCAGTTCCTTTTACGGCGATCGCAATATCTTCTATCATGCTTGGGCTTGTCTGTGTTGCGCTCGCTAACACCAGGCCTGCAATTTCCCCGGAGGCCAGCCAAATGATGCTTGAGGCAGGTATGGAGAATATCGCCGCATTGCTGGAAGAGCTTGGCCTTAGTGGAAAGGCAATATATCTTCCCAGTTCGCTGAGAGATGGTCGTTCTCAGGCTCTTGTTCCCATACGTCAAGATTATTCCTCCATCAAATTTGAAGACAGAATTCCGGGCAGACTAATAGTTAGGCATGGCAAGGATCCGCAGGATGTGGGCATTGCCGTAGCTACCCCAGGTTCAATCTGCCTTGATGGGCTAGAGGTAAAGCCAGGGCCCACATCCACCGAAATTGAATCAGCGTTGTCCACGATTTTAGTTGGCATGCTGGACATAGCCGGATCGGTTTCAGTTATCGCAAATGAGAATAAAGTGAAAGTTGAGGTTGCCAAACCAAAACTTGGATACGAGAACGTATGGTTCTTCAGGTCATTAGGCAGCCCTCTGGCCTCTATAGCTGCTACCGCAGTGTGCGAAGCGTTCAACAAACCTGTGGTGGTGGCTCGGGACGAGTATCAAAAAGGGAAAGCAGTAATCGAGCTGGAGGTGCTTTCCTGAGGATATACAACAGGTACATATTGGCACTCGCTGTTCTTTTCTCTGTTATCAATGTGATTATGGCTATTGGCGATAATAAGAGCCTTGATGCGCATTTCACTGTTCTGGTTATCGCCTCCCTGGTGGTCACATTGCTTTTTGCCTACTTCAGCCCGAAAGTCAGGAAGACTCTCAATGCTCTCACTTTTGCCTTCTTTGTGGGATTTTTGGTAATAGTGGTCTTAAGAGCCAGGGATGTCCTGGTAGGATCGTAATGCATCATAAGCAATTGCTCACCCTGTTTGTTTTAGTGCTAGTATTAGTCTTTGCTCTGCCTGTCAATGTTTTGGCAGATGAGGCAGAGGCTACGCCCCACGAAGACCCCGATTCTGCCGATATCTATTATGATGGGATAGCGATTCTGGGCTACTATGCGGATATGTTGAATCATGTTTTGACTAGAGTGCCAGAACGGGTTGAATTACTGCGTGAGAAAGGCCCGTTTGCCAATGTTCCGGATAGGCTTAGGGATTCTCTGGATAGTTTCGGGGAGGCGAGTGTTGAAATCGCCGCATTGATAGTTGAAGTTGAAGTAAACCTGGACGAATTGAATTGGTTGGCCAGCCAGGTTCGGATTGAAGAGATGGAAGAATTGAAGGGGGTGACCAGAGATGGGTTGAAGCAGGCATATGCTGAGTTGCTGGTGATTGAGACGTCTGCTGCCATAGCCAGAGAGAAACTGGCTGTACCTGACAATGCGAATGAAGATCCTTTAAGAAGGGCGTATGATGAACTTGAAGGTAAGATAGAGGACTTACGCATCCTGTTGGAACTTCTTCAGAATCTCTTAGGGAGTACACCAGAATCCTCGCTTTTAGATATCCTTCTTCAGAATCTCTTAGGGAGTACACCAGAATCCTCGCTTTTAGATATCCTTGGAGTTACTCTTGATGAATTAATGGAAATGCCTCTTGATGAATTAATGGACATATTACGTATGACGGAGATATCCCTGGAAGTGGAGACCACCGTGGGCTTTGTAGGAGATTGGATTTCTATTGAGGGGGATTTAAATTCTGAAGGCGATGTTCTGGCCGATCGGCAGGTGGCCATATTGCTTGATGGGATTCCTTATGTAACGATGCGTACGGATTCTTATGGGGCATTTCAGGGGCAGTTACAACTCCCGTATGAATATGTAGCTGTGGTGACACTGGAAGCCCTGTACTATCCCCAGGACAGCGATATAGGGTTATACCTTGCGTCCAAGAGTGACGCTGTTGTAATAGAGGTGCTTTTCTATACGGCAGATCTCCAGTTGGGAATCGAGGGTAAAGCCTATCCTGGCCTGAATGCTACTGTTGCGGGGCGATTTGACTATGGGGAAGACCCTGTGCCGGAAGTCAGAAATCTTCAGATATACCTGGATGGCAGGCTAATGGCTGATGTGAGCGTGGGGCAAAGTTTTGAACAGATAATTTCGTTGAAGCCAGATATCACTTTGGGAGAACATCGATTATTGGTGGTGGCACCCTCACAGGAGAGGCATGCTTCAGTTAGGGCTGAAAGCTTCTTTGAAGTGGTAACTGTTGTACCGGTGATTGATCTGACTCCTCCTAAATTGGCCATAATGCCTTTTGGGCTGAAAGTATCTGGTAAAGTCTATTCAGAACTTGGTCCACTTGCGGATGCCCCGATAGAGGCTAGTTTTGGCGCTCACAATGCGCAGACCGTGACGGCAGAGGACGGATCTTTCTCCGTTAATATCGAGACCGGGTTGAATATTAGCTTGATCGGGTCGGAGGAATTGGAAGTTGAGGTATATCCGGAGAGTCCGTGGATTGCGAGAGCCGGGTCTTCCTGGAATGTGATAGCCATCAACCCGATTGCGATTTTCTTCGTTGTTTTGGTCATTGTTCCTGTGATGATAGTGTCGGGGAAACGATTGAGAAGCAGAAAGGCGAGGCGTAGAGCCGGACCAGGGGTGACAGCGCCCGTCCCAACAACGGCATTAATGAAGCTGGGGAAGGATATTAGTGATGAGGGGAGTGGTGAGGTTACCATAGATGATATCGAAGAGAACAAAGACAGGCGATTTATATTCAGTATGTACACCAAGCTTCTTGGGCTGATACAGGATTTTACTGGCGCGGTGCTGAAGCCACAGACAACATATAGGGAATTCATGCTACAATCCGGGCCTAAGCTTGGACCTGCTTTTAATTACCTGTATCGATTTACCCGGCTTATTGAGAGGTTGTTGTATTCGAAAAGCTCAGTGGAGGCCGTGGACATCGATAAGAGCCGGGAATTGAATCGACAGGTTGAGGAGTCGATAGCTCATGAGCGTTCGTAATGTGGCAGGGCTTGCGCTCTCTCTTGTAGTTATCACCTCTCTCCTCACTATCTGGTTCTACCCGTCCATACAGGATTTTATGCGGACCAACCCTTTCTGGAACGGTCTGAGCGATTTTTCGGATGATCTGGATGTGGTCTGGACCGAGTCTTTATCGGATGCAACGGCGGAACCAGAGAACACCATTCTGGTAGAAATCCCGTATTCTCAGTATGGAGAGAATAGTTTGGAAAGGATTGAGGAATTCGTGCGTAGCGGCGGCATCCTTATATTGGCGGATGACTATGGCTACGGTAACGAGGTAACTGAAAGGCTGGGGTTGACCGCCAAATTTAGCGGGAAACCGTTGCTTGACCCTTTATTTTGCTATAGAAATCAGTGGTTGCCCAAGGTGACTGATTTTAGCATGGCATTGGCTGAAATCGGGATTGAAACAGTGGTGCTTAACCATGCCACAGCGCTATTAAATGTGGATTCAGATCAGGTTTTTGCATGGTCGTCCGAGACTGGCTTCCTTGATTTTGATGAAGATGGTGTGGATGATGAAGATGAACCGAGGGGGTTATTGCCGGTTGGGGCCGCGTTGCCGGTGGGCAGCGGTACAGTGATTTTGCTGTCTGATCCTAGTATTTTGATTAATAGTATGGTGGAGAGGGATGACAACCGAGCTTTTGTTGCTTATCTTACAGAGACGTATGGCTTTGGCAGGCAAATATCAATGGATGTGTCTCGGTTACCTAAGGCTCCGCTGGATGAAGGCAAAGCAGGCCTGGGTAAAGCGAGAGAGCGAATATCCCATCCTTATTCTGTAGTGGCTATGATGGGGATGGCAGTATTTCTCGTATTGAGGCCGTGGCATAAGAAGGAGGCAAGTTGAAACCTGATAGTGATGTAGATCAATTACCCCAGAAAGTCCTGGAGCAGTTATCCAACGTAGTCATAGGAAAGAATGACGTCAAGCGTATCTTGTTTGTGACGCTTATTGCCGGTGGGCATGTATTGATTGAGGGTTTACCCGGTACAGCTAAGACCAAGATAGCCAGAAGCCTTGCCCAGATTATAGGGTGTGATTTCAAAAGAATCCAGTTTACTCCTGATATGATGCCGGCTGATGTGACGGGTTTCTACTTGTATTCTGCGAACACTGAACATCGTTTTATGGAAGGGCCTATATTTGCCAGGGTTGTTCTTGCTGATGAGCTTAACAGGACTACTTCTCGTACGCAAGCGGCGCTGCTGGAAGCGATGCAGGAGCGCCAGGTCACTGTTGAAGGGACTACCTATCCGCTGCCCGAGCCGTTTATGGTGATAGCTACACAGGTAGAGACAGGTGCAGAAGGAACGTATCCTTTGGCTGATGTGCAGATTGACCGATTTATGTTGAGGGCTTACACCGATTATGCGTCGGTTGAGGAAGAGATACAGATTGTGACCAACATCGACTATCTGGATAAGCCGGATATCAATACTGTGGCCAGCACTGAAGATATTATAACGCTACAGCAGAATGCAAGGAAGGTGCATGTTTCAAAGGAGAATGTGGCATACATTATTTCAATGGTAAATAGACTTCGTCATGATCCTGACGTGCTCTCCGGCCCCAGCATCAGGGGCGCAATTGCCTTGTTCAAATGCTCGCGGTCCCTGGCAATGCTGGAGGGGCGCGGTTTCGTGATACCCGATGATATCAAGCAATTAGCTGTCCCTGCTCTGCAGCACCGGATCAGAATCAGGGTTGAGGCTGAGATGGATGGAGTAGGCCCAGGCCATGTGTTGGAAAGGGTAATGCAAGAGGTACCGGTTCCCAGGATAGAGGTATGACTAATATAAGGGTTTTCATAGCTCCCCTGCTGTTCAGGTTCTATGTTGTACTGGTGTTGGTCACCTTGGCTATTTTCTCACCGATGGCGTTTTCATCCGTATCACTGCTGTTTTTGATTGTATTTTTGTTTTTCACATTTCGACGATCATGGCCTCTGATGAACTTTTCTATAGATTTATATTTGTTCCTGGCGTTGCCTTTGATGTATGAGCTGGTTGTACATTCTCTGTGGTCCTGGTTGTTTTCAGTGCCGCTTTTGGGATTGCTTGGCTATGACATGGAACGGTTGACATCGGCGCATAGTTTTTCAGATACCACGTACAAATGGCAGCCCAGTAGATTGTTGACCGGTATGGCTGTGGTGGTCTTGGTGTCTCTGGTATTGGCTGCCTTGGTCGGCAAAGTGAACGTGATAATTGCTTGTGCTCTGTTGATAGGATATATCGGCTTTCTGCTTTCTCGGGTGATTGTTGGTATGAGACAAGTACCAGTGAAAGCTGTCAAAGCGGAACACAGGGTATTGGCTGGAGAGAGCCTGACTATTACCATTCCGCTTGAGAACAGATCCAAGTATGCACGATGGCTGTGCATAACCTCTGAGCACGAGTGGGTAAAAGCAGAGCCTCAAAAAATGCTCTTGACGGGTGATGGGATTGGGCTTGACGTGTCGGTTAAGACGCAGTTGTCGGGTCCGCAGATGGTTAGGCTTCAGGGAAGTATCCTGGATCGTTGGGGACTTTTGCAACGTAGAGTTGAGCTGGAGGTGGCGGAGTTACAGATTATTCCAAAAGCAAAATATGCCTTCTGGCTGGCGGAACGATTAGTGGTGAAGGAGTTTGAGGGTCAACAGACATCTGCAGCAATACTGCTGGTGAACCTGGTTGCCGGAAATGCTGAGGAGGCTGATCAACTGGTTTACGCCCTGGTGACTACGGGTATGACGCTTGCAGGGGAGGGTATTCCTGCTATTTTGGCTGTCTATAGGCAGGACGAAGTTGTAGCAGTGACGGAAACGCTTGATCCTCGGGAGCTTGTGCTGAGGTGTTTGGCCCTTTCACAAAAAGTTGAGATATGTGAGAGTACTCACAAATATTTCCAATCGTCTGATCCGGTCAGGCTAAGATCCACTATGCGTCGATTGAAGATGCTGGGCGTGGATTCGATGGCTAAGATTGTAGAGTTGCTGGATCTGGAGTTTAAAGCTTTGTATGCCTCAGTGGCTGCTAATCCGGCTACTCTGGCCTTAAACAGTGCTCTGGTTAAGGTGGGGCGGGCGCCTATGGTTGTATTCATTTCGGCCAAGAATCATGATGAAGAATCTATCCAGATGGCCAAGTATAAAATAACTACTCGCAATCATGGCTATGTTGAGGTGTCACTGGATGAATCGGGAATGAGTAGACGGGGAGCGCAGCAGCCAATGATCCGGCACAGTGGGACGGCAGTGTCTAAAGCATAGATTTTGGTCTGGTTCCCTTATTCATATTACGATATATTACTCTATTAGTCTTGAGCTCTTCGATAAATTCAGGACAGGCTTGTCGAAGTATGAATATGCAAAGGGGATTAACCGTTCGTGCTGAGGCTCTCGAAGCATGAAAGGCCCTGGGGTTGTGAAGTTTAGTGAATAACGAAACCGATAAGATACCTTTAACAGACCAGCACATGACGGAAAACGTTGCTACCGATGAATCTATAACCATGCCCCCCACACGGCTGCAGGATTTTTGGCGCCGCAATTCCGCCTTACTTAAGCTTACCGGTCTGATTGGAATTTTGCTATTCGCTTTCTGGGTTGGCATGGATCCGCATTGGGAAAGTAAATACCCAATGCATGTGGATGAATATACAGTAATTGGTTATACCGATGCAATGCTGGAGGAAGGTTCACTGAGCGCTGAGAGTCCCTATCGCCGTGACGGGAGAACAGTGGGCCGTGATGAAGTGGGTTTTTTAATAACACTGGGAGCTGTCAAAGAGGTTAGCGGTTTATCCTGGTTGGGACTGTACCGGGTGGCGCCTGCCGCGATACTGGTTCTCCTTTCCTTTCTGGTGTATGTGTTTGGCAAGCGTGCTGGCTTTGGCTGGGCGGCTGCGTTGTTTATACCGCTGGTACCGACATCGACACGCACTTTGGGGCCGGCCTTCCTGGTAGCATTTATTATGGGACTTTTACTGATTGTGGTGGCTCTAATTATACTGAGCCGAATGGGAAATAGAGTCACACTTCGCTGGTGTGTATTGCTATCCATTGTCATAATGGCGTGTATGCTGATCCATCCGATTGCCGGTGGGATTCTGGTTATGCTCGTGTTTTTGGGGCTGGCAGTGCGAATGGTGGAGAATATGCTGCAAAAGTCCTATAGGGAAGCATTCAAGGTATATGTAGCCTCAATAGCAATCTCCATTATTCCAGTTTTGCACCTGGGCCTTTGGGTAACCTCCCGGAGTAAGCAGGTTCTACTGGATCCGATTGTAAACTCTTTCGGAATAGCCTATCCCAATCTGGTTAAACACCTCGGTATTTCCGAGACAATGGCGGATGGGATATGTGTCATTACTGGTGGTTTGCTGATTGTTGGGGCAATTGCATTATTGCTTGGTGTATTGATAATCCTGCTAATTTACATCAGAAGTGTTCGATATGGCAAGCGGCGTCTGACAATATTGGCAAGCCTTTCCTGTATCTTTGCCAGTATGTGGGCTATGGCTTATACCGGTGTTTTTGAGAAGTTCGGGTCCATAAATTGGGGGGATACTAGCCAGTATGAGTTGCTTGGACCAATATCCGGATTTCCGGAGGCCTTCGGTGCGATGGCCGTCGTGTTTTTTATTATTGGATACTTTTTCTATTTAGCGAATCGGCCCAATGGGCGGAGCACCTATGTGTTAGCCCTGCTCATAGTTCTATTGGCGGCGCATTTATTTGTTATATATCCGGCATACAAGGAAGGACCACAAATGCTGTATAACCGGGGATGGTTATGCCTGGGGCTCTTTATGGCCATTTTCGCGGGTTATGGTGTGTATTGTCTCTTTTTATTTGTGCCCCGTCTGGCTAAAAGGGCAGAAATGGTGGTTTCACCTCGGTTTGCTATGATATTGCGGCCCGCCGTGTACCTTGGGGTTGTAGCTTTACTGATAACTGCCCTGATATCCGGGCTTGCAAATAATGAGCGAGATTCCTATGCCAGGTACTATCATATGGTGGGTGACCGCATCTATTCAGATTTTGTATGGCTTGATGAACACACCACTTCCGGCAATAATCAAGTGCTTATGGAGCCCAGCCTCGCCTGGTCCTATCCGGCCCTGGGTGGACCAGAGGCGCGCGTTCCCTATGCACAATCATATCCCTACCCCATGGTACCGCAGATTATTGATATTGTGGTTCGAGGGCAAGTTGATGTGGAGTGGTTGAAGAAGTCAAATATCTTCATATGCTATACTCGTCTAGCTGGAAGTCAGCGGGAAACTGAAATTGTCAATTCACATCTGGCCAGAATCAGACCGGCAGTATATATTCTGACGGAGAGATAGCTGGATGAGATCGGCGTAGGAATTTATGAACAAGTGGTGAAGGATATATACTGCCGGTGTCTGGGGGTTGTCCCCCAGCTTTAAAAGTCCCCCATGAATGGGTGATTTAGGGGATTGATCAGATATTCCTGTAGTATAATCAGTACTGAAAATATCTGTATTGCTTCACAAACAAGTGATGGTTTAATTATTAACCTGGCAAATATATTAGGACTTTGTGGTCCAAAAATGATATGATGAGGTATGGATAGGATAAACATTAGAGAGTGTTCACCGGAGATTCAGCAGCAATTCAGGAATCAATTTGTGCGTCT